>Ga0214923_10006194_pt1 | contig 13553 bp, 17 predicted proteins | sample LL1510_MetaG_FD_177993 | JGI IMG/M metagenome (GOLD analysis project Ga0214923, IMG submission 177993) | Freshwater microbial communities from Lake Lanier, Atlanta, Georgia, United States - LL-1510 | ecosystem: Environmental > Aquatic > Freshwater > Lake | place: USA: Georgia | collected... | reverse complement strand
GATAAGTGCGACGAAAATGACCCACCAGTACAAGACTTCGCTAACGGTAAGTGCAATCTCAAAGGGGAAATGATCCCCGTCAATCAACTGGCCGGAAAGAACAAATGCGGTGCCGCTGTTGAGTTGGCATCTGAATGGATGACCACCGTTAACAATGCCAATGCAGCGGTGATTGTGAAAGCGGGTGTGCACAAACTGGATGGCTATAACCGCAATGGCAACAATCTTCAGTTCAGCGCATCATCCGCCATTCCTGCCTTCTACTGCACCTTTGTGCCGGGCGTACCCGATCCTAACAATCCGGGCGAATGGTTAACCCCTCCCACCGTACGGAAGAACCTGATTGAACCGCTGGGACAATATCAAGCACTTAATAATGCCTCCACCGTTGCAGCCGTTTCAATGAGATTCCCCGGTGGCGGCCAGCTGGGCGGTGAAGACTTCATTATCATGAAGCGTCAGGGCAATAGCCTGCGATTCACTCCACCAGCACCCAACCCGCAATTCTTTACAGCTATGGGCGCGGTGAATGTGGACCCCAACTGCTACACACTGGATCAACTGTTCGACCCGCTGCCAGCCAACTTTGGCGATATGAGAATTGCGAATGAGGAAGCTGGATTTTGCAAGGTCTTTTTCGAACAATCTCAGGAAGAAGGCTGTGAAGCCGCTCACCAGCATATGGATCTGGATATGATGAACCTGCTGATTCCGGCCGGTCAAGGCGCGGCAGCTGGCGTCGTCAATGGCGGCGAGATGAACGGAATCGGGCTAGTGAAAGCAAACGCCGGGCGAGTCATTTCTGATCCACAAGGCAATCTCGTGTATAGCGGTCCTTCTATCATCATGGGCGGCGGTAATAATGGTTATATCGGCTTCGGGGTGACCAACGGGACAGAGCAGGTCTTCGTTGGAGGTGGCGCGTTGCTGCATGAAAGCGGCAACACCATCCGCATTAACGCTCCCGGCAGGATTAAGGTGTTTGCTAATGGCCAAATTCAGCTGATTGATGGCGGTCAGGTAGAAGATAATGTCGGCAGATTGCTGCGGCAGATTGCGCCCAATGGCTCGGTGCAGTTCGATAAAAACAAGCCGCTCAAGATCGTCGCGGGTAATAATATCGCACTCGATGCCACCAACTTGCTGATTGCACGAAACGGCCAAGTAAAAGCCCGTGCCGCGCTGAACCGCAAGGAACCCTGCCCGGTTAACCCATAAACAGTATACATAAGCGAGTTGAACTACGCCGCTGTGGTGGCGTTCGCGTAATAGGTTTCGGCGTCTGAAAGCCCTTGCGGATCGCCCACATGCAGCCAGTCGCCTTCATGCACCAACGTATGAATCCGCGAAAAATACCCATCCGGTGATCGCAAGCGGTCATACAGCACATTCATCGAGAATGCGCCCTGCGGACTATCTTTAAATAAGACCGGATTGATGATCTGAATCCCCGTAAACACGTAAGGTGCGGTTGCATCGCTGCCACGACGGCGAATGCGCCCATCGTCTGCGCGCACAAAGTCCCCCGCCCCCGGATATCCGATGGCTTTGTCTGTTGGATGCAGCAACATCAACACATCCATGCGCGTGGCATCCCATGTGGCCATCATGCGCGATAGGGCCGATGCACCGGCACCATCCACACAAATGGTATCGCTATTCATGGAAATGAACGGGCTATCTCCGAGCAGATTCAGGGCATTGGCAATCCCGCCGCCGGTTTCCAGCGGTGCCGCCTCGCGGGAAAATATCACCGGCGGATCATGGCGCTTTGCTACATGCGCTTCCAGCTGGTCGGCCAGATAGGAGGTGTTGACCACCACCCGCGTTAAGCCCAACGGCTGCAGCTGATCCAGCGCCCGATCAATCAGCGTACGCCCAGCCACGGCAATCATGGGCTTTGGCATATGGTCGGTCAATGGGCGCATCCGCTTGCCAAGCCCTGCGGCCAGCACAATCGCATGTGTGAATTGGTGCGCGCTCATGGCAGAGATCCAATTGAGGCATCCGCCGCAATGACCCCGCGGGCCGCAGACGGCACATGCGCATCAAACCACGCTTTTAAGGGCGCCAACGCCGGTTGCGACAAATCATATTCCAACCACCGCCACACGCTGGGCAACCAGTTGAGATAATGCGGCTTGCTATCACGCACACACAGACGGGTAAAAATCCCCACTATCTTGCTGTTGCGCTGCGCGCCCAATACGCTGTATCGGGTCATAAACTCGTCCCTGTCCTGCCCCGTTTCGCGCAGATAGTGTGCCAGCAACGCGTCAATGGTCTGCGGGGCCACCTTGCGGCGGATATCCTCCAAGAATGACACCAGATCATAGGCGGGATCGCCCATCCGCGCATCCTGATAATCCAGCAGCCCCACCTGATACATGCCCTCGCGCTGCGGCAACCACATCAGATTATCGGCATGATAATCGCGCAGCACCGCACAATTCAGCCGCAGCGGCGTTGCCTCCAGAATCGACTGCCATGTCTGCACATACGAGGCCTTCAGCTCTGCCGCACGCGAAAGCCCCACAATCTGAGGCATAAACCACTCCACCACCAGATTGGCTTCACGCAACAGCGTCGCATGGTCATAAGGCTCCACCGGCAAACGCAGCGCCTTCACCTTCTGCTCATTGGCATGATAGAGCGCCACCAGCACATCCACCGCATGGCGGTATAGCTCCAGCTCCCGTTGCGGTTCGCGCTGCAGCACCAGCGTGTAGGACTGGTCACCCAACTCTTCCAGCAGCAAAAACCCCTGCACCTCATCCCGAGCCAGAATTTCCGGCGCGCTCAATCCTTGCGCCCGCAACAGGTCGGTAATCATGATAAAGGGCCGCACATCTTCTTTGGGCGGCGGCGCATCCATCAGGATTCTTACCTCATCGCCACGGCGAATACGCTCATAGCGGCGAAAGGAAGCATCCCCCTTCAGCGGTTCGCGCACCGCATCGCCATAACCGGCATCCGCCAGAAACCGGTCGATCAAATCGTGACGACTGGTGTGCTCCATTGCTAACATAACCCTGCCTCCTCAAGTCGCTGGCGTACTGCCCCCTCGCTGTCGAAACGAATATCGCGCCCTTGCGGATGTTCGCTGAAATCAATCACAATGCGGATGTGCTCCGGCGGTAATTGATACAGCACCAGCTCCGGCCACTCAATGAGAACCACGCCCTTATCCAGCGCCTCCTCCAGCGCCAGCTCGCGCACCTCTTCTTCGTCATACAGCCGATACAGATCATAGTGCCAGATTGTCGATGGCGTACCGCCCGGCAGCACCACATCATAGGTTTGTAATAACGTAAAGGTCGGACTGATCACCCCCACCTCATCGGCGCATAGATGGGTAATCAGCTGGCGGGCGAAGGTCGTCTTACCCGCGCCCAGATCGCCCTGAAGCGTGATGCAATCGCCAGCAACCAGAATATCCGCCAGCCGAACGGCCAGCGCACAGGTCTCTTCTTCCGAAAAAACGCGCATCAGTTGCGCTCATCCATCCAAGCCATCTGGATCGCCTCCAGAATCTTTTCATTACAACCATTGGGAGAGTCGTTGAATCCATCCAGCGACATCACCCATGCCCGCAAATCGGTAAATCGAAGATTCACATTGTCCTGATTCGGGAACTTTTCTTCCAGCTCCACAGCAATCGCTTGAATATCTGTCCATTTCATGCCAGTATGACCCTCCAAAAACCAACAAAATCATGTGCCTGGGGAGGCATCTCATAATTGTCAGTTTCTTTAACGTTCTGTTAAATTTTGTCGCGTATTTTAGGGATTAATCGCACAGATACAAACGAATTCCGATAGGATGTCGGTTCAATAAAAAAACAGGAGAAAGTAGTTTTATGGCTATCAATAAAAAAATGCCCATACTGATTGTCGACGATTACAAGACCATGTTGCGCATTGTAAGAAACCTGCTCAACCAGTTGGGCTTTGAAAATGTGGACGAAGCCACGGACGGCCTGAGTGCTTTCAAGAAAGCCAAGGAAACCGCTTATGGTTTGGTTATTTCGGATTGGAACATGGAACCGGTATCGGGTTTTGAGTTTTTGAAAATGGTGCGCGCAGATAAGGACCTGAAATCGCTGCCCTTCATCATGGTGACGGCAGAGAGCAAAACCGACAACGTAATCGCCGCCAAACAAGCGGGCGTGAATAACTATATTGTGAAGCCTTTTACCGGCGTCACCTTAAAACAGAAAATTGAAGCGGTATTTAACGACGTTATTGCGTAGTTAACCCCTATAAAAACAGGCGAGACGACCCATGGAAACTGATATCCAATCACGGCTAGGTAATGCACTACTGAAAAATCTGATCGGACTGCGCGAGAAAAAGGGGCAGATTCTGATTGAAGATGTGGGCGCTATTTTAGAAGGCATGGCCTCCAGTATCCCCGGACACGGTGCTCCCAGTGATTTCCTGCGCAAAGAAATTGAAAATATGGCGAACTATATCATCCGCGCCCGCGAAGAACTGGCGCAGATGGTTCCCAATCCGGAAGAAGGCGCCCCGCAGAATATTAATGCCGCCAGTATGGAATTGAGCGAAGTTGTGGCCGCTACGGAAGCAGCGTCTAACTCCATCATGGACGCCGCCGATGTCATTCAGCAAACCTGCGCCGGTATTAAAGATGAAGCCATCCGCAACAAGCTGATGGACGCAAGCATCAAAATTTATGATGCCTGCACCTTCCAAGATATCACCGGCCAGCGCATCAATAAGGCGATTCGTACCTTTGAAAATCTGGAAGCGCGGGTGTTCTCTCTGGTTGAACTCTTTGGCGGCAAAGCACCCGAAGGCTATACCCCGCCCAAAGGCAGCATGAAAATTGAGCGTCCAGATGAGGCGCTGATGTCCGGTCCGCAATTGACGGGAGATGCCCCCGATCAGAGCGATATCGACCGCTTGTTTGAAAGCCTGTAGGTCAGCCAACCTCTGATAATTAAGCCATTTTTTGTTAATGAAAATTAACGGTTTGGCCGGACTTTTTCTTTATCCACATCTCGCATTTTCTTGCCCATTTCTCGCGCAGTTTGGCGTACTATGGCAGCGTTTGCAATTGAAGCGACGCTAGGAATGGATTAGGAAAAAGAAAAACAGGTCATGGCACCCATGCGCATAAGCGGTTTCGCCTCGCTCTTGCTGGTCGCTGTTCTATTGAGCAGCGCCACCGTTGCTGCGGCCGCCGTTACGCCGAAAGTCAGCACCACACAGCGCAAAGATTTCTCCCGCATCAGCTTCGACTGGCCGCAGAATGTCCGCTTCAAGGCCAACTCAAACGGCAACACCACCACGCTCAGTTTCAGCGAACCTGCCTCGATTGATCTGGGGGCGATCAAAAGCAAGTTCGGCAACCGCCTCACCGCTGCCACCATGTCAAAAGACGGCAAAAGCCTGAAGCTGACCTTTGATCAACCCTACCGTATCCGCCATTTCATCAGCGGGAACAATAATGGGATCGACGTGCTGGGCACCAATGCGCCGGTAAATAAGAATCCGGCGCCCGCCCCTAAAGAAGAGCCGGAGAAAAAATCGGACAAAGAGGCAAAGAAACCCGAGAAAACTGACGAGAAAAAAGACGCCAAGAAGGATGAGAAAAAGGCGAAGAAGGAAGCAGAAAAAGCGGCCGAGAAAAAAGCAGAGAAAGCTAAAAAATCAGAGAAAACGGAAAAGAAAGACGCCAAAACAGCCGCTAAGAAGCCAGAAGATAAACCGGCAGATACACCCAAAGCGCCAGAGCGCTCAGCCACCAAGCCCGAACCTCATGCCAAAGCCGCACCAGTACCCGAAGTACAGGCCGCCGAAGCCGCACCGCCAACACCACCCGCTGCCGCACCAGAACCGGTGGCAGAGGCTACCCCGCCAGCAGAAGCAGCCCCTGCAGCCGAAGCGCCCAAAGCCAAGCTTGACCCAAAAGCCATGGCCAAAGCGGCCAAAGCCGCCGCCGCACAGGCCAAAACAGAACCCAGTCCGGCAGCTGCCGCACCGGCAGCCCCGCAGCAAGAACAACCCGATGTCGCCCCTGCCCAGCCTGAACCTGCGGCCCAGAAGGCTCCAGCCGCAGCAGAAACGCCCGCCCCCGCACCGGCGGAAGCACAGGCCCTGCAAGCACCGGCCGCACCAACGGCTGCGCCCGCACCCCCCACGCCAGACGCCGCTCCCGCTCAGGCAGAAGCTGCTCCGGTGGCAACGCAACTGGAACAGCCCGATGTAGCCGCCCAGCCTGAACCTGCGGTCACACCACCCGCAATGAATGCCCCAGCACCGGCGACAGAAACACCTCCCGCTCAATCCGAAGCGCCCGATGTGGCAGCGCCTGCCACGCCCGACGATGAGGCGCCGCAAGATGCAGCACAGGCTGCAGCGCCAGAACCTGCCCCAGAACAAGCCGCAGCGGAAGCAACCCCCACCGAACCGCCGCCAACAGTACACACCGATCCCGCCCCGATCCCCGGTGTCAGCGGTTCTATGCAGCCCACCTCAACCGGCTTGCCACCCGATGCGACACCGGAAGAAAAAGCCAATGCCGAAGCCGCTGCTAAACCCGTTCCCGCGCTGATTGACCCCAAGCACACCACCCAAACGGAAGACATGTCAGCGGGTAACGAAGGGCCCTTCCTGATTACTACCCGCTCGCTGCCCAATGGCATTGAGATTCAATTTCCGTGGCAGGAACGCACGGCCGCAGCCGTTTTCCGACGCGCCAACGATATCTGGATTGTATTTGATGCCCCGCGTGAGCTGAATCTGGGGATATTGGAAAGCATTCTTCCTGCCGCTGTGTATAAGGTGAAATCAATCCCCTATCCGGGACATAGCATCCTGCATTTCCAAACCGATGGCTCGGTGTATGCGCAGGTGCGCCGCCCGCGTAACACGCAGGAATGGCATATTACCCTGTCCTCTTATCGTCAGCTGCCCGGCCTACCCGTTGCGATGGAACTCAAACCATCCGCTGCGGTGCCCAGCATCACCGCATCCATCGCACAATATGCCAAGCCCATCACCATCAAAGACCCGACCGTTGGCGATGAGCTGGTGATTGTGCCGCTCTATGAGCCAGGCGAAGGTACGTATCCAACCCGTGACTTTGTGGAACTAACCGTGCTGGAAACAGCGCAGGGTCTGGCGATGATCAAGAAAGCCGACACGGCTGCCATGCTACCGGTGCGTAATGCACTAAAATTGGTCGGTAGCGCACGCGGGATTTCACTCTCGCCCAACCTGCCAACACTGAGCATTGATGAACTGGAAGACGCCAAGAACCTCTATTCCACCCGCTTCCCATACGAAAAATGGAAAGTGGAGCCGGAGCGCTTTGTCGAAGCCCGCCGCGAGCTGGAGCAGAAAACCATCGGTGCCAGCCCTGCCCGCCTGAGCAGCTTGCGCCAGAAAATCGCCGAAATGTATCTGGGACAAGGTATGGGGCATGAAGCGCTGGGCATGATCAACCTCATCCGCAGTGAAGATATCGGCTACTATTATCAGAATCAGCTCTCTGCGTTGCGCGGTGTGGCGAACTTCCTGATTCATCGCTACGGCGAAGCCATTGCCGACTTTAATGCACGCGACCTGATTGAAGATCAGGAGATTCTGATGTGGCGCGAGGCCATGGCCATCTTCCAGCAAGACCGTCCGCGCTTCGATTACCACCTGTATTATGACCAATATATCAGCAAATATCCGCCGCGCCTGCGCGAACGCCTAGCCATTCTGGCAGCGGATAACTATATCAACCGCCGCAACTATCAGCGCGCCTTCACCTCCTTTGATTCCATGAATAAGTTCGGCATCAGCGCCGAAACCATCGACTATGTGAACTTCCTGCTGGGCAAAATTGCCGCAGAGCAAGGCCGCTACGATCAGGCAATCGCGCTGTGGCAGCCGCTGCGCGAAGATTCGCCCGACCGCTTCATCCGCGCCCGCAGCGAGTTCGCGCTGGTGACGCTCATGTATAATAACGGCCGCCTTGATGCCAAAGAAGCAATTCGCCGTCTGGATAATCTGCGCATCGTATGGCGCGGCGATGCCTTTGAAATCAGCCTGCTGAACTATCTGGGGCAGATGTATGTGGACAACAATCAGCCGCTGCAAGGCCTGCGCGCATGGCGCGACCTGATCACCAACTTCCCCGACAGCACGCTGGCCATTGATGTCGCAAAAGCCATGGCCAACGTCTTTAATAAGCTCTTTGCCGAAGGTGGCGCAGACCATATGCAACCGCTGGAAGCGCTGGCCACTTTCTATGAGTTCCGCGATCTGGTTCCCATTGGCGCCGCCGGTGACAAAATGATTCAGGCGCTGGCTGACCGTCTGGCGAGCGTTGACCTGCTCGACCGCGCCGCCGGTCTGCTGCAACACCAGATTCAATATCGTCAGGAAGGCGAGGTGCGCAGCCGCCTTGGCGCTCAACTGGCGCTGATTCATATTCTCAACCGCGAACCGCAAAAGGCCCTCGACGCGCTGGAGCTAACAGGCTATGGCAAAAATCCGGTCGATTTGCAGAAAAAACGCCTGCGCCTGACCTCCATGGCGCTCAATGGTATCAAGGAATATCAGCGCGCGCTGGAGATGCTGCAACAGGATGACTCTGCCGAGGCGCGGCAATTACGGCTGGATATTTACTGGAATATGAGCGACTGGCCGAATGTGATTACCGTGGCTGAAGAAATGCTGGCGGCACGCAAAGACATCACCGCGCCGCTGGATGGTTCCGAGAATGCCGAGCTGCTTAAGCTGGCGCTAGCCTATATTTTCAACGGGCAGGCATCGCAGCTGGCGTATCTGCGCAATTTTTATCTGCCGCTCATTAAAGATGAGGTGGCGCATCGTGTGTTCGCCTTCATTACCGACTCGGCCACTCCCATCGACCCGAAAAAGTTCGATGAGGTGATCAAGCACGCCAATGAAGTGGAGTCTTTCATGCAGGAATTCCGCGAGAAGATTTCCAAAGGCGGATTGACTGAAGCGCTCAAGTGATCCGCCTTCTACGCGAATGATGCTATCCCCGCGCATACTGCTTCTGAGGCACGGGTAAACAGTTCACTATTCAGGGAAGAAAAAACGCTAGCGCTGGCCGCCCGCAGAACGCACATCGCCATCATCACTGGTGGTCATTTCCACTTTCACTTCGCGATATTCGGTACTGATAACCCCGGGCTCGCGTGCAGTGCTGTATTGCGATTTATATTTGAACTTCTTTGGTGCTTTGGGCGCATTGGCTCCGGCAGCGCGCTGACCCATGGCTGGGCCTTTGCTTGACATCATATTCTTCAGATACCAATAGCCGCCAAACACCAGCAAGACCAATATGCCCACCGTCATCACATAAAACACCAGCCACAACGACACAATCAAAATGGCTGCAAAGACGATTCCGCGAAAGATACCAGTCATCATTATACTCCGAAACTGCGGACCAAACTACCCGCCACCATATACCAACCATCGACCAGCACAAAGAAAATCAGCTTAAATGGCAGAGAAATCAACACCGGAGGCAACATCATCATACCCATGGCCATCAGCACGGAAGCAACCAGCATATCAATAATCAGGAACGGAACGAAGATCAGAAACCCGATTTCAAAGGCGCGCCGCAGCTCGCTGATCATGAAAGCGGGTATCAGAATCTGGTAGGGCGTGGCAGCCGGTTCTTCAATCACCGTGTCCGGCGGGGCCATATTTAGAAAGAGTTCCAGATCCTGCTCGCGCACATGCTGCAGCATGAATAACCGGAATGGCTGCGCCGCTTTTTTGATCCCCTCTTCTTCGGTAACCTGCTCATTAATGAGCGGCAGAAGGCCTTCGTTATACGATTTCTCAAACACCGGCGCCATGATGAACGCGGTCAGGAACAACGCCAGCGAGATAATAATCTGGTTCGGCGGCGTTTGCTGTGTACCCAGCGCCGTACGCAGGAACGACAACACAATCACCAGCCGCATAAAGGATGTCACCATCATTAGAATCGACGGCGCGAGGCTGAGTGTTGTCATCAGCAGGATAATCTGAATCATCCGCGCCGCAGTGGAGCCACCGTCTTTGAGCCCCAGATCGATGGTGAGACTCTGCGCATGCGCCACGGCAGGCAACGCCAGCAGCAGCAACAGGCTAGCTAGAAACTTTAGTGGTAACGTCAGTGGTTTTTGCATCCGCACTCTCTATCAGCAGATCCTGTGTTGGCCCTAGCAGTAGCAGATGTTCGCGCTGATCGCAACGCACCAGTACCAGTCGACGACGGGGATCAATCAGCAGGCTGCTTTTCACTTCCAACCGCGCATCAATGCTGCGGCCCGAATGCCAGCGCCGATGCACACCGGATTTTTTCATGAACCAGCCCACCAGCAAAATCAGCCCTGTTACCAGCCCCAGCGACAGCGCTACTCGAATTAAGCTCGACGCTTCACTCATGGCCTAGTCCTCATCCTCACTACCGTTACCATTATTTTTTAATGCCAGCGCAGCACGAATAGAGGTGTTTTCCGATTGTTTATACGCCAGCGCGGCCTGACGATGTTTGCCCACGCTACCCAGTTCTTTGGCCACACGATCGCGTGTCTTCATAAACAGTGCCTGCAACGCATCCAGCTCTTCCATCATGCGGTCCAGATCATCACGCATCGACATGGATTCTTCTACACTCAGATTCTGAACAATCTGGCACATTTTGGTCACCTGTTCTTCCAGTCCCACCAACTCAATATAATCGCCGTTTTTGACCAGCTTAGTCGCTTCATGAATATAACCCATAATGTCGCGATAGAGGGATTGCGCGCTCATTTTATTCGTGATTTTCGATCCCATCCCCTACTCCTTATGCATGGTGCGCGCTTGCCGCTGGGCAAAACTTGCATTGGCTTTATAGACGTAAGCCAATATTTCGGCAACCACGGCGAACGCTTGCAACGGAATCGGCGTATCCACTTTCACTTTTTCAAGAATTTCTACCAGGTCGGCATCTTCACGCACCTTAATGCCCTGAGCAAAGGCAATCGCCAGAATCTGCTCGGCAATCGCGCCACGACCGCTGGCCACCACACGCGGCGCCTCATCCTCTTTTTCACGATATTGAAGCGCAACCGCCTTGGCAATTCGCTCGGCATCTGACGGCGCACTGCGCGCACTGTCCTGAATGTCAAGACTGCCAGCACTACCGCCCTGCGGGGTATGGTTGGTCATGGGCACGACCCTCCTGATGACTAACGTTCGTTGCCTGGTTCCGGCACATTCAAATCAAAATTCAAGTCGTCAAGATTGGCTTCCAGCAGCGCATCCATCCCATGCGTCGAATCCGATGCGGCCATATTCTCTGCCATCACCTTATCGTGGATTTCTTTGCGCAACACGGTCGCGTCGGGCGGGAATACAAAACCAAGCTTCACGGACTTGCCTCTTACTTCAACAACCGTCAGCTCGATATTGTTATTGATGATGATGGATTCACCGATTTTTCGGGAGAGATAAAGCATGTGACCTACTGGTTTATTTTATTAACTAACCGTTCTATAACATTATTCGTACATAAAGCCAATTTATATTGGCAGGCATCTTGCATTTACGCTATAATGACCGAACCATATAGGCAATATTTACCCACTTTAGCCACAAAGGCAGATGCGAGCAGGTAGTTATGGATTATAGTAAACTCACCCTCTTTCAGATGATGCACACCAAAATGAGCTATCTTGCTGAAAGACAAGATATTCTGTCTCATAATATCGCTAATATTGACACGCCGGGGCAAAAGGCGCGCGACCTGAAAAAGCTTGATTTCAAGCGCTTAGCCGAGATTGCCACTAACCGCTTGAAAATGCGCATGACTGCCGCTGAACATAGTGTCGGCACGCCACGCATGCCCAGCGAGTTCCGCGACCAGAAGCTCCGCCACACCTATGAGGAAAAAAAGGTACAGAATAATATCGTGCTGGAAGAACAGATGGCCAAGGTGAATGAAACCAACATGGAATATGAAAAAACTACCAACCTGTATCGTAAAACGACCGAAATGTTCAAGACCGCTATCGGCAAAGTATAAGACACGTGAGGAATTAGCATATGCCACAGTCTGATCTCGTTAAGTCGCTTTATATCGCTGCCTCCGGCATGCGCGCGCAAAGTGACCGTCTGCGCATCGTGTCGCAGAACATTGCCAACGCCGAATCCGTGGGCACGCATCCGGGTGAAGACCCCTACCGCCGCAAGGTGCTGAGCTTCAAAAACGTCATGGACCGCGAAATGGAAACACAGCTGGTCAAAGTCGGCAAACATGGTTACGATACCAGCCCGTTCCCCAAGCGCTACGATCCCAGCCATCCGGCTGCCGACAAGGACGGGTATGTGGAATATCCGAATGTGAATTCGATGGTGGAAATGATGGATATGCGCGAGGCTCGGCGCGGTTATGAAGCCAATTTGAACGTGATTGAGGCCTCCAAAGCCATGATCTCGCAAACCATTAACATGTTGAGGTAGTTATGGTCACAACCATTTCACAAGCCGCATCCGCTTACCGCGATGCCACCCGCGTTGCCGAACGCATCATCTCCGAAACCGGTCAGGGACAGGCAGGCTCCATCGGCAAAGCCAAAGACCCCATGAGCCCTTCTTTCAGCGACATGATTGGCAACACGCTGCAAACCGCGCGTGATGGCGGCTATCGCGGGGAATCGGTGAGCACCAAAGCCATTGCCAACGAAGCCGACCTGCAGGACCTGATTACCAGCGTGGCCAACGCTGAATTGACGTTGAACACGGTAGTGGCGGTGCGTGACCGCGTGATCACGGCGTATCAGGACATCATCAAAATGCCGATTTAGCGCCAGCACCTAACTGTTGGAACAACTCACCCCATCACACTTGCCAGTCTGGCACATTCGGTGCTACGCATAGGGTCAGGAGAGTTTCATGACCCCGCTTGAAGTCATCGATATTGGCCGCGATGCGCTGTGGCTGCTGATTAAGGTATCGGCACCGCTGATGATTGTCGCACTGATTGTGGGTCTGTCTATCTCGCTCATTCAGGCGCTAACGCAGATTCAAGAACAAACCCTCACCTTCGTTCCCAAAATTGTCGCCATCTTTTTTACGCTCATGCTGGTACTGCCCTATATGTTTGAAAGCGTGAAAGACTACACCATAGAGCTGATGGACCGCATTGCCGATCCTGAGCGCGTGGCCGATATTCCCATTGAAGGTGGAGAGCGCAATGACAAGCTGGGAGGCAATGCCCCCATTTTGCAGCAAAAAGAAAAAGAGCCTACGCCTAAGCTCATGGATGTGCCGCAAGGCCCTCCCGGACAACCCCGACTTCTTAAATCCAAGCCCGCACCGTGACCACGTCATTACTGGAACATTTTGTCATCACGCAGCTCTTTGCGTTTTTGCTGATCTTCACGCGTATCGGCGCAGGCATTATGACACTGCCCGGCTTTGGTGAAGCCTATGTGCCCTCGCGCTACCGCCTGTATCTGGCGGGCAGCATGAGTATTCTGATGGTGCCGATTTTTGGCCAGCAGATGCCAGAAGTTCCCG
>Ga0214923_10006192_pt1 | contig 13554 bp, 8 predicted proteins | sample LL1510_MetaG_FD_177993 | JGI IMG/M metagenome (GOLD analysis project Ga0214923, IMG submission 177993) | Freshwater microbial communities from Lake Lanier, Atlanta, Georgia, United States - LL-1510 | ecosystem: Environmental > Aquatic > Freshwater > Lake | place: USA: Georgia | collected 2015-10-15 | reverse complement strand
CGTGTTCATTTGGGTCGTCCACGTTTGTTCACCCGAATTCGGGGGTGTCCGAGCCTCCTGTTGTTCCAGATAACGCATGTTGTTGGATTGCTGAGATGCCCCTCTCTGATTCGCAAGTTCGTGCCCTGAAGGCGGGCGAGCGGAGGCAGAGCAATCATTTAGGGGATTTCCTGATTTTGGTGATTGAGTCGGTTGCCAGGGGCGTTGGCAAAGCGGGGTCTCGGTCAGCGGGAAGCTTGATGGTTTGGCTGTTTTGAGCAGTTGCCGTTTTAGTTCTGGGTGGTGTCTTCTTGTGCCTGGATACGCTCCAGCAGACGATAGAAAGCCTCTGGATTTAAAACATTCTGACTATTTAGGCCCAAAATGGCGATAAGTTCTTATTTATAGTGGCGACCTATATGCTTACTTGTGAAGGCCTAATTCTTTTTAATGAATTAATATTAACATAGCAATTGCGTCATGACATAGTTATACAGGTCTAGTCAGTCTGTATCCATAAATTTTTACAGATATATTTAATTACTAACGACTTAAGAGTCTTATTTTGCGGTAAAGCTTTATATCTTTGTTTTCTGGTGTATATTTTCTCGTAAATTTTACATGATTCCATTTGTCCTCGATACTGTAATTTTCTTCAATTTTTGTGTATCTTGTGTATTCAGAATCCCATGGAAAGTTCATCCCACTAATGTTCATTATTTTGTTCCAGAAATCAATAAAATCTTGACTAAGATTTTTCTCCTTGTTGTCAACATATATTGTATCATTCGGTGGATATACCTCAAGCTCAAGTGATATAAAGCTAGAAAATACTGAGATCGATACAAATAAAGCCTGTGGATTGCAAGAACCAATACTTTCAAACACTTGTTCGATGCATGGTGATAAAACTTGTAGTGCTGTCTCTTTCTTGATCATGCTCAGGATTTTCGTCACAAAAGTTATATGATTTTTGTATTTATAAGATTGGTTTTCATGTTCAGTGATATTTCCTACTAAGAGCTTTATGTGCTGAAGCCCTTCTCCTCTGTTAAGGTATCCAATTTCAGTGACAAATCCTCCGCATTGATCAGTGATCATAGCTATATTAGCCAATTCAATAATCTGTAATTCCTCTAAGAATACGCAACTTTTGGACTTAAATCTATTTAAACACAAAGCAAATCTATTTATTGCTTGACTGCTTTTCAGCGTTGCTCTATCTATTGGTGTAAAAAATAAGCTAAAATTGTCGCCTTTTATGGAATCACATTCTATCCAGTATGTGAAACTATTAGCCTTGAAACTATAATCTACGGTGGAATACAATGTTTTTATTGCTTCTAATTTTTCAATAAACTGTATCTTATTATGATTCACTAGATCTAGAGTATGAAATATTTTCCTTAAACCGTAATAATCAGCTTGAAGTAAAAAATCATGCCAAAGATAGCCTATTTGTCCATGGTATTCAATACCAATTGTAGATGTGTGCTGGGGCCTTAAGTGAGACAGAATTATTTCCTGGGATTTTCTATGGAAAAGAAATGGTAATCCGCTAGCACTACAACCCTTTTTTAGCAAGTTCTCTCTGTAGAGTAGAAGTAAATAATATATCGAATAGTTACTTTTGTAAAGTTGATTTAATATTTGCATCTACTTATTCACTATCACGCAGTAGTAATATAGCATAATTCTTACCACTAGGAATGATTTCTCTTGACACCTTAATTTAGGCGCTTTGTGGTGCTGAAAAAGCTTATAAGCAGAGATTATCATTCCTCTGTTTTGCTGGCAGGATAAGTAATAAGCTTCTTTGGATGCGTGCTGGACTTATTAGATATAGTGAATTTCTGCTCACTAACTATGAAGAGACTTAATTTTACATTGGGCTCACTAGGATCGATCATTCTGTTTTTGATTACTGTTGATGAAGTTATACATGTAATTTAGATCGGCAATGGATGTGGCACTGAGATTCCAAGGGATCTGTTAATTATGAGCTTAAATAATAATTTTATAGCGGTATCAAGCTTGGTAAGGTTAGGTCATATACAAAGTAAAATGCAAAAAGGAAAGACGAAAAATTAACGACTACCTGTAAATATATTAAAAATAGCGCAACACTCTAAAAAGATAAAGCCTGCCAGGCAGGAGATTTTCAAGAAAATAATTAGAACCCCAAATTGATTACAACCAAAGGATGACGGGACTAGAAAAAAGGGAATAGCATAAATCATTAATAAAAAAGGTGTCTTAATCGATGATCAAAAAGTCTTTATTAGAAAACACCGTCACACCAGAGAGTGTCAATGATAATCAAATGCTGCCAGATCTGTCTGATCTAACGACTAAATATATGATTTCCCCTGCACAAAATTGATAAATTTAAGGATTACTATTGTTAAGTTATACAAAATGCTCAATTTATAAACATATTTACAAAAAGATAAACGCTATTGCCCCAAATCCAAATGGGTAATGGCTTGGAATAGCTTGAGATACAAACTCCGTCTAGGAATCGAGTATTAATTATATCTGATAGAAAAAAATATTCTACCAGGCTAATTGAAAAAGCATGAAAAAACTGGGTGGAGACCGCTCACTTGCAAGTATAGCTTTCTCGTTTTTACACACAATGAGCATCAGAAAGCCTTAATGAATGAAATATATCAGGCTTCTTTATGCAGTAACAATGGCAGGCGAATTATGCCTGATAGGAAATGCATTCTGGTAAAGTAATGTATTTTTGTTGCGCACTACTGGGTTTAAAAACTCTGATAGATCAAATTACCAAAAATAGAAAAAGGAAATATAAAGAACAAAAATAAGGGAGACAGATCGCTGTAATGTTAGAGGTAATGTGCTATAATAATAAAAAATTAAAAAATGCTTGAAGAAGAAGTAAGATTAGTAATTACAGATCTTCAAGAAATTGAGGAACTAATTTTAATTGGAAAGCCAATTGATGCAAAACTGCGCATTAATCAAGTCATAGAAAAGAAGCCAGATTATATGCAAATATTATCACCATGGTATCAATTAGCGCTGATTACCTGCGCTGATTATCCTGCAGTTGACACTCAAGTTTTATCACAACTAAAATATAATAGCGTTCAATACAAGTTTTGGCTGCAATGGTCAGAAAAACTTAAAAAAAATTGCCTTTTTGAGCAAGCAGCCTTCATACTATTAAATTTAGAAGAGAATACTGGCTTATCTACAATTTTTAAAATTTCACTTGGTAACTGTTTTGTTGCGTCGCGTAACTTCGAACATGCAAAAAAAATATTAGAAGATATCGATCCATTAGCAATATCAAGTTTGCAAGAGTACGAACAATATTCACTTTTACTTGCAGGCTGTGGAGAAGTGATTAATTCAATTAAAATTCTTGAACATTTATCCCACATTTCTCCAGGAACATCCTCTCTCCATAATAATATTGCCTGCCTTTCCGCTCAATTAATCGGCTATGATCATTCCAAAAAGACAATTGATCACTGCAAGAAGGCAATACAATTCTCAAAATCTGAGCTTGACATAGTAAGTCCATACAGAAATTTAGCAAATGAATACAAGAAACTTGGCAATCACACCGCAGCCCAAAGGTTATACGATAAGTGCCATAAAATATCAGGAAAAAGTATTTTTTTATTTTATAAATCTCTAACAGTTTTGCAAACAAGCAACTTACATAGTGGATGGGATTTATATGAAAAGCGATTAGATTCAATGGAAACAAGCCTATTTGCACAATGCAAAACCAAGTTATGGAGTCACCATGAATTCAACATAAATAACAGAGTGATTTGCATTTGGGAGCAAGGCTTGGGTGATTCGATATTTTGCTTTAGACTCCTAAAGTTATTAAGTATTTTTAGTGTCGATTTTTCATTATATGTCCAACCGCCTCTTTTGCGACTGGCTCAATCGATTTTTAAAGACAAAAAAGTATTGGCAATTCAGCAGGTTGCAATACCTAAGTTTATTGATCAGATAAAAGACGAAGATAAAGTAATGCCTTTAATGAGCTTGCCATATTTCTTTCAAACAAAATCTGTTAATTTATTCAATGATCAAGCTGAATTCTCTTCATTATTAGAAAATACCAGGGTTAATATGTGGAGAAATTGGCTAAACTCTTTACCAGGTTATAGTCCATCCTGCTTAAGAGTAGGACTAGTATGGAAAGGCAATCCTCAGGCTGAGGTTGGTCCACTTGTCGGTCGTTCATTATTATTAAAAGAACTACAAAATATACTTAGGATTGACAACTGTCTATTTATTCCATTGCAGCATGGTGAAACCTGCTACGAAATTTATAGAAGTGGCTATGAACATCGATTTCCATTTAAATGTGTTGAGAATTTGTCATCAATAGACTTATTGGACCGTGCCTGTTTATCAAAATGCTTAGACTTAGCAGTAACTGTAGATACATCTTCAGCTCACTATCTGGGTATGCTTGGTGTAAATACTGCTCTTCTACTTCATTATTCCTACGATTGGAGATGGGGATGGAGATCAAACAAATCTAGTTACTATCCAACGGTCAACTATTTTAAACAGAAATTTTATGGATCATGGAACGAACCTGTAGAACAACTAGAAAGATACATTATAAGTTTAAGAGACAGAAAACTTGATTATTTAATGGATTTTTAAAAATGAGCTCAAATTTCAACAAGTATATCCCAGCACAATTTCAAGGATTTTCAGAAAATGACTGTTTTGATTATTTGGAGTTGATTAATAGTATTAAAGGCAAAGCGTGTTCCAAAATTTTATTAGATCATTATCGGCTAAATGCCAGAAAACTCGTTGAACTACTGCTTACAAGTCATTTATATAATGGATATATGCCTAAGGACATTTGGAAAGATTCATTATTAAATGCTATCTATGATAAGACATTTGAAAGAAATATAGCAGATCACCGCGGTATACTTTCCGAGATCTCACATCCTAGTCTTCGAAGTTTGGGCCCCTTCCCTGATCTAGGCATATTTTCTTCAAATGATTTATATTGGTTAATGAAGGCTTGTGAGCTTTTCAGAGCTGAATATTTAAATTTAGCGTCAAGTTCTGGAATTGATACACGTGAAAATATTTATATTGGTAAGTGGCGAGCGATAGAACTAATGAGAGATGATAATATGTGCCCATCCTCCCGATTCTTCCCAAAAAGTCTTGATGCCTTAAATCAAATAAAGCTTTTTTCTGAACAGCCAATTAAAAATTCAGTTGGTTACAGTTTGCTTGCAAAAAGAATTGTAACAATCTCAAGATTGTATCCTGACTCTAATATACTGCCACATTTTGGTATCTCTCAGTCACGCTTGCGCGTCCAGATCCCATTGTCCATACCTACATCTAACTGCGCAATTAATTGCTATGATACTGAGATGACATGGGACGAATCATTGCCGCTAATTTTAAATGATTCTTATGTTCACTGGGTGCATAATTATTCGGAAATGGTTCGTGAGGTTGTGTTGGTTGATATACATCATCCGGATCTTTTTAACATTTAATATTTATTATTACTAGCTACGTTTTTATGCTACAAAAACCCCCTTAAATTTCGTTATTGTATCATCCGCCTTAGTATTCTATATTTCAATTTTGCAATTGATATGTTCAGAATATAGTATTGCATAATGCTAATCCTCAAGAAGAATTAAGGAGGCTCAGGAAAACCCAGCCCAATTTCGGGACTATGAAATCGTAATCTGTGGCCAGGATTGGGTTGATGAGCGGCAAGCGGCTCGGCTTCTCGGATTACAAACTCACCACGGCCAAGAAGAAGACCAAGCGGGGGAAGTTTCTCTTTGGAATGGATATGGTGATTCCATGGCAGATGCTTATCGATCTGATCGCACCTCACTGCCCCAAGATCAGTAAGAAAACGGCAGGCTTCCTTATGCGTTGGTTACCGTGCTGCGGATTCACCTTTTGCAGCAGTATTATTTTAGCGACACAAGTATTGAAGGGCCTGATTGAGGTGCCCACCATGCGCTCTGTTGCTAACATCGAAATTTATAGCATTATATCACCGATGCGTAGACGATCCTGACCTTCCCCAATTGCTGGAGAAGCACGGTGGTTTGGGCGAGAAGATCTTTGATTCCGTCTGAGCCCATCTTAGCGCGCGGGGCATGATGATGAAGCAGGGCACCATCGGATGCCAGCATCACGCGACCCAATTCCAATAAAAACAAGGAGGGGAAGCGCGATACAGAGATGCACCAGAGCAAGAAGAGCAACAAGTGGTATTTTGCGGTGTAGGTCCATATTGGAGGCGACTAGGACTCCGGTTTGTTCCACTCGGTTGTGACTACGACCGCCAATTTGCATAACCTTACTCAGGCAGGCGAGCAGTTTTATGGCTATGCGCCGCTGGGTACCCTGGGATGAATCTCCACAGAGTTCAGGGTGGCGATGCGACCAGGCAAACGCCGAGCCATCCCTGAAACCCCCGATGGCAACCTGCTAAATCTGAGTCAAACCGAAAAGGCAAACATCCGCTCAAAGGTTGAGCACCCATTCCGTGTGATCAAGCAGTAGTTCGGATTCCAGAAAACCCAGCTGCGTGAACTGGCAAAGAATCGCGGCAACGACAATGTGATGGCCGCTCTTATCAATCTGTATTTCACTCGTGGATATTAACTGATTTAAGCATGAACACAGTAGTGGTGCGTTTGATAAGGATTGGCAGGGTCCTAAAATACATAGGAAATAGCTTTGAATCAGCAATAGAGAGCCTGTCTATCGACCTAAAAGTAATATAAATTCTTCATTATTCGATTTATCAGCCCTACCATTTCTCAAACCAGAGATGCCCAGAAATTTCTTAAGTATTAAATGTCAAAATCATATAGGTTTTAAAAACTAAAATCGAAAAATTTACTCTACCAACATGTAACGCTAGTAAATTCTGGGAATATTGAGCCCCATGAAGATGTCGTGAAGTGAGAGATCTATCACAAGATAACAAAATTTGGATTAAGTTTGTATACACCTTTATAATGTAAAAAGCCCTTCTTTATAATTTAGAGGGAACTTAAGAGTTAATAGGAAGATCAAAGAATTTTTCTAAAATTATATAAGAAACGAAAAGTATTTTAGCAACAATTAAAGTGGGAAATGGAACTTTTTGCTATTATAGTAGGCTCCATGTCTTCTTAACAACCTTTTAAATAATTAACAAAAATAGAGTTGTATACACTAATGTTGTGCATCAATGACAAAAAAAGTACAATAACACTCTCAAGGAAACTAAATATAGTCAAGCTGGATCAAAAATATTTATTTAGAAAATTACAATATTTCTACTTGTGAATCCTCAAGATATCTATCGATATAGGCCTCTTTAATGCATACATCAGCAGATAAAACATAACGCCTTCTAATAGATTCTGCAATGCCGGGTCTGTGATAAATAGATGAAGGAAAGAGAAACCAAGTATTTTCAATTACTGGCAGTACAAATAGTTTTCCACCAATAATAAAAGTCGTTGATGCAGAAGGATCGCTTATTGGTTGATGTAGGTAATAAATTCCACTAATTGCAGTTGGATTATCATTGCAATGACAATGGTATCCATTGTCAACATGTCCACTATCCTTCCAATTTACATATGCCCACGATTTCATATATAATGGAAATTTAAAATAGTTATTTGCTGCAATAGAGAGATACTTCTTAACACTATAGTAAAAACTTTCTTTTAAAGCTGAGAAGCAACTATTACTTGAAAAAATATCACCCTTTGTTTGATACAAGGGCCTATCTCGATGGTATTCACCTTTGACAATAATATTATTTATCTCTGTAATCATTGCTAATTTTTGTATATTATCAATCTTATAGCATGGATAATTCATAAAAAATTGCGGAAACCTGATACATGCATAAGAATGAAGCTTTTCAGGCATAATGGAAACAATAGATAATCAACCTAACTATACTACAAAAAAAATTAGAATAAATATTCTTTTGAAAATTTATAATTAACCCTTAAAGGCTTATTGAAAGTAAAATTCATGGGAAGATCAAAAGAGAATGCAGAAGAAATGGTAGACATTGTTTCAATTGTTCTATCAAAAGGTACTCCCCATATTCCAACTCTAGTAAAAGAAGAAATAGTTTTTTTAAAAATATTGGGGGGAACAAATTCATTGTTTGAAATAGTATATTCAAAAATTTCAATAGGACGCCAATAACCTAGGATAGCACGATTTGCTGTCAAAAATTTTTCATGCAGAATATGAGAATCTTCACAATGACAATGATACATAAACCAGATTGGGTTGGTACGAGATGAATAAAAATGCTTAGATATTGATAAATTATCATTGGACAATTTAGGTGAATTGGATTTTATAACTTTCAATTCAACTGAAAGTATTAATGGTATACATGACGGTTTGCCAAATAGAAGTCGAAAATCTGTATCACTAGAAAGTAATTTGCATTTACCTTTGGCTGTATGAAAAATGGTAATAGAAACTACGTTATTCCAAAAACCACCATATACTATAGAAGAAGAACTAATACCTCCACCAACAATAAATCCCGCTATTGTTGGACTACCTAGATCAGATCCGTCACTTACGACTGGAAGTTCATATCCATTAGACCTTAGTAAAAAATTTAGATCATGTAATGACCAACCAGATCCTGCTTTAATATAGCCGCTTTTGTGATTACTCAAATCTAATTGTTTAAGATTTTTTGTGCTGATTAGAACTTCTTCATGACGTGGCAGGCTTGACGAATTTAGTGAATGACCGTTACCCCTTATTCGATACGGAATTTTAAATTTGATTAGAAGTAGAATTAATTCAATTAATTCCTCTTCGTTAATTGGGGAAAAAAGTACAAAAGAATTTTTTTTTTATAATACTGGCTAAAATCAGTTAATATAGGACATTCTGGGCTACAAGACGAATTTAGATGATTATTTAAAGGATTTCCTGGACTTACAATCTTAGGATTAAAATCCCTGAGGTGATGAAACTTTTGGTTAAGAAATGACATGATACTTATGATTTAAAGGGGAGTTACATGAAAATAAACTTAACCTAAAGTTTTATGATATTTCAACAAATTAATGAAAGTTAAACATTTTATACAAGTACATTGATTCTAAACTTATTTATCAAAGAAAGGAAATATAGGTTTATATAATTTACAAGTGGCTTATATTTAAAAAAAAACTAAATAAGATAAAGACAAAAATTAAACATACTTATGTGTAGATAGGTGTTCTTTGTTCATTTTTCCCGTGGCGAACATAATGTTCAGCTGCATGAGCTGAATAATAAGGATCATTAGCTACATCAGAATATTTTGTAAGATAAGCAGTATCATTAAAACGGTTCGGAGCTCTACGTTCACTTACACCATAAGTGTAATAATGCACGATTGCTTGATCGATATTTGTTCCAAACGCGTTAATTAAATCGTCATAGCTGGCAAGATAATGATAGTCTATACTGGTGACTTTTTGATTGGAAATACTTGAGGGATTGGATGAATTCAAGCCAAAGAAACCAGGTATTTTCACTCTTCCTGTAACTGTATCTAAGTCACCCCAAAATTGATTTGCGGATGCGGAAGAATTTACTAATGAAAGAACACCATTTAAAGTACTTGTAGAATAGTTAGATCCTAGTTGAGTTGCAGCAGCAAAACTATTAATTGATGACTGACTAGAAGTTACATCCTTCCATGATTTTCTAAGCTGATTGGTGATGCCATAGGTAACTAAAGCTGATAAAACACTTGTGGGATCAGAGATTTTTGCATTATATGGCGGATTGAAAATTTCAGGATTAAGTAGTGCTAATTCATTTGTTGATGTACCAGAGCTAATTAGTGAGTTTATGCTATTTCTCAAAATGACTTGATCCTGACCATCTTTTGATTTCACAATAAATGTTGGCCCATTCAGAGAAACAATGTAGTCTTTGTTCCATTCAATAAGATCAGTGCCAAGCTTGAAATTATTTATATTGACTAGAGCATTCTTAGCAATCTTAACAACAGATGGAGAGCTGCCCAGGGAAATGTTATCTACAGAATTTGAAAGAGATGAAGACGATGAGGTTACCACTGGTGCAGACTGATCTAATCTAACTACTTTGTTGCCTGATGAGGAAAGATCTAAATTGAAGTGAGTGGTGTTTGATCCATCACGACGAATATAAATGTAGTCATTACCTGCATTGCCAGTGAAAGAAAGATTATTGTCAGTTCCCGTCAAATCTGCTGCAATAAAATCATTGTTATTTGAACCTATAACAATATCCTTCCCACCACCTTTTAAATATACAGTTTGATTGTTTTTAAGCATTCTAATCAAATCAGATGAGGATGATCCAACTTGAATCGCAGAATTATTATCAATCGTCCAACCTGCATTAATTGTAGAAGTTACACCGTTTGTAGTTGATGTTATTAGTTGAGGTGCAAGAGTACCTGCGGATGATAGCCCTGTCATTAATCTGTCGATAGTAGAATCGGCTGTAATGAGAGCATTGCTTTCATCAATCTCAACTTGATCGTATTCCAATGCAGAAGATGATGAATTGCTATAATTTGTAACTACAGTTGATACGTTATAGCCATATCCTTCGTAAACCGATCCTCCAGTGTATATAGTTCCACTTGCTGGAATAATGTATTGTGAATTTGGAACTCCATAATTTATAGCATATTGGAGACCTAATGAAGTTGGGTTAAACCACTGCCAAAAGTAGTTTTGAGCGCTGTAAGAGTTAACAATATAGTTTCCACTGGTAGATGTTAGTGTACCAATCCCAGTCCAATCCGCATATGTATCAGCGTTGCTATACCAAAGTTGAGCAACAGCTGTTTGGCCAGGTGCGGCCGTTAATGTAGTTGTAACAGAATAGGAAGTAGTTGAAGTGTTGGTTTGCGATGTGGTAGTGTTGAAATTAGCATTTAACGATCCAGTAATCGATCCAGAGGTTGTTTCACTCGCGTTAACACCTGCTTCTGAACATCCGGTTGTGAATGATTGAGAGAGGCTTGCTGTAATTCCAGCGGAGAGGCCGTATGAAGTAGAAGTTGTTCCAGTAGAGGTAAGAGTAGTGGAAAGATTGAATGTTTGAGTTGATGTAGTTGTTCCGTTATTTACAAGCGTGGCTGCAGCTGTGCTTCCAACAGACGATATATTCTGTGTTACATAGTTAGTTATGAGTGAAGCAGATGGAACTAGAACCGAAAGGGAATAATACGTACCATTATAATTTACTGCAGATGTAGGCGCCACTGTGTAAGTATTATTACTTAAGGTTACAGGTGATGAGGCGACCGGAGCATTAGTTGTCCAAGAATAAATAGGGGAAGTGCTAAACCAATTATTTACGTAGGAAGAATTGTTGTATGCCCCTTGAGCTGCTGCAGTGTATGAGTTCCACTGACTTGCATTTAGGTTGCTTGTTCCTATGTAGTCTGCATTCACGCCATAATAGTAGGTGTAGGATTTATGTGCTCCCCAATAGGTTGAATAATATCCTGTGCCTTGCTGATAATACTCTGGCTGATAACCGTTGATTAAATTGTTCATTAGAGCTGCTCCCAAGCCCCATTCCATTATTTGGTCGGCGGAGAGAATGGTCACTAGGGTGCCTATTGCATACCCAATAACAATAACACAAAAATTGCTGTTAAGCAAAAGCTGAAATTTTTTTGGAAATCTTAATAATTAGTGTGTACGAGCAGGATGAGTTGGGCCCCTCCTCGCTCAGCTGAATTCCAGTTTAACCTTTTTAATTGACAAATCAATTTAAATTATGATCTCCAACTCTTCTGGATGTATGACAAAGTTACTTTATCTAGGCTTGCCAAAAACTGGCAGCACATCTCTATCGAAGCTTTTGGCAAATTTTTTTACAGTTAGGCATGAATTTGATCACATCACTGCGTGTGAAAAAATTTGGAATAGATGCGATTCAAGTATATTTTTTGAATCATTTAATGATTATTTTTATGAGCGGGAAAAGTTATTTGAATGTGACATAGCCACATTCACTCATCAGGCAGGACTAGAAATTTGTGAGATATACATTTCTTCGCTTTTATTGACCATTATTAGAAAACCTGAGGACTGGGCGGCTTCATTTATAGCCATGATCTCCAGAGAAGCAAGTGATCATGACAAGCAGTCGACCTTTTATAGAAATTTTTGCCAAGCATATTGCAGCTCAATATCTAAGCACATTTCTTACAGGGGATTTCAATATCAAATACAGGTCCCTAAATACCGTCATTTGATAATTAGTGATTTTTTGCTTTATTATAACAGGTATTTGGTTTCACTTCGCGAAATTGCAGACACCCATGCTGACCGTCTTTATGCATATGAATTTAACAATTTTTTTGATGGATCTTACACCGAATTGTTATTAGATCTCTCAGAGAAATTGCATCCCGAGCAAATTATTCGTATGCAAAGCGAGAAAATTCCCTTCTTAAATAAATCAACATCTGGCCCTTTGCTGCGTAAAACCATTGTCGACGATATAATATTAAATGGCTATTATGAGTTGTCAAATTCTTTGTATTTAAGCATTTTGATGGATTTGCAAATTCAATTTTAGCATAAATAGACCCATCATTTCTTTTTTTTGGAGGCCGCCATTAATATCTTATCCTCGAGGCACCGATTCATCCATTGTATATGATATTAATAAATTCTAATCTCTATAGGCAATGGAGAGATATGTTCTGTATCTGTTGCAAATATTAGAAATATAGGGTATCTCGGGAAATTGATAAAACATTTGATTATGGCACCATTTGAATCATAGGTGATTGACCATTTTTCAGGCTAACATTAGTTTGGAAAGGTTTCTGGGACAAACAATAAAGAGTCGCCAAGGTCCATGACAAAAAGCCGGTTCTCATGCGCCTGTCTGATTCGATCACATAGGAATCTTACTGCCCATTGCTGAATCAGTGCTATGTGCTTGAGAGGAAAAATAATGCAGGGCGCAAGTGGATTGATCCTCTGATCTTTTTCAAGATGCTTGTTCTCCAGATGCTTTTCAAGCTCAGCATTGAAGAGCTGAAATTTCAGGTGAATGACAGGCGCTCACTCGAGGAGTTTGTGGCTCTTGGATTGATGAACAGCATTCCAGATGCCATCACTATCGCTTTCTCCCGAGAGAGACTTATAAAGGCTGGAGTGTACGACAAGCTCCTCGAGTGTTTTGAGTTATAGCTGCGCTCCCGGGGGCTCCAAGCCAGTGGTGGTCAGATCTTCAACGCAACTTTCGTACCTGTCCCATAGCCGCAGGCTTCTGCAAAGCAGGGAGGCGGCCGGAGGGCTGGTATGAATACCCGGATCGACTGTAGCAAAAGGACTTAGATCCTCGCTAAACTAAGAATATCGACATCAATTACTACGGGTACTACAATAGTAACTGCATCGATTTCGACCACGGATTCATCCGCCGTTATGCTCTTACACCTGCCAATATCAACGACAGTCAATTGCTTCCAAGCTTGCTTGATCCAGAAAATGAGCATGACTATGT
>Ga0214923_10006191_pt1 | contig 13556 bp, 1 predicted proteins | sample LL1510_MetaG_FD_177993 | JGI IMG/M metagenome (GOLD analysis project Ga0214923, IMG submission 177993) | Freshwater microbial communities from Lake Lanier, Atlanta, Georgia, United States - LL-1510 | ecosystem: Environmental > Aquatic > Freshwater > Lake | place: USA: Georgia | collected 2015-10-15 | reverse complement strand
ATCCTCCTCCATTACCGGCATCAATCAAGCCCCACTAAAGTTTATTACATTACCTAGATTTAAATTATCTCGTACAGTTAGCGCTATAGGATTGTCTCATACTAGTAATACTGGTCTTTGTAGTTCAGGTATATTTCCATCGTATCTTAATGCTAAAAATTGGGTAGCGAATCAATTAAGCAAATCTTTTTCTACTAGTACTAATAATAGCGGTATTAGTGGTATTCCATTAATATCTAATGTTCAGATAAATAATATTCAGAGTTTTGATAAATTATTCTTATATAATCACTTAAGAACTACAGACTTTAATCACTTAGAAGGAAGCTATAAAGTTAGTGATACATGGTTGGCCATGCCAACAGGTATATCATATTTAGAGGATTATACCATAGAAAGTTCTACAGATAATAAAAATATTAAGACAGTAACAGTAGCAGGAACTATTAAAGGTTTGAGCATCTCTTCTATTCCTTTTATGAGCGGTTCAGGATTAGTTCCTAATAAAAGTGGGGTTATAGATCTATCAAGTTATCGTACTTTAGGATCAAGTGGATCATTTAAAGTAATACCAAAACAATTAGATTCTAATCAAGATTCTATAAATACCATAATATCTTCTCATAAATATTTGAATGCTTATAATGGATGGCTTAATGATATTAAACCATTTTTATATAGAAGAGCTTGTGCTGTAGTAAATTCCATTGATAGAAATACTAGTTATACTTCATCGATTTACACCCCTCCTCAACCACCTAATAATCCAGTATATTCTTATGAAAGATTGTTAAATGTTATTCCTATATCTACTAGTGAAGTTTTAGATCCTAGAAAAGGATCAATATCATATTCTTATGAATTTAGTAATAAGTTTTCATTATTTAGTGGAGTTTTAAGCGAAAATATAACTATTAATAGTAATTCTCCAGCAGATGTCGTTAATGAGGCTTTTGTAATAGGTCGTAGATTAGGCCCAGTTTTACAATATATGGGAACTTCTACATTAGCTACTAAAAGTGTTACTATAGAGCTTGTTGTTCCTCCTCCATCCAGTATGGAAGCATGTTTATTAACTAGTAAAAAATGCCCATTATATATTCATGGACCTACATATGCTGGTGTAAAAACACTAGTTAGTGGATTGAGACCTTTTGGACCAAGAGAAAATTTATTTGGAAATATGAATAGACAACCAGGCACTGGGAATGTGCAGATTACGAAAGATGATGTTAGCTGGAATCCAGCGGAGGGTCGTTTTGTTAGGAGTTTGGAATGGGCTTATCAGCCATGTGATTTAACTAATAGTATATTTAAGGACTTATAATTATGCCATTACCAGCTTGTCAACCATCGGGTAAAATAATTGCTCAAACTTTATTTTTAGGAGCAAGTGTTGCTAGTGTTAATGTTAATAAAGGTTGGAGCGGACAATCTTCACAATTAACAGTAAATCTTATAGAAGATGAATCCGGATGTGGTATCTTGAAGAATAGTCAGTTTCCTACTGACCCTAATCCAGTTTTGTATACTCATAATTTCGGTTTTGAAGATAATCATTATCATACATGTAGTGGTGTTGCTTGTTATGATATTAATACGGAGAATGACGAATATGTTACAAAAGGTAAAGTATATTATTCTTTTATAGATGGTAGCAGGGGAGATCCTACTGGTGGTTTTAAATCAGGTTATTGGAAAGGAGCTGATCCAGGATTTTTTGGAGTTAAAAATAGAATATCACCACAAGCGGAATATAAGGCGGATACTCTGTGCGAGGCTTATGATATTATTGGTACTCCAGTTTACTTTAAAATGGGAGCATTAACTTTTGGAGGCATAATACAATCATGGCAGAAAACCATGAATTCTGGAGGAAAAGGTTATACTGTAATAATTAATGGAATGGAAAGCATATTAAATGAATGCTATATTATATTAGATAATTTTGCCGGGTCAGTATATGCTAAATTAAAAAATAGAGACCCTTCCAATATATGGGCTGGTCCACTTAATTATATTGGCACTGAGGCTGATTATTTTGGTCCTATTTCTGATGGTAATATTCCGAATGTTTTTAATATATATGGTTTTTTAGAATCTTTTGGTAAAGGATCTTTTGGTAGCTCTAATAGGAATGATAACGGCATTCGTGTTAATGATATTATCAAAGGATTATCTGTTTTAACATCATGCAATAATAAATATGAACCTGGATCTAGTTACAATACATTACAGAGTGTTGGTAATAAAAATGCCTTTTCTCCATTTGGTCGTATCATAACAAAATGTATGCAAACCCAAAATACATATGATCCTATTAGTACTACATTTAAACATATGGGTGTTATACCACCAGTTATTAATAAGATCAATGAAGCAAATGGTAACCATTGCGAATTTGTATTAGATTTATCAGAACTTCCTACTTATCCAGATGATTATAGATTATCGGAATCTGCTATGACCGTTATGGATTTTATTAATATAATAACAGAAGAAGCAGGTTGTGATTTTCATATTACTTTAAATCCTAAATTTGATGTGTCCACTAGTTCATGGATTAATGTTATTAAGCTTCATACAATTAGTAGATTACAACAACCAAGACCCAATGAGATTAGCAACACTGTTAATAATATGCTTTGCCAAGGCTACTATATAAGTAATTTAACTATGGGCAAAGAAAAAAACGAGACTCATGCAAAAAAAATATTGATTGGAGGTAAACAACAACGTTTATATCAAGCTAAATCTTTAAGATTAGCATATTCTCAAAGTAGTTTTATTCTAAATCCTGTAAATTTTGCGTTTGTAGATTATATGACATTATCAAAAGGAATAAATCAAAAATCTAAAAGAAAAGAACCTGGTAAAATATTTTATCATCACGGAAAAATTAAAGTTCCATCATTTTTTAGCACCAGAAATCATCCTGTTGCTACTGGTATAAATCCTGAATATACATTATATTATGATTATGAAAAAGTAACCGCGACACCACCTGATGATGAGATATGGACAGATAAGAATGAACTAGAATCTGGAAGTATTACTAATATTCCACTAGTAAATTCTGAAGCTGCTAATATTATTACTATATATAATAAAACAAGTAATGACCGATCCAGTGAACAAGATAGTATTGTTGATCGTAGATTCTTTCCTCTGTATCTAGATGTTATTTGTCCATTCTTTGGTTATGTATCAGATAATGAGTATACAATAGAAATAAATGCAGAAAATAATGAATTCAGAAGAATCCGTCCAGTATATTATGACACATGGACCGGACAAATTGTAGTTATTTTGAAAACTCATGAATTACCTATTACAAATTTAAATTTACAAGGTTTTTATGCTGATAGAGGTATCAATTCTTTTATTGTTACAGAAAACGAGATCAGAGCCGCTATAGCTGGTTTTGATAATTTTTTAGTTTATATTTTAGCTAAAACATATAAAAATGATCTTATTGAAATGCTACGCAAAGCATATTATATAAAATATTATAATCAATATATAGCAAATGGATTTGAACCAATAAAAGCTAAGGAAAAAGCGAATAGGAAAACTGACTGGTATTGGAGATTATTGGGCGGTAATATAGCTGGACCATATAATCAACCAATTGATATAGTACCAGATAAGGGTGATGGTCAAGCCAATATAGAGCAAGAAGTTATGCAGGATTTAAAAATCTTACATGGTTTTGTAAGTAAGCTCGGTGAATTTTATGGGAAAAAATATATGGTTAGCGCCCCATATGTTCGTTCATATAAAGATGAGCAGTATCTTGATATAAATCTTACTCATGGTGGTAACGATATTTTAGTATTTCAGGGTGGCGGTAAATTATATTATAATTATGAACCTACTAATGATGGGGCATGGGAGGAGTACGGCAATTATATAGATAACTGTATATTTGTTGGTGGAGATGAATGGTATAATCTTACAGATGATTCTGGGAAAATTAAACCAATATTAGGATATAATGCTAATAATATTTTAGATTATCATAGATATAATATATGTAAGATGAGTCAGGCCAATCTAGATTCTTATCTAAATAATGGACAAAATAATCCATTTTGGAATTTTGATGAGTATGATTATATCAAGAGTCTAAGAGATAACACTTGCGATACTAATAAATTTTTATTTGAGGGTCTCAATCTATCCTCAATGAATGCTACTGACTATATTATGGTAGAGGTTAGTGGAACTATTACTAAAAATGCTTTTAATTTACCTATATCTAGTAGTGGAATGAAAAAATTATATATTAATACATCTATACAAGAAGGTTTTTCTTTTTTAGATCCTGTTAGATTAATCGGCCCAAAAATTATTGTAGATTCTCCTGGCATAACTCTTAATTCTGTGTCGGATGATGTTGCTAAAGATCCTAACAGAACCGTTATAGCTAATGTTGCTGTAGAGGATTTAAGTTTATATTTAAAATTGGGTGGTAGCGATCCTAATTTTATTAATTTCATGTCTTATTATATAAGCGATATTCATGGAGATGATACTGCTGAGAATCTAGGAGAAATGTTCGGTTCTTATGCAGCGTCAGCTAATCAAGCAGCTAATTTTGTTCAGATCGCTCCTAAAGCGGCACATCCATTTTTTATAGGCATTCCAATTAAAAGTAATCAGTTTACTTATGGACCATGGACTAATTATCCATCGAAATATAAAGGAACAATATTTCCTAGTGGATTAGATGTTTCATTAATATCTGATGTAAATCCACCTGTATGTGTTACTAATGGAGTTAGTATAAATATTGCTCAAGCTCAAAATGCCATAAATAACATGATAGGGTCCGCTCAGGTTGAGATAGATGAAGATTTGGTTCCTTGGAATTATGGGGGTATGGGGTTTTTAGATAAGATAGCTTTTGATAAATGCGAAAAAAATCTTAATTATCAGTCAGTTCTAGAAACTGCTCAACTAGATATGCCAGGAATGCCTATTTTTGATTTAGGTATGTCTTTTACATCTGGTAATCTGATATCACCATCCACTACTCTTAACATGACAGGCATGCTATATACGGATATAAAAGATGTAGGTCTGCCAATAACGTTCTCTAATCTGCCACAAATTACTGATAATATACCTACTGGTTTGTTGTCACAGATTACTACTAGTTCAGGATTATTAACTTATCAAATATATAATATATCTGGTTTAAAAAATTATTTCACAAGTGGTCCTATTATAACCAATATACAGCTTTCTATTGGCCAACAAGGTCTTACCACAACATATATATTCAGGACCTATACTCCTAAAGTAGGTTTATTTAATAAAGTATTACAGGATAAAGTTAAGAAAAATTTTATAGATGGTTTCAGAAGAAATAAAACCTTAGCTAAAATTTCTCAACAATCTCGTAATATTACTGAAACACAATCTAGATTTTTAATTGAACAAAAAATGACGGAGATTAAACTAGATGGAGAAACTTTTAGAAGTCAGTTATTTGGCTGGAGTCCGTCAACAGTATTAATAGGTCAAGCTAGTCCATATCTCTCTAGCATAGATACTATCCCACCATATATTGAGCCAACAGGACTGTATAGCCAACCTACTGGCTTTGGAAACCCAGTTACAAATTATACATATACTATTCCGGAAAGTCATGATATTGGCATAAGTGGAGTATTTGGTAGCGGTAATCTACAGAATAGGGAAAAATCAATTATACATTTAAGTAACCAAGTTAGGCATAGAACTAGTGTAGGTTTATACCAAACAAAAGAAATACAGGCACAACTTAAAAAATCATATGGTTTACAATCTGTGATGAGTTTAGATGGCATATTTTCACCTATATCATTTTATCCAACACTTAAAAATAGTACATTTCATTTGGGTTTATATAATACTGCGCTATGTCCATTTTGCAAAAAAAGTAAAACTATTATCACAAATTTTACTAAATATGGAGCAACCTCTAGTGAAAGTAAAAGAGAAAAAGATATAAGTATATTTTGTACAAAGTGCGGTAGATTCAATGACAATTTTATAGATACTCTATCTAGCACAGCAACTACCACAGCCGGCACACAATCTATAGAAACTTTACCTCCATATATTATTAGCAGCGGTACAGATATTAGTATCTTATCTAATTTTAAATTATCAGCAACTACATCTGCTAATATTAGCAGCACAGCTAATAATAGTTCTGCTGGTGGGGCAGGGGTATCCATTCCCATTAATATGGCTACTCTAAATCCTATTGTTGTACCCTATGGTAATCTATCTAATACTAATGTTCAAAATTATACGGGTGAGCATCCTGAAAATGCTCACAGCGGAATTAATAATATAGGCGGATACCTTGGTACTTCTCCACGAACTTTTATTGATAGATGTCATCATTCTATTGAAATTATCGGGAGAGGTGCTGTTAGACCTAAAATTTTGGATATTCATGAAAATATGAAAGAAGCAAATATATCTAATAAGAATAGTGATTTTTACCATCAAGATTTGTTATTGTCCAATGAATTGAATGGAGGTATTTATGCTAATAATCAAAGATTTTTTGGTTTAAAAGGACCTATAGTAATGCATGGTTGGGGTTACGATTTGGAAGGATATCCTGTACCCAATGCTGCTGATGAGCCATATGAGGTAGATGATTACAACCAACCAAGACGATTTAAATTAAAACTTAAAGATGGATATCCTAAAACCATTAAATTTAAAAATTTGTCATATAATGATATATTTAAAAAGACACCATCTGAGAATAATGAATATGTTAAAAAAAATAATTATATTTTTGATATGTATGGTAATAAAATCAAAGCTAGCGATTTTTTAACCGCAGATACTGATGTAACTGTTTATGTATATGAAGATGATCTTAAAAATTGTGGAGGGCATTATACTGGAGCTGGTCTTAACAATGATATTGTGTTTGATAGAACAATTGGCTATCAAGGTAGTATTATAAGTAAAACTCAAAAATGGACTCCAACTGGTTCGACTATTATTAGCAATCCATCAGAACAACAACCAAGTGGTCAATGGAGCGAAAAGAAAAAACTCAAAGAATTTTATCTTAACTGGGCAGAGAGGCCAGATCTATGGCCTGTTGGACCAATAGATTTAAGGTGGGATGCTGCGAGACGAGTATGGACAATCAAATCCTCCGATGCTGCAACAATATATAAAATGGTATATGTAACTCTAGAAGAAGATTTAGTAAAAGATGATGATGTTGATGAAACCTATCCAGCTAGAGGGTTTTTAGATGATTTAGAATACTCAACAGAGCCTTTAGGATCTGGTTTACGTCGTTTAGTTTTTATAAAAGATAGAGCTGGTTATACCGCTCCTCGTGGAGCTAAATTATTATGTAGATATGATAAAGATACAGGTTTTTATGAGCCTGTGAGTAAATCGTCATTTATAGCGAAAGGCGTTATATCTCCGGGTACAAATAATGCTAGCATAGAAATGTCATATGCACCTGGTAAGAAAAAAGGCGAACCATATTCTACTATGATGGTGAATTTTGATAATCCTTTTGATTTACCGACCACAGAAAATAAAGGACTATTTACATTTTTAAATAGCAAATGGATATTAACAACTAGTAAGTAAATATATGTATTACCCAGTGAATAATTTAAATAATTGTTCTATTTTTAATAGAAGCTTATTCCAAGATTTAAAAGACTATGAATTATTATTAGATAATAATATGAATTTATCTATAAAATATACTGGAGATACTATTGGATATCCTATTAATTTGCGCATCGATAAACTATTAAATTTGATATCTGGTCCAGAAACCATTAATTTGTGGCAACCAGCATTTTTGTCTTCTGATATTGATGTTGATGTTAGACATATATCTAAAAAAACTATTAATAATCATCCTATTTTTGGTATAAGTAATTTTTGTAGTTTTAAACCTAAATTTAAAAATTGGGATGTAGTTGATGAGGGGTTAAGAGATGCGTATATGGGTACAGATTGGTATATTAATTCTATTTTGGGTTCTCAAAAAATATTATATGGTATCATGTTTTGGTATAAATATACTAATACTGGATATTCTAATGATATTAAATATTTAGATTTATTACCGCAAACTAAATTTGTTTTAAATACCCAAATTAGTACAGGCTCTATCAACATAGCGGCTGGTACACCGATGGTCAAATTAAATAATGACTATATACAGATATTAGATAAAAAACAATTTAAGATTATTTCTAATACATCATCCGATTTACGAAGCAATCCTATTGATTTTAATACTGAACAGTATGTAGTTGCGGTATCCAGTTTAACAACAGGGTTATCTTATCTTCAAAATAATTGTAAATTATATAAAGATAATGTTTTTATAAAAAATAATAAAAATATAGAATTGTATATTAGTAACGGAGATTGTTTTTCATATTATTATGGTCAAGCAGATAATCTAAGAAATGTACAAGATAGTATGCCTACAAGAACATATCTTTCTCCAGCATTATATAAAATATACAGAGAAATCTATCATAGACTTACTATACGTAAACCAAAATCAAGTTCACCATCAATATCATTATATAAATCACGATTATTGCAAAAATTATGTTATTATATGAGTACCGCTCCGTTAATGGATAGAACTACAATAGATTTTTTGCAAAGTCAAGATATCTATGACGCTGTACAATCCTATATTTCACAAGCATATGTTGATCCGGGTTCGGAACAAGATAAATTAAAAAATATTTTTACTACAATATATAATAAATATATTAATTTATCAGCATCATATTATGATCAAACATTATTAAATAACTATATATCAACCAAAAAAGATTTATTTAAAATTATAACTTCCAAATATGGATGTAGTCTATACATACCTGGCAAAACAACTTTAAAATTTAAAAAGTTATTAGAGAACGGTCCTCATGCTAATATATCTACCAATTATCAAAATTGGAGACCTAAAAATACTCCATCAACATCTTTTTCATTTAATAATCACAAAATAAAAATTGGAAATATAACATATCAAACTAATATTTCAGTTACTAATTCTACAATCAATGTGAGGGCAGATAATTGGGCGCCTGATAAGAATATAGAAATACCGTTAGCTGATATATCTTTAACAAAACAACAAGCAGGAGATTTTTATCTGGGTTCCGGATTATATGTTCCAGAAACAGAAAAAAATTTTAATAATGAAATAGAATTCAAGATATCATCTCCATCATCTTTTACAGATAGAAATGTTACTTATTTTTGGGAGCAAATTAGTGGGCCTAATTGTTTAAGATTTGACAATTATTCTAAAAATAAATTTTTAAAGTATAAAACTAGCACAAATGATTCTCCTAGTATTTTTGTAAAACAATCAGGCACTTATCAGGTTAAATGTGTTAGATCAAATTACGGAAGGATAGACTCGGATATAGTTACATTAACCACATCCCCTGCTATAGCATTAACTGATATAAATCAATCATCTTTATCTTCTATTATTGATTATCCAAAAATCATGACTTCTAATATTCAGCAGATAGCTTTTAATAAAAGAGGTTTAGTATGGATAATAGACTCAGATAATTATGTCGATACTGATGAATTCACAGATTATGAGGATATAGATACTCCAGGTATAATATATTATAAAAATATTAAATTTGATATGAATAATATGTCACCTGTAACTGTGCAAAATAATAATGCTAATCTGGAACTAACTTTTGACATGACTGGCGGTAATTGTGTGACCTCATTATTTAGCATAGGTGTGGAGAACATGAGGGATCAACAGTATAAATATTGTCAATGTAAATCTTTTTATCAGGAAAAAATCAAGAGAAAACGTATAAATGGTAACATCAATATTCCAATATTAGGAGCTAGTGATTTTTATCGAGATTCTACTTTTAATCAATATAAATTTATTTATAATGATATCAATGGTAAGGTACGAGATAGATCCGTAACATTGATTGATACCGGAGCATCGACAAAATATAGTCCGCCTATATTACCCTATGGAGGATATGGTAGAAATATAATAGATACCATAGGCATTAAAATGTCGGGGCATCCTAATCCCGCATCAGGCTATTTGCCATTACCCACAGGATCTATTACCAATCAATTGGCTACCATACCCGATAGAAATAATATTTTATCTATAGACTCAGAAAAACCTATAGCTTGTCACCTTAGAGAGGTTTCTGCTACAGGTACCAAACATTATACCCAATTTACCAAAGGTCATTTTCATCCCATTAGTGGATGGTTAACAGTTAGCGCTTCAACTAGAGCACAATTACAAGGAAAATCCAATGTAGTAAATAATCAAGCTAATCTTAAAAATTCTTATATATTTGATGGATTAGGATTTTCTTCTATAAAATCTTTGAATAGTTCTACCTCACCAACATTATATTCTAGCTCAATTAAATTATTAGAAGTTTCTACTGATGAGGAAAATAAAGATAAAATTGATCATTATGGTTTTCATAATAAAAATTATGAATCAAAATATAATCCTAATTATGTTATCGAAGAAATACCAGATTCATGGGATGGATTCTCAGATTCCTGCGGATCTGCTATAAAATATTATAATGCGGCCAGCCAAATAGTTGATAAAACTATTAAAAGTTTAGAAATCAATTTAAGTTTTTTGAATCATATTAATCCTAAAAATTTAATAGTATGGTTAGAAGTATCTAATAGTAGTAATCCTGTAAGTGGTACTATCACAAAAAGCCCATCTGGTACATTTATATACAAAACTATCTCAACGAATAATACTTTAAATAATTATTTATCTAGTTTATCTGCTATTAATAGTAATTCATCTTCATTAAAGATACAGTTACTTAATCAAGAGCATATAAGTAATTATTGTGCTAATTTTAGTATTAAGTTTTCGGATTATGCTAGTAAATTTAATAGTTTAACTAAAAATGACTATAGCAATACTATACAAAATTTAAATATTATAGGTAATAATCAACAAATTCAACCCTCTGTTACATCAACTGGCAACTATAGTGATTTGGATATTAGTCAATATTCTAGTATTATACAAAATAATCAAATTAATATTGTTAATAATAAATTAATAAAATTTAATAATATAAAATTAAAAGATACAACATTTACATTATATATCAGTAATGTAGAGCCATTAGAAGCAGAAAATTCTATAATGGACAATCTATTAAATAATAATTTATTAAATTCTGAATCTAAATTTGATAGCAAATATTTTTCTAATATATTAGCTGATAATCTATGTAAATGGTCTATCATTGTACATACTGATGATACTAGGGATAATGTGGATAGCGATTTATTAGGATTAATAGACTACAAAAATAGTATTACGGATTTGGCTCCTTCGGGATATGGATTAGATAGTTTAAGTAATCGTAAATTAAATATTATATATAATGGAAATTATACTCCAACCAATCCTAGCGGTTATGATTTTATAGGTGATTTTACTGATAAAAACTTTTTGATTCCTCTAGTTAATCAAAATGCGCCTTATCAGTATTTATCTAATATATCTAAATGTTCCTATGACGATCCTGACATTCCTAATTTTATATCCGCTTTGCCACCATCTTTTCCTTCTTTGTTAAGTTATCAGCTTGCTGGATTGGGGGCACTGGGGTTTGCCAGCTTGGGTTTAGTCGGTGCTATGGCTGGTCTTAGTTTAGCCACAGCCGCTCTAAGTCAAGGTGGTAGAAATGATCCTATTATTAATTATTTTATAGATAATAGAAACTTTAATTTAAGTGTTCAAAATAATTCTCAAGTTTATAAGCCAGTATATAGTCAAGAAAATTATGGCTATGGAGACAGGGCTATTGTTGCTATTAGTAAGGATGGGGCTGTTTGGTATAATATTGAGGTTCCTATTTTTAAATATAGTAATACTCCAGTCATTCATAAGAACGTATATAAATATATTAAATTGAATCGTAATGCCCCGGATGCGTTAGGCAAGTTTTCATTTAAAGTGTTAAATACTATCTCTGATCTAGATTTAGCACATTGTATCGGAACAATATCAAAAGACAAAGAATCTACAGACTTTTTAACAGACCCATTGTATATTAATGCTAAAAACAATGATATAATATATTTGGATGGGCAGGATCCTGTTACAGATAATGGTTATTATGTGGTTGCGTCTGGAGTAATCGTTGGTCCAGTATCTGCGGTATCCTCTTGGCATAAAATACCATCCACATTTTCATCATATTTTTTATCATATAATAATATTGGTAATGAATTATATGCTAGTATAAGTAATACTAGTACTATAAAAAACAATATTTTAATTGATGGCATAAGAGCTTATAGTTTTTTTGATATAGGAGAAACTATAGAAATAACAGAGCCATCTGGAACAATCGTGACACTACAAGATAAATCCATTATTTCAACATCCACCGGGCAAAAAACAGTATTTACATTATCATCCGGCCTGCCAGGTAATGCTCAAATTTTTAAGCCAGATAATGCTACAAATGTTATTTTTTTGTATAAAGATAATTGTACATCTACTAGCATAGATAATAGTTATATGCCGTTTAATATTTGGTCCGCTGAGAGTTCTGATTCATATAGTATTAAGCCAGAAACACCAAATATGAGAATTAGCACTATAGGAGAAGGTAGTATTGGTTGGGGTACTGATTCTATTTTTCCATCCATTATTAACAAGTACTCTTTGCAAGATAATTTATTATTACATAAAGATGATATTTTTAATAATACCAGCAATGATTTATATAATTTATATAAAATTACTATTACAGACCATAACAATGCTGTCACCTATATAGATCCTAAACAAAGTGATACCCCGCAAAATAAAATTAAAGCTTCTGCCTATTCATATGATAATAGTGGATTAACTTTTAATAGTATTAATGATACTTTTGATAGTAATAATGAAATCAATAGTATTATGAAAAATATATACAAAAGCGCCACGTCAGACAAAAAGAATAAAGTATTATTAGATCTTAAATCCGATAAATTTTTATCTATTGCACAATCAGGATATATTACATTAGAGGGTGATAGCTTATTCTATAAAACTACAAAGTTTACATCAGCTAATATTGATATAATGAAAAATCGTTTAAATAACTTATTAAGCGTTGATAATCAATTTAATACTAGTAGTGTAACTGATATTTATAGCATATCTAGTATTGCAAATTTAATTAAATATTATGATAGTTTACCAGACGATCCTATACGATGTTCTCAGCCTTTAGGCTCCGATCAAGATGATAGGCCAGCTGTACTATTATGTAAAAAATTATTAGCTAAAAAAAGAATTCAAGAATTATACCAAGAAAAAGTTAATATTGATAAAGCTATAGCTATTAATAATCCTGACATAGAACAACCACATATATCTGGCATTGTAACAGATCATTTACCAACAGGTTTAATAATAGACTATAGAGAGAACAGCGATCTATATTGGATACATATTGACCCTAATCAAAATT
>Ga0214923_10006190_pt1 | contig 13556 bp, 17 predicted proteins | sample LL1510_MetaG_FD_177993 | JGI IMG/M metagenome (GOLD analysis project Ga0214923, IMG submission 177993) | Freshwater microbial communities from Lake Lanier, Atlanta, Georgia, United States - LL-1510 | ecosystem: Environmental > Aquatic > Freshwater > Lake | place: USA: Georgia | collected... | reverse complement strand
TGACCCAGCATTTAAAAAAATAAAAAATCTTAGTTATGTTAAATTGGATGATAGTCTAGTAAAAGACCCTTTAGATGTTTCTGAATTTAAGGACTCTATATGCTGTTTTGATGATATTGAATCTATCACAGACAAAAAATTAAATAATGCTGTTAGAGTGTTTAGAGACCAATGTTATGAAATAGGTAGAGCACCTACAAATATTACAACAATTGCTGTACATCACGTTATATTAGCCAATGATAGAACAAAAATTATATTGAATGAATCTGACCAAGTGGTATTGTTTCCAAAATCTAATTTTTCCGCAATATCTAATTTATGTAAAAGATATTATGGGTTTACAAAAGACCAATTAGAATATCTTAGAGATGTTCCAAGTAGATGGGCTGTAGTTAAAAGAAGTTATCCTACAACAATCATAACAGAAAATGCAGTTAAGGTTCTATAAATAAATTATATTTACAACATATATGATTACAAAAACTCATTAAAGAATCTTTCTGTGTTAGATTATTATAATAATTTATATCCTGTAAATCCATATTATATTTAAAATTTTGATATATTTCGTGTTTTATTCTATTAAATTCACTTATACAACTTCTTTTTTTATGATGTTGTGTTAAATATCCTTTTTTCTTTACCATAAAACCACAATAATAACATTGAGAATTTTCCATTATATAATAAATATATAAAAATATTTTTTTATACTATAATAATATATGGATTATTGTAAATGCTTTGGAAATCATAGACTTAGTGTGTCTTGTAATAAATGTAAAAAAGAAATAAATATATTTGATAAAGATATGAGAGTTCAACAATTACAGGCTGATATTAGAGAATTAATTACATTGAACAATCAAATAGTTAAAAAACTTGTTGAAGTTTCTGAGACTCTTATGGACATAACACGATAAGTTCATCTTCATCACAACTTGGACATCTTACTTTTATTTTTGTTGGTTCTAATCTTTTTAATTTGCTTACAGGAATATATACATAGTTTTTAAATTCAGGTCTATCTCTATCTCTTCTTCCACCTAATTTTGTTTCTAATTTTTCCTTACAATATTCATAATAATATATTCCATCTGTGAATTCAAAACAGAATAATACCTCATAACCTCTCTCATAATATTCTTTTGCTTTAAGAAACTTATTTTCTCCTACCATTGTTGTAGGATATTTATCTTTTGTATTATTTCTTTTCTTTACTTCTGCCATAATTTTTGTATTATCATCTCTCAAATCAAATACAGAAAACTCTTTTGTTCTTTTAAAATCAGTTGAATATTTTGTATCTAATATATCTTTAACTTTGGAAACACTTGAAGAATCATCATTATTGAAAAATTTCATTATATAATATAATAATATAAAAAATAATTTTCTATACTTAAATTATATAAATGTTTTCAGATGAAGTTTATTCAATTATTGAAATGCAGTTTAAATTGATGCTACGGGGTAAAGAATTAGGATTAGACAATCTATTAAATACCACAGTTGAATTATACAGATACTTTCATAATGGAAATAAAGATATAAAATCGAATACAGAAAATACTTATGGATTTATTAAATTATATTGTAAAAAGAAAGAAATGAAAGAATTAGAAGAACAAGTTGACTTATTGGTACCAGACTTCTTAAGATTATTCGTAAATGCTTGTTATGGATTCATAAAATTAGATTATGCTAAAGCTGAAAAGAAAAAACGATTTTGTTGTTTTTAAAAAATAGTATAAAAATATTTTTTTTTCTAAATTTATTATATAGTAAATGGAAAATTTTATTAAAAAATTAAAAGATGAATATAAATTTATGATTGAACAAGAAGCTAGAGAATATAATCATATGTTATATGCTTATTCTATATCTAATAAAGAACAACGATCTATTACTAAACATTCATATCTTTTAAAACAAGAAGTTATAATATCGAAATTTTATAACATATCGATAGAAATTATTAATGAATTTATTAAGATAAAAAATTGTAAATTTAGACCTTTACCAAGTTTTATATGTAAAGGATTATTAAATTGTATTAAAGATGATTCTTTAATTAATATCGTTGATTTAGGTGATGAATTTGATTATAAAACTGGATTGCTTATTCAAAATTATTAATTTTATTTTGATACTATCTTTTCTATTATTTCTTTTTCGGTTTTATCTAAATATTTTCTAATAATTCCAGTAAACATTTATAAAATAGTATAGAAAATATTTTTTTCTAAAATTATTATATAGTAAATGGAAAAAAAATTAAATTTAAATTATCTTTCAGAATTAACGGGTCAATGTCATTCATACATAAAAACTATTTATAATTCTATGGTAAAATATTCTAATTATATGAATAAATTAGAAATTATGAATAATAAAATAAAAGAAAGAAAAGAAAGAAATATAGAATTAAATAAAAATTGTCCATATTTTTTTTATGATATAAATAATGATTATGAGATAATGGAAATATATAACCTTCTAACAGAAAAATATAATAATGAAGAAATTCTTAAACAATTTAATAGTGATGTAGAATATCTTACAAAAATTTTAAATTATAAAGATTAATTTTATTTTGATACTATCTTTTCTACTATTTCTTTTTCTGCTTGATTATCTCTAAGTGATATAAATGTTAATATCGTGACAAGATAATCAGGGTCTTGTGATTGTCCCATCATAAGTTTCTTATATTGTTCTATATTTAAATATCTAAATCTCGCTCTAATTGATGAATGTTTACCACAAGTATTGATTCCTGTCTTTAATTGTTGAAATCTATATCGATTATAAATAACATTATATCCTTTTTGTTGTGCTTCTTCATAGAATTTACCTAGAAGATTATATTGTGTCCATTTAGGGTCGTCTGAATATTGTAATTCTTGATTCCAAGAGAATCCATATGGGTCAAAATGTTCTATAGTATTTGTTTCTGGATGGTATAATATAGCAATCCAATGACCATCTGCTGAAGATTTTACAGGAAATAATACAAGGCAAGCATTATGTTCGCCAATAACTTCTCTAATATGTGTAAATTTACGAAGGTCTTTATATAGATGAATCGGACAATTACCATTTGTTGTTATTTCTACTTCTTGTCCTGTTAAGTCTTGAGTGTATATATTTTTTATTACCTTATCCATATATAATTTAATAATATAAAATAATTTATATTGTAATAATATATAATGAGTTTATCCTTAAACAATTCTACTATAGTACCCCTTTTAAATGGAGATTTTTTTTTAGGACAGCAATACGATAATATTTTAGATTTTGTTGAAATAAATATATCTATCAAATGCGATACTGGTTATGATTTAACTTATATTTATTCACAAGATAAATTAACTGTTGATTATCAAACTACACAATCTATTTCTGCTCAAGCAGATACACAATTCTATAAAATAACTGTAAAAGATAGATATTTTAAATTAAGAATTGATGCTACTGATGGTGATATGACTGTTCTAAATGTTCAAACTATTTATAAAACTTCTACAACATATACTGTATCAAGTGGTCCAGGATCTAATGTTACTATTATTGACCCAGTTGATGGTTCTGGAAATGTGAAAGTATCTGTTCAAAATCTACCAAGTGGTGGAAGTGTACAAATTGCTGATGGATATGTGTCTTCAAATACATTATCATATCAAATAAATTATTTATATAAAAATTTAACTGTTTATGGTTCTACAGATGCTAATTGTATTTTAACATTAGAATTATCAGATGATGATACTACATATTATCCTACTCAGTATGCTTATACTGTTAAGTCTGGAGCACCTATAGGTTTCAATATCCCAGCTGGAAGTTATAATTGGGTCAGATTCTCTATAATTAATCCTATTGGTAATTTAATATTATTTTTAAATTATTCATAAAATTAAATTATAAATATATAATATATAATGAGTCTCTTTCTTGGTTCAGTTAGTTTAGTGGATGGTCTTAATAATCTAGCCGTTAACATAAATGATACATCAGGTAATGAAATTATAACCGATGCCTCACACAATCTATTAGTAAATGTTGCTAATGAGCTCACTGTTAGCGTTTCTGGTAATGTTTATGATGGTGATAATTTAAAAGTAGTTCAAGCAAGTCCTTATTTATCATCTAAAGTATGGGATAATAATGCAACTATCGTTGGAGATGTATCTCAACCAGTAGGTGGAACATATGCTGTATCTAATTGTACAGTTTATGGTAATTCATCAAGTGCTTGTGTATTAGCTCTTCAATTCTCAGTTGATAATGGAGATTATTATACATCTCAATATAGTTGTACTTTAGCTGGTGCTGGTGATTTTGGCTTTTCCGTTGCTGGTTGTTGTGCTCCAACAATAAGATTAGTAGTAGTAAGCGGAACACCAACACTTACTGCTTATATCACAATTGCTTAATTTAATATTATTAAAATATAAATAATATTAAAAATATTTTTCTAAATATAATATATAGTTGTTAGTATAAAGTATTATTTACAATCCGGATTGAATAAAGGTATTTACCCTAAAAATGAGTATTATCTTCAATAGTAGCGAAAGTAAGATATGGCTTAACGACCCATACAACTATATTTTTTTTATTTATTTTTATTAATTTATATACCTAACATAGTCTTTAAATCGGCAATCGATACCCATTTTAATCCATCATTTCCATTACTCATCAGTACTTTATCTGTCCCTCCATTATCTCCATTATAACTACTACCGCTATAACTTGGATTATTTGCTCCAACAACTATATTTCCAGCATTATTGATGTAATGTGCTTTTGTCCCATCACTATAAGTTAAAAAAATATTTGAGTTCTGTGCTTTATTCTCACTTGCTCCAGCATTTGCTGTCAATACAATAGATGATGATTGTGATGATAAACCTAATGCATTTGGCATAGACCCAAATTGGTTATACTGAACTGTTGAATTAGATGAGAACATATCTAAACCACCATAAAAAGCACTATCTGTACCTAAATCATTTGTAATTAATAGATGTGTTGAACTGCCATCACTACTGTTTTTATTTTGTGCTAATACACCAGTAAAGAAAGTATTATCATTATTTGCTGTTTCAACTCCTATAGGATATGCTGAAACATATGACATCGAATCACTTACTGTTAGTTTTTTAATATCTTCTTCAAATTTAAGAATATTATTATCTCCTTTAATATCACTTCCATTTACTGAATATAAAACAGAATTAGCATCTGAATTTAGATTAGAAAGACTTACAGAGCCTAAATACACACCATCTGTTTTATCACTTAAACTTATTGAACCTATATTTACACTCATTATATTATAATATTAGATATTTATATTATATATTATATGGACCCTGTAAGTTTAATAGCTATTATATCAGCTTCTTCAGCTTTAGTTGTTGCTGTATTAACACATATAAAATATAGTAAATGTTGTGGTTTTGTTTTAAGAACTACTGAAGGGAATGAATCTATAACACCAAGTTTAATAACACCATTAATAAATCAACCATCAGAACCTATAGATATTCCTGCAAGACCACCAATATTTAATAAAAAAAACTATTTATAATATATATGAGTAAAGAAAAACATAGTGCCTATAGAAGTATGAAATTAGCTTCTGAAGGTAAGACTAAACCTACAAATAAAGCAAACAAAGGGGCTTTACAAAGATGGTCAGACGAACGATGGTTGAACCTAAATGCCTTAATATATTTAGGGAAAGAAATACCGTGCGGACAGAAGTATAAAGGTCAAAAAGAACCTACTGTATGTAGACCGAAAAAGAAAATAAGTAGCGAAACACCTTCTTTACTTGCTAAAGATTTTACAAAAAAGCAAATACAGAAAGCCATAGAAATAAAGAAACAAGGTAAAAGAATTGATTGGTCTAAATTATAATATATCATATTGAACTATGAAATTTATTTTTTTGTAGGTTTTTTTTTTAATTTTTTAGGTGGTAAACTTTCTATTTCCATAACTTCTTTCATAACTTCTCCAACTTCATCTTCACTATCACTATCACTATCTAAATCGGAAAAATAAATATTTGGTGTTGTATCACTATCTATAATTAAATCTTCTTTTTTAACTGTTAATGGATCTATTATGTCTTCTTCAGATTGTCCAACTAATCTATCTCTTACATATTCGGGTTCTGGATTATTAAATGAGTGATATTTTTTAAAATGTTTTTCTGTTTGAATATGTTTTGACCAATTATATTTAGCCACCATTTTATCACAGCATTCACATTTCTTCTTTTCTTTATATTTATCTTTTAGATTTTTATCTATATAATATTTCTTATGATATTCTTTTAATTGTTCTTCTGTCATAGCATCTCTTTTTCCACCATTTTGGTGTTTCTTACTATTGATATGTGACTTCATATTAGCAGTGTTAATTTTACATACTTCACAAAAAACCATTTCTATATATTATAATAATAGAAAAAAATATTTTTACTTTAATAAATGACACCTTTAATAACGGTGTCATCTAGATTTTACAGAGTGTCATCAAATTTGTCATCTCTTGAAAAGTGATTATAGATAATAATATATAGATTATTTATAAATATATTAAATATTAAGTGTCATCAATAAAAAGTAAATATATATAATAAATATAGTTAAATCGATGACAGAGATGACAGTAATTTACAGAAAAATTATAAATTTAAAATAAAAATTGTAATAATTTAATTTTTGATTTATATAGAGAATAAAGTTGGAGACATTATGTGTCATCTTGGTTTTTGTGTCATTTTTTATTATCTATAATCACTTTTCAATTGTCATTTCTAAAAACGATAAACCTGTCATCGTCATTAAAATATAATAAAATTAGTATAAAAATGAGATATTAGTAAACTTTTAATGAATTTCTATGAATATTTTAAAATTTAAAATTTCCAAAAACATATAAAAAATATTTTTTTAGTAAAAATTAATTTTTAAATTTTTTTTCTAAACTATAATTATATTAAAAATGGAACTTGTTGAAAAATCAAACGTTGACGTCGCTCGCAAACTTAATGCTCTTACACTTACTCAATATTCGTTATTATATAAAAAATGTTCAAATAAAAGAGATGAAGAAGGTAGAGAAATAGATATGAAGTCAGAATTTACTAAATTAAAAAATTATTGTAAAGATCTAATCGCATCAAAAGGAGAATTAAAAGTTAATTATGGATTTACAGAAGGTAAAGATTTTGGTAGATTACAATCAAAATCATCTTCAGTCCAACGAATTTTTAATGGATTTCGTGGCTTATTATGTGATGGATTAACTCATGATTTAGATATGAAAAATGCCCATCCTAATATATTAAAAAACTTATGTGAATTACACGAAATAGATTGTCCTTATTTAGAGGATTATATAAATCATCGTGATGAATGGCTTGAAGAAGCAATGAGAACTTATGGTATAGATAAAGGAACAGCAAAAGCAACCTTTTTATCTATGTTAAATAAAGATGAACTCGCAAAAGATTTTGGAGGTAAAAAACTAAAAGCAAAACCAGCAAAATTTATTGAATTTGATAAAGAAATTAAAAACGTATTAACATTATTATTTAATCTATATAAGAAAGATTATTATAAATATGTTAAGAATGAAACTTGGAACCAAAAAGGTAAGATGGTTAATTTATTATTATGTAAAGATGAGAATTTATTATTAAAGAAAGCAGAAAAATATATTAAATCAAAAGGCATTCAAATTCATTGTAGAATGTATGATGGATGTCAAGTATATACAACAGATAAAGATGGTGATAAATATGATGAAGAATCATTAATTAGAGGATTAACAAAGAGATTTAAAGATGAAAAGATCGAATGGACAATCAAACCTCATAATACAGAAATAAGAAAATATTTAGATGAGATGAAGATTGAAGAAAAAGATAGTTATATGGGAGCAGATATTGAAGAGATATCAAACCATATATTAGAAACATTATTAAAAGATAAAGTAATAAGAACAGAAACAGGAATTATATTATTAACAGACGAAAGAATAGAATCAAATGAAAAAGAGATTGATAGAGATTTATATGCTTTAATATCTAAACAAGATTATAATATAACAGAACAAACACCAAAAGGAGATGACAAGATTATAAAAGTGTCAGTTATACCAATAAAGATTAAAGAAATAATTCATTCAATCAAAGCAAAAGCACCAAAAGATAATAAATTTTTACAGAATATTTGGAATGAGACAAAGAACAGATTGTATTTTAAGAATGGTTATTATGATTTTAAAGAGAAAGATTTTATTGAAGGACAATTCAATAGAACACCAATAAAGATAGATAGAAATTATAACGATAGTGTATCATTACAATCATATAACGATTTATATACAAATATATTATATCCAATCTTCTCAATAAAAAATAAAGATGAAGATAAAGTAAGAGTTCAATTTATGGAATACTTTTTATATAGAATGTCTCGTATTATGGCGGGTCATATTGAAGATAAAAAATGGGTATTATTAGAAGGTTTAAGAAATTCTGGTAAAGGTGTATTAACATTATTATTAGAAAATGCTTTTGAAAGATATGTAAAGATTACAAACAGTGGAAACTTTGTATATAAAGAGAATACACAAGATGAAGCAAAAAAACAATCTTGGATGATTGACTACCAATTTGTTCGACTTGCTTTCACACAAGAAATTACAATAAATAAACAATCAAGAACATCAAATAAAGTTGATGGTAATATGATTAAAAAATTCTGTAGCGGTGGTGATAGCATAGAAGCAAGAAAGAACCATCAAGATGAATATCAATTTAAAATACAAGCATCATTGATGATTTGTTGTAATGATATGCCAGAAATTACACCAAATGATACAAAAGAATTCTGTGATGAATTTCAAATGAAATCAAAATTTTTAACAGCAGAACAAGAAGAAACAGAAACCAAAATTCCTACATATACTTATTATACAGCAGATGATAAGGTAAAAGAATATGTAAAGGAAACAAAATATATTGATGCTTTTATTCAATTATTATTAACATCATATAATACACCTTGTATATATCCAAAAGCATTAAAACAACAAATAGATGATGTAAAAGGAGAAGATGATTATGCTAAATTATATAATTTATTTACAATTACAAATAATAAGAAAGATTTTATTCCAAATAATAAATTAGAAGAAACAATAGAAGAGAAGTGTATACTATTCACAACTCAGAAATGTAAACAATTATTAATAGCAGTAGGAGCAAAAGCCGATAGAAATAAAGCATCTAGAGGATTAAGTGGTATTAAATTCAAAACAAATAGAATAATACCAGTAGAAAATAAAGATGAAGAAGAAGAAGAAGATGATCCAATTGAAATTAACAATCATGATTAAATTTATTCTATATTTATAATATAGTATTATTATGAATATAACAGATGCCAGAAATTTATTTAAGAAAGCAAAAACACCAAATGGATATTCATTATCAGATATATCTATTAGAAATTATATATCGAAATTAAATACAGTATCTAAATTGACAACAAAACAAGATTATAAAAATTATAAGTTTTTGTTAAAGCCTAAGAAAGTAATCGATGCATTAAATAAATCAACATTGAAAGGAGTAAAAGATTATTATTCACCTATTATTATATTATTAGATTTAGTAAAAGCAAATAAAGAAGTAATAAAAGTATATCAAAATGAATTAATCAAACAAGCAGAAGAAGAATATGAAAAAAGAGAACAAAACATATTAACAGAAACAGAGAAAGAACGTTTATTAACTATGAAAGAAATAAATGAAAGATATGATGATTTCAATCCAAAAACACCAGCAGATTTAATGGATAAATTAATTGTAGCATTCTATTTTAAAAATGAGTTAATACCTCGTAATAATCTACCAAAGATAAAGATAACTAATAAAGATAAAGGATTAGATGATAATTATAATTATTTAGTTGTAGATAAAGATATGAAACCAAAAGAGATTATAATGTTAAATTATAAAACAAGAAATACGTATGGTGAACAACGATTTAAAATAACACCAGAATTAAAAAAGTTATTAGAATCATATATGACATCATTTAATAAGGAAGTAGGAGATTTTTTATTTTCAACTGAATCCGGTTATGAAATAAAAGATAATAGTTTTCTATATGTTATAAAAAAAGCTATGGAGGAAGTATTACAATCACCATTAAATATTGATTTAATACGTTCTATTATAATAAATGACTTTTATACAGGTAAACCAAAAAGTATACAACAAAAGAAAGAATTTGCAAGAAGACTTTTACATAGTCCATTAGTAAGTCAAGAATATGTATTTGTGGATAATTAATATATCATATATATATAATTTTATAGTATCAAATTTAAAATTTAATATATCTATATGATATACATATAATATATAATTATAATTTCATATATCTATATGATATACATATAATATATAATATATTAGATGATCTTTATATTTTGGGTGGTCTTCATATATTAGATGATCTTTATATATTTTGGGTGGTCTTCATATATTAGATGATCTTTATATATTTTGGGTGGTCTTCATATATTAGATGATCTTTATATATTTTGGGCGGTCTTCATATATTAGAAGATCTTTATATATTTTGGGTGGTCTTCATATATTAGAATGACTTAAATTTATAATAATATTTATTATAAAGATCAATTTAAATATATAAAATATGATGTATTTATGATAAAAATGATATATTTTATATCATTTAGAATGTCTAAACGATCAATAAAAAAATTAACGTTTAACCCCTTATAATTCATAAATTAAAATAATTTCTATATAATATTAAATAGTAAAAAAAAAATAAATATGAAAAAATAAAAATGAGCATGATCAATAATTAATTTTATATGATTACTTTTTAATAATATCACTGGTAAGAGGAATAATGTTTATTATTAATTAAACTAAATTAATAATAAAAAAATAAATTAATTACAAATAAAATCAACTAATATTAAAAATAGATCTTGTTCAAATTGTTTCTCGTCGTCATTCTCTCCGGTTTCTAGATTAATATTAAAATATCTATCTGTGTCATCATCTAAATATATAAATAACATTTTTAATATAGTTTCTTTTATATTTTCATTTAATTCATAATCGATTATAAATATTTCTGTTAAATATCGCATAGAGTGTTTTAAATCATATATATCAAATTTAGATTTATTTATTATATTTAAATTCTTTTTCAATAAGATTTTTTTTAATTCTTTATGATCTTCTGGATCGTCTGATCTTATTTTATATGTGTAATTTTCTAAATATAAACTATCACGACACATATATTTTAATATTCTTCTAATATATTTTATGTTTATATCTTCAATACATTTAATAAATTTTATAGGTTCACAATGATCATAAAAATAATTATTTATATAATTAATAATTTCTTTTATTGTGTTATCTTGTTTTTTTTGGCGTTGTCTAATTTTTAATGCTTTTTCGTTGTGTCTTTTTCGGTTGTTTTGCATTTCTTGGGATACTTTGGAAGTTTGGGAACTTGAACTGCGGGCGGTTTGTGACATCTTATATATTATTAGTACTTAAAAAAATATTTTTTATATTATCGCGGATTTTTTTGTGCGTTTTTTTGGTGAAAAATAATAAAAAAAAATATGAAAAATAAAAATGATCAATAATTAATTTTATATGATTACTTTTTAATAATATTTGTTTTACAATAATAAGAAAGTATATTATCACTGGTAAGATAAATAATGTTTATTATTAATTAAACTAAATTAATAATAAAAAAATAAATTAATATTCTTTACATAATGATTTATAATCATTTAATAAAATTTGTAATGGTTTATATTGACATCTTGGAATACTTTCTTTATACATTAAAATGCTATCATAAGAAATATTTTTATATTCATTATAAAAATTACGAACACATTTATGTAATTCATTAACATAATTAATTTTTTTTTTCATGCTGTTTGAAACTAGATCTAATAATTTAAAATCTGAAAAATCATTAATATTTAAACTATTTATATTACACTGAAAAAGATCAAATTTAATATTGACCATTCTCAACATTCGTGTGAATCGTTCAATACTTTTAATAAAATTAACTTGAAAGCTTGGGGTGTTATCTGTAATTTTAATTTCTAAATCTTCAGATAAATTATTTATTGAATATTCCATAATAGAAAAATAATAATAGAATTCTATCAAACAATTTAAATATAAAAGTATATTTTTATTTTTGGTTTTGTGTATAGGATAAAATACTTTCATTATATTAAATAAATCAATTATATATTCTATATTGAAATCATCGTTATTTCTAAAATCTTCATCAATCATATCGTATATTGTTTGTTTGTTAAATTCGCGTAATGTTGTATTATTACCTAAATAAATATAAAATAATGTATCATTATATATAATATCTTTTTTTTCTGATAAATTATATTCATATAGTCGGTCATATTCTAAAAAAAAACGGTTTTTATTGTAAAATTTTAAATATGGAAGGTCTAACCGTTTTTTATATATGTTATAGTCTGTAAGATTATCTTCAAATTTGCATATTCCTGAACTATTAAACAAAATAAATTTAAATATAGGTTCAATATAATAAAATTTGTTATCGTCATTTTTTGTTTCTTTATCATTTTTATATATTAAAATAAATTTATACCCGTTTTGAGTTAAAACGTAATTGTCATTAAAATATTTGTAAAATTCGGGGAATCCTTCAAAATCGTGCAAAAATGAAAGATCATCTTTAAATCTATATAAATATGAAGTAGTTAATTTTATTAATTTTATTTCTTTTTTAGGTTTTTGTTTTATTTCTTGTAATTTAAATTCATTAAATCTATATATATGATCATTTAATTTAAGATCATAATTATTATTATTAAAATCTATTTCTATACATTCTTTATTATAAACATCATTTATATTAAAATTTTTCATGAAATTTAGGAAATTATCACTAAATGTGCGCTGATTATTATCAGACATATAATGATCGTAAACATTGGATACTTTGGAAGTTTGGGAGCTTGAACTGCAGGCGGTTTGGAACATCTTATATATTATTAGTACTTAAAAAAATATCTTTTATATTATCGCAGATTTTTTTGTGCGTTTTTTTGGTGAAAAATAATAAAAAAAAATAAATTTAAAACTACTTAAGGAAATATTAACGGGGTAGCTAGACCATCCACGAAGTAACAAGGTGAACAAATTAGGCTCCTTATATCCTTTTCGGGGTACGGGTTAAAAGGTACGCGGGTACAAGGCAAGCAAGTCAAATGATTTAGGCTCCTTATATCCTTTTCGGGGTACGGGTTAAAAGGTACGTGGGCACAAGGCAAGCAAGTCAAATGATTTAGGCTCCTTATATCCTTTTCGGGGTACGGGTTAAAAGGTACGTGGGCACAAGGCAAGCAAGTCAAATGATTTAGGCTCCTTATATCCT
>Ga0214923_10006189_pt1 | contig 13557 bp, 10 predicted proteins | sample LL1510_MetaG_FD_177993 | JGI IMG/M metagenome (GOLD analysis project Ga0214923, IMG submission 177993) | Freshwater microbial communities from Lake Lanier, Atlanta, Georgia, United States - LL-1510 | ecosystem: Environmental > Aquatic > Freshwater > Lake | place: USA: Georgia | collected... | reverse complement strand
TAATATCTTGATTACCGACGACAACGCTGAAATCATAGGAGCTTGTTGTCCCTGCAGCCAATTGCTGATTCTTAGGAGTTATCAATGTGGCCAACTGTTTTTCACTAACCATTTCATTTTCATAGCTTTTGGTGTCAAATTCTGGTTTAACAATAAACGCGTGGTAATGATCTCTAAATGCAACAAATCCCACCTGCTCAGCTACCACTTTGTTTTGTTTTGTATTAAATTTAAAGGCGTTACCAATTCGAATGACTTTCTTTCCTTCTAGAATGGAAATCTCATCCAACATTGTATTCCTATTATCCTTAGGATCAATGCTTGAACCATTGACATTTAAAGTGATGATTTTTACATCTTCCAGTCTGGAATCACTCTTACGATTCGTTATTTCAATCTTTACTTTTAAGCTATTGCTGTCCGCAATTTTATACTCTTTCAAAATCTTTATTTCTGAGTTGATAAATGCGTACGTTAATGAAGAATCCGTTTTGTTGACTAAAACATAATTAGCCTGCTCAAAGCCCTTAATTGTAAAGATATCTTCTACTAAAAATGATTTCTTTTTTGGACCAAAATCAATATTGTGGAGAGCTCCACCCACATTAGTAAATTGAGCTTCGATATTTGGGGTTTTTAGAACTGATATTGTTTCTTTAAAAGAAGGATTAGTGGAGATTTTTGCTGGAATCGTTTGAATTGATTGATCAATCTTAGTTGATGTCTCTTTTGTAACATCCTCTTTAGCTGCAGCAAGTTGTGCTGCTTTTAATTCTTTTGCCTTCTGAGGTACAACAAAAATGCTTTGATAGCCTACGGCCACCAACATAGCTAATGCTAATGCAAGAAAGAAGTTTCTATCCATATGATTATTTACCTTACCGGATCGTATCCGCCTTGAGATAGGGGAGAGCAGCGCAAAATACGCCAAGCGCCCATAGCTGTACCTTTAAAAGCTCCATGTTTTCCAATTGCTTGGACTGTGTACTGTGAACACGAAGGGTAAAACCTGCACGTGTTAATACAAAACAAGCGGCTTAAGTGCTGATAAGCTTTGATGGCTAACAAAAAAATTTGGGCCATTGGATAAGCAGATAAATTAAGGGATTAGTTGCTTGCGACCTTTAGCACGACGACGAGCTAATACTTTTTGACCGTCTGCGGAAGCCATACGTTTTCTAAAACCGTGCTTCTTTACTCCAACGATATTTGTAGGTGTTTTTAAATGTTTTTTCATGACTAGATTATAATACCTTTCAGTTTCTTTAAATGACCTGCTCGATAATGGGGGAAATTATAACACAGGTCTGTAGCTCGTCAAGTCTTTTAGCGAGATGGCTATTAAATAAGAGCTCTCTTTAGTAATTAACGGTTTTAGTGTTCATAAATTGAAGAGTTGGTAAAGCGCTTTGAAAAACGTCTATTTTCAAGCTACAGGGCGTCTTCAAGCCACAAACAAGGCAATTTTAGACATTTTTGTCTAATTAAGGCTAAAAATCAATTGCAATGGCCTTCAGCTTTGTTATAATGACCCATTACCAAACGCTGTTTTATCCACAGCTGTGAATAACTTGTGTATTGACTCTCGTCGAACAATGACCCTAATTGACCTCTGGCAAAAAATTCAAACAACGATCAAGAAAGAAGTTGGTGACACCAGCTATGATACTTGGTTAACAGGACTTAATGCTGTTATTAAAGATAGTTGCACCCTGACTCTTCAAGCTCCTGATGAATTCTTCAAGAATTGGATCATTGAACATTACGGATCCATTATTCAGCGTTTTTTATCACAGGAAGCTGGAAAAGACATCTGTATTGAATACGAAGTTAACGAATCTTTGCTTGTTAAATCAGGACAACAAAAATTTCATTCATTTGAAAAGCAATTTATTCAAACGCCGGCAAAAAGCAATTCACGGTTAAACTCTAGATTTTTATTTGAAAATTTTGTTGTAGGTCCTTCAAATCGATTTGCTTTTGCAGCCGCTCAAGCGGTGGCAGAAGCGCCAGCTAAAGCTTACAATCCTTTTTTTATTTACGGAGCAGTTGGATTAGGTAAAACTCATTTACTTCAAGCGATTACACAAGAAATTTCAATTAAACATCCTGAACTTAAGATCTGTTATTTGCCTTCAGAACAATTTACAAACGAATTAATCAGTTCAATTAAAACGAGAACAACGGAAGCTTTTAGATTGAAATACCGCAGCATTGATGTGCTATTAATCGACGATATTCAGTTTATTGCTGGGAAAGTTAGTACGCAAGAAGAGTTTTTTCATACATTTAATGCTCTCCATGATCATCATAAGCAAATTATTATTTGTTCAGATCGTCCTCCAAAAGAAATAGCTCATTTAGAAGAACGGTTAGTTTCCAGATTTAACTATGGTTTAATCACTGATATTCAGCCGCCTGATTATGAAACACGTGAAGCAATCTTAAGAAAAAAATTAGAACTTGAATCTGTTAAAGTTCCTGATGATGTGGTAACTTTTATAGCCAGTGAAATAAAAACAAATATTAGGGAATTAGAAGGCGCTTTACTTAGAGTAGTTGCTTATTCTTTATTAGAAGAAAAATCGATCAGTCTTTCTTTAACAAAATCAGTTTTAAAAGATATGGTTAAAGAAACAGTTAAAACGATCAGCGTAGAGATGGTACAGAAGGAAGTAGCTGAATTCTTCAATATTCAGGTAGCTGATTTAAAGAATAAGTCACGTCAAAAGAATATTGTTATTCCAAGACAAGTAGCGATGTATCTATCCCGTAAATTAACAAGTCATTCCTTACCTCAAATTGGAGCTGCTTTTGGAGGTAAGGATCATACAACCATTTTACATGCAGTAAAAAAGGTAGAAGAGATCCTATCTACCGATGAACAATTAAAAAAGATTGTAGATACATTAACATCTAGTCTACTTGAATAAGTTATTAAAATTGGGGATAATTTTAAAAGTTACCCTCAAGTTATCCACAGCTGTGAATATTGTAAGTGTTTGAAAAATAATAAGTTTTGCGTCTTATTCAATTTATCCACAAGTATTACTGATAAGACTTCTGATTTTTAAATAATTAACAAAGCAGTCTAATAGTCAAAGGTGTGAATATGAAAATTAAAGTGAATAAAGATCAATTATTAGGTGCTATAGGGGTTGTAGGTAATATTGTTTCAACAAGAGCAACCTTACCTATTCTCTCTAATATGATGCTTGAAGCAAAAGACGATCTTTTAAAGCTTAATACAACAGATTTAGATATAGGGATATCTTGTGAATTACCTGTGCATATCTATGAACAAGGAGCTATAACAGTACCAGCAAAGAAGTTTGCCGATATTATTAGAGAATTGCCTGCTGGAGATGTAATTATTTATGTCAGAAAGAATAATCAGGTAGAAATTGAAGGGATTAATTGTAAATTTAAGTTAAATGGACTGCCTAAAGAAGAATTTCCTAAATTTCCAGAATTTAAAGATAAAGACGTTGTATTGGTTAAGCAAAATGATTTGAAGGAAATGATCCGTTTAACCAATTTTTCAGTATCCTTTGAAGAATCGAGATATGTTCTTAATGGTATTTTATTAGAAGTAACAGGAGATACAACACGAATGGTAGCTACGGATGGACGCCGATTAGCTAAAATGGAGAAAAAATTAGTTCAAACAAGTCATAAAGAACTAAGTATTATCATTCCTATTAAAGCAATCAGTGAAATTAATCGTAATTTAAAAGAAACAGGTGAATGTTCAATTATTCCGGGGAACAATCAAGTTTTATTTAATATTGATGGCGTACTTATAGCGACACGAATAATTGAAGGAGAATTTCCTAATTATAAACAAGTTATACCTAAAGAAATAACAACAAAAGCTAAAGTAAAAACACAGGACTTATTAGCTGCAATTCGCCGCGCAAATTTATTATCAACCCCTGATTTTCAAGCAATTAAATTTGAACTATTTAAAGATAAGATGGTCATTTCTAAAACGACACCTGATGTAGGTGAATCCCGGGAAGAAGTGGATATTGAATACGGACATCAGGAATTAATGGTCGGTTTTAATCCGCAGTTTTTTATTGATGTGTTGAAGAATATCAATGATGAGAAAATTGAGCTAGAGTTCCTAGGTCCGGATAAGCCATGTGTTTTACGCCTAAGAGATTATCTATATTTAGCATTACCCATGAGGCTGTAATTAAGAAAGCTGATCGGTAAAAGGAATCAATAATGGATAATATTAAGGATCTTTTGCCGGGAGTAATTGGAGAGTTGGCAAAAAAAAGACCACAAGAAGTTGACATTGCGTCATTATGGCAGAGAATATCCGGAAATGTGAAAGGTAGTCGAGTCGCTGAAATCAAAAATGGTACGCTAACCATCATTGTAGATTCGTCAGCGCGTAAAATGCATCTGTATCGTCAACGGGATGAATTGCTTGAACAAATTCAGACAAAAGTTCCGATGATTAAGAATATATATTTTAAAGTTGGAAGCGTTTAAGGAGAAAGCAGAATGACCCCTACAGATAAAGATCAAAAGAAAACACAAAAATATGATGCAAGTAATATCAAAGTCATGGAAGGGCTTGAAGCGGTCCGTATGCGACCGGCTATGTATATCGGCGATACATTTAGCCGAGGGTTGCATCATTTAGTTTATGAAGCTGTCGACAACTCAATTGATGAACATTTAGCCGGCTATTGCCAAAATGTTGAAGTTGTTATTCATCAAAATGAATCACTCTCGGTTATTGACGACGGTCGCGGTATTCCTGTTGACATGCATAAAACAGAGAAGAAACCTGCTGTGGAAGTTGTATTAACAACACTTCATGCGGGCGGTAAATTCGATAAAGATACGTACCAGGTTTCGGGCGGTTTACACGGTGTGGGTATTAGTTGCGTGGTCGCTCTTTCTGAGTGGTTTGAAGTCGAAGTTAAACGTGATGGTGAAATCCACCATATGCGTTTTGAAAAGGGAAACACTGTTTCTAAACTGACAAAGATCGGTAAAACGAAGACAACAGGTACCAAGGTTACGTTTAAGCCTGACCAAACAATCTTCAAAGAAACGCATACGTTTTCCTATGACATCTTAGCCAAGCGCCTTCGTGAATTAGCATTCCTTAATAAGGGAATCACGATTAAGTTGATCGATCAGCGCACTGACAAACTTAAAGAGTCAGTCTTCTTCTTTAAAGGAGGGATCGTTTCCTTTGTGGAACACTTATCACACAATAAGAATCCTCTGCATAGCAAGGTTTGTTATTTTGAGAAGGAAAAGGATAAAACCGTCGTTGAAGTAGCTCTTCAATATAATGACAGCTATAACGAAACAGTTTTTTCCTATGCAAACAGTATTAATACTGTTGAAGGAGGAACGCATTTATCCGGTTTTCGTTCAGCATTAACCCGTGCGATAAACAATTACGCTAAAGCGAAGAATCTGCTGAAAGAAAAAGACGGGATCGGTATTTCCGGTGAAGATACACGTGAAGGTTTAACAGCTGTTATTTCAGTCAAAATTCAGTTTCCTCAGTTTGAAGGTCAAACAAAAACTAAATTAGGTAACTCTGAAGTAGATGGTTTAGTTGCGTCAATGACATTAGAAGCTTTAAGCACCTTCTTTGAAGAGAATCCATCAGTTGCAAATAAGATTATTGATAAAGTCATTGTGGCTGCCCGTGCTCGTGAAGCAGCCCGTAAAGCTCGTGATCTGACCCGTCGAAAAGGCGCTTTGGATGGCGGCGGATTGCCCGGAAAATTGGCGGACTGCTCAGAGAAAGATCCCGCCATGTGCGAACTTTATCTTGTTGAAGGGGATTCCGCCGGCGGTTCTGCTAAACAGGGCCGAAACCGTGCGTTTCAGGCGATCTTACCGTTGAAGGGTAAGATTTTAAACGTTGAAAAATCTCGGTTGGACAAGATCCTATCTAATGATGAAATTCGAACGATCATTACGGCATTAGGCACAGGGATCGGGGAAGATTTTAATACGGAAAAATTACGCTATCACAAATTGATCTTAATGTGCGACGCCGACGTTGATGGTTCTCACATCCGTACACTTATTTTAACTTTACTATACCGACAAATGCCTCAATTGATCGAGGGCGGGTATGTGTATATTGCTCAACCACCTTTATATAAGGTAAGCCGAGGCAAACGCGAAGAATATATTCAGACTGAAAAAGAAATGAACGAGCTGATTCTGGATTTAGGTACTGATGGCTTATCTGTCACTAAGGTAGAAGGTAAGAAAACGTACACGTCAGCGCAATTAAAGGATATTTTGGAAACATTAGTGGAGTTAGAGAATATTGTTGAGCGTTTTAAGCGCAAAGGGTTGGATTTTTCGACCTATGTGGCGCAATATAATACAAAAACGAAGAAAATGCCTCGTTATATTGTCAAAATTGCCGGTAAAGAAGAGTATGTTGCCGACGATAAGGATTTAGCTGAGTTAACCAAAAATGATACAGAAACACAGTATGTTGAAGTTTTTGAATCAGAAGAGCTGGAAGTTATCACAGAAAAACTTGATAAGCACGATTTGTTCTTACAAGATTATCGTCGCACCTTTATTGAACAGGTATTATTAGCCCAAGATAAAAAAGATAAGATTAAGCCAAAAGAAGCCCTGAAGCCTTTATTCATCGTTAAAGATGAGAAAAATGAAACACCGTTGATGGGAATCGTTGATTTATTGGAACATGTGCGTGAAGCCGCTAAAAAAGGCATGCATATTCAGCGTTACAAAGGTCTTGGAGAGATGAATCCTCAGCAATTATGGGATACCACCATGGATCCGGCAAGACGTACTATTTTACGTGTCGATCTGGAAGATGCCGTTGAAGTGGATAGAACTTTTACAATGCTCATGGGTGATGAAGTTGAACCTCGACGTTTATTCATTGAGGGGAATGCCCACGAAGTTAAAAATTTAGACGTGTAATGGTAGGGGCGGGTTAGATAGCCCGTACAAAGAAAGGTTTATGAGTCATGCGAGATTTGAATAAAAAAGAGAAAATCATTCCGGTATTCATTGAAGATGAAATGAAGAAGTCGTATCTGGCTTATTCTATGTCAGTTATTGTCGGCCGCGCATTGCCTGATGTACGCGATGGATTAAAGCCCGTTCACCGACGCATTTTGTATGCAATGAAAGAATTAAATCTCGAACACAACAAGCCGTATAAGAAAAGCGCCCGTATTGTCGGGGAAGTATTAGGTAAATACCATCCTCACGGCGATACTGCGGTGTATGACACCATGGTTCGTATGGTTCAGGACTTTTCGTTGCGCTACCCATTGATTGATGGTCAGGGAAACTTCGGTTCTATTGACGGGGATTCAGCTGCGGCGATGCGTTATACGGAAGCCAGAATGGCTTCGGTCGCGCAAATCATGCTGGATGATATTGAGAAAGAAACAGTCGAATTCTCACCAAACTTTGACGGTTCATTAGACGAACCCGATATTTTACCTGCCTTAGTTCCAAATTTATTGGTGAATGGATCCACCGGGATTGCGGTGGGGATGGCCACAAACATGGCGCCTCATAATTTAGGCGAGATTGTTGACGGGATAATCTATTTACTCGACAATCCTGAAGCAACGATCAAAGAATTAATGAAGTATGTAAAAGGGCCGGATTTTCCAACAGCAGGTATTATTTGCGGAAGAGAAGGATTCGTCAGCGCCTATAACACAGGCCGCGGTAAAGTAATTATCCGTGCGAGGGCATCTATTGAACAGCAGAAAGCCAACCGCGAAGCGATCATTATCACTGAGTTGCCGTATCAGGTAAATAAGGCGAATTTGATCGTTGCGATTGCAAGTTTAGTTCAAAACAAAGAAATTGACGGTATTACGGATATCCGCGATGAATCGGATAAAGACGGTATTCGTATTGTGATCGAGTTGCGCCGTGATGTGGATGCAAATATCGTTCTAAATTATCTTTATAAGCATACGCAAATGGAAGTGACCTTCGGGATTATTAATTTAGCCCTGGTCAACAAGTCTCCGCGCGTCTTAAATCTTAAACAGCTGATGCAGCAGTATATTGCTCATCGCCGGATCGTGATTCGTCGACGCACTCAATTTGATCTGGATAAAGCAATTAGACGTGCGCACATTTTAGAAGGTTTTAAAATTGCGTTTAAACATTTGGATGAAATTATTAAGGTTATTCGTGCATCTAAAACAACAGCGGATGCTAAAGAAGCCTTAATGAAGAAGTTTGATTTATCTGACGTTCAGGCACAGGCAATTTTAGAAATGCAGTTACAGCGTTTAGCCGCTCTTGAACGCGATAAAATTGAAGCAGAATATCAGCAATTACTCAAAGATATTGAGAATTACCGCGCTATTCTAGCTTCAGAGAAACGTGTTGATGCGATCATTAAAGAAGAATTGGAAGCTTTAAAGAAGAAGTATGCCGATCCTCGCCGCACTGAAATCGCAGCAAAGGCGGAAGATATTGAAATTGAAGACCTGATCGCGGATGAAGAAATGGCGATCACGATCAGCAATAAAGGCTATATCAAACGCTTGAATATTGATGGATATCGCTCACAGAAGCGAGGTGGCAAAGGCGTCACGGCGATGACAACTTCAGATGAAGATTTCGTCGAGCGTTTATTTGTAGCTTCATCCAAAGATTGTTTGTTGATCTTCTCCAATCAGGGAACGGTTCGCTGGCTCAAGGTTTACGAGATTCCAGTGGCTTCTCGTACAGCTAAAGGTAAGGCGATCATTAATTTGCTTTCGTTCAAGTCAGAAGAGAAAATCAGCGCTATTGTGGCTGTTAAGGAATTCAGAGAAGACCAATTCTTAGTTTTTGCAACTAAGCGAGGGCTTGTTAAAAAGACAATGGTATCCGCTTATGATAATCCACGCAAAGGCGGTATTGTCGGTATTGGTTTAGAAAAGGGCGATGAATTGATCAGTGTTGCTTTAAGTAACGGCAAAGAAGATGTGCTCTTAGCGACACATGAAGGGATTGCCATTCGCTTCCCGGAAAAACAATTACGCGATATGGGACGTTCCGCACGCGGTGTTAATGGGATCAATTTAGAAAAAGGCGATTATGTTGTAGGGATGTTGGTATTCGATCCTGAAGTTGATAAAACAGGAGCAAAATTATTAGCTGTCTGTGAATTAGGGTATGCTAAACGTTCTGATTTTGCCGATTACCGTACTCAAACACGCGCAGGTAAAGGTATTATAAATGTGAAGATTACCGAGAAGAACGGTCCAGTGGTGGCTGTTCTAACGGTCAATGATGATGATCAGATCATGGCCGTGACCAAAAAAGGCATGGTGGTTCGCTCTTCACCTAATGAAATTCGTGAGACGGGACGCTCCGCGGTGGGTGTTAAATTAATTTCGTTAGAGCCAGGAGATAAGGTTTCTTCAATTGCTCATGTAGTGGGCAAAGATGAAGAGGAATAATTTACGCTTGACGAGTTTGAAGTGCTGGATATAATAGGCACTTCTTACCACACGCTTATCTGACCCCATCGTCTAGCCCGGTCAGGACAAGAGCTTTTCAAGCTCTCGGCGCGGGTTCAAATCCCGCTGGGGTCACTTTTAATACACATTTCTTTAAGCAAATCAGATTACCCCCTTCAGGGGGCACACCAGGAGGACAATTATCATGTTAACGATTTACGGATCAGATCTATCAAGTCCAGCCAATAAGGTTCGTTTTACAGCAAATTATTTAGGCCTTCCTTATGAGTACCGTCGTCTTAATTTACGCGAAGGCGAACATAAGCAGGAGTGGTTCCTTAAAGTTAATCCGGTAGGAAAAATTCCTGCGATGGATGATGCAGGATTTCATTTATTTGAAAGCGGAGCCATTTGCAAATATTTGTGTGATAAGGCAGGTTCAACTTTATATCCAAAAGAACTTCAGCAGCGCGCTATTGTCGATCAGTGGCTGGATTTTGCTACCCTGCATATTACGGTCAATGTGTCTAAAGTTGTTTATAATCGTTTATTTGCTCCTCGGATGGGACAAACCCCCAGTCAGGAATCAATTGCCGATGGTTTAAAGTTTTTAGAGCAACAATTTCCTGTAATCGATAAGCAATTAGGTATGCACCCTTATTTAGCAGGCAATCAAATCACATTAGCGGATATTACATTATTAGCAGGTCTTGATCCTGTTGAACTTGCACAGATTGATTTAAGTAAATATACCAATTTAGTGGTGTGGAGAAAAAAATTACAAGCACAGGCATTTTATACTAAATGCCATGAATCTTACGGAGAAAGCCTTAAAGCTCCAGCAGGTAAATGAAAATTGCGCTGATTCAATTTAATGCCGGTCAGGATAAAGACGACAACATTCGTCGAGCGCTTGAATTTATCCGTAAAGCCGCTGAACAAAGGGCCGAATGGGTCTTGTTGCCCGAAGTCTTTTCTTTTCGAGGCAATCTGCTTAATCAAGAGGTTCTTAAGCAGATCCCTGAAGCAGTTCCCGGGACAATAACATCGATATTTCAAAAGGCAGCTGATCGCTATCAGGTGAGTATTTTGCTCGGATCGATCATTGAAGCATCAGCACAATCAAAGCCGTATAACACCTCCGTTTTTCTACATCCTCAAAGCAGCACAATAACAAAATATAGAAAAATTCATTTATTCGACGCCGTTGTTGATGATAAAATCGTGCGCGAACAGGATTATTTTTCTCAGGGAATTGAAGGGGAAGTTGTTGATTGCGGTCAATTTAAAGTAGGCTTAAGCATTTGTTACGATTTAAGATTTCCCGATTTGTACCGAAATTATGCTAAGCGGGGAGCAAATGTCCTGACCGCACCGTCTTGTTTCACAAAAACCACCGGGCAAGCCCACTGGGAAACATTGGTTCGTGCCCGAGCAATTGAAAACTTGTCGTATGTGCTTGCTCCTAATCAGATTGGATCGGATGCTAGAGGAATTCAAGCTTACGGGCACAGTTTGGTGGTAAGTCCTTGGGGTGAGGTTATAGCGAGAGGCTCAGCAGATAAAGAAGAAATAATTTATGCAGAATTAAGCATGAAGACTATTCAACAAGCCCGTGCAAAATTGCCGGGCATCGTAAAGGATTATTGAAATGGCTAAACGTATTAAAGTGGCGGTAACGGGTGCAGCAGGACAAATTGGGTATGCATTGCTTTTTCGAATTGCTGCGGGAGAAATGTTCGGGAAAGACACGGAGATTGATTTAAGTTTACTTGAGTTGGAACGAGCATTACCCGCGTTGGCAGGGGTGGTGATGGAATTAGATGATTGCGCATTTCCGCTTTTGAAGAGCGTCAGCATCAGCCATGATCCTAATGTTGCATTTAAAGATTTAGATTGGGCTCTTTTAGTCGGAAGCGTTCCTCGTAAAGAAGGGATGGAACGGGCGGATTTATTAAAAATCAATGGAGGCGTTTTTATTGAACAGGGTAAAGCGCTGTCAGCGAATGCAAAGCCAACTTGTAAGGTTTTCGTAGTTGGAAATCCTTGTAATACCAATGCATTGATCGCTAAAAGTGTTTGTAAGAATATTCCGGCAAAGAATTTCTTTGCGATGACGATGTTGGATCAAAACAGAGCGTCCACTCAGTTGGCTCAGAAAGCCGGCGTTGCCGTCACAGATGTGAAGAATGTGGCGATTTGGGGTAATCATTCGGCAACTCAATATCCTGATTTTTATAACGCCACGATCAAAGGAAAGGCTGCAGATCAGGCGATCGGAGATTTGAATTGGCTGCAAACAAGTTTTATTGACACTGTACAAAAGCGCGGGGCCGCTGTTATTAAGGCAAGAGGGCTATCCTCAGCAGCTTCAGCAGCTAACGCTGTTGTCGATTCGGTGCGCGCACTAACAACGCCAACACCTGCCGGAACATGTTTTTCTGTCGCAGTATCTTCAGATGGCAGCTATGGCATTCCTGAAGGATTAATGTTCGGTTTTCCGCTTCAAAGTGACGGGACAGATTGGAAAGTTATTCAAGGGTTTAAGCATAATGATTTTGCCAAATCAAAGATCAAAATTACCTTGGATGAATTATTAAGCGAACGTGAAGCTGTAGCGGAATTATTAAAATAAAACGAGTCAATAACTCAAAATTTATTGAATCGTTATTGCGTTGATATATCTTAAGAGATATACTGACGATATAATTTTACACGGGGGAATTCTATGAGTCGGTTAGTAACGAGATTTATGGCGTTAAGCGTAACAGGTTTAATTGCAATCAGTTTGACAGGTTGCGATCTGTTTTCCTCACCAAAGAAAAATACGAAAAAACCCGTTCCTGCGGCAAAAACAACCACCCAAGAACAGACAGCTGTCAAAGATCAAGGTCCGCTTCCTGATACAATGGTTGCCCGTGTGGGCAGCTGGACCTTATCAGAAGAAGAATTCAATCAACGGCTTCAGCTATTAAAACAAGGCTTGCCTGATTTTAATGAAAACGATCCACAAACAAAAGCAACAGTACTGAATGAATTGGTTCGCCAGCAGCTGTTAGTCAAAGAGGCGGAAGATTCGGATATCGGTAATCAAAAGGATATAAAGGATGCGATTGAAGATTTTAGACGCACCCTGCTGGTTCAGGAATTAGCGAACCGTATTACAAAGGGGATGACAGCCACTGAAGAAGAGGCGAATAAATACTATAACGAAAATAAGAAGCTTTTCATCAATTGGAAAGTTCGTCAAATTGTTGTCAATGATGAAGCAGCAGCTAAAGATCTAGTTGTAAAAGCGCTTCAGGGGGCAAATTTTGCAGCTCTTGCAAAAGAACAATCAAAAGACAAGACAGCTGCCGATGGAGGGTTAATTGCTGATTTAAGTAAAACACCGACCGAAGTGCAGAAAGCATTGATTTCACTTGATGCCGGTGCGACGAGCAGCGTCATTAAGACGTCCAACGGTTTCTATATTGTGCATGTAGATGAAAAAACGCAGGAAACATTCGATAAAGTAAAAGCTGAATTGATATCAGGATTAACGTTGCGTAAACAACAAAACGCTATATTAGAGTACATCAACAAATTAGCAGATAAAACTAAGGTTGAAGTTAACGAAAAGCTCTTAGGGTTAGACAGTAAGAAACAGCCTTAACGGGCGGAGGCAATTACATGGCCATTGAGAACAAAAAACAAGTTTTTCTAATTATTGCGGCAGTCGTGGTTGGTATTATCGCCACTGTACTGACCAGCAATTATGTTACATCCAGCATTGAACAAAAGACGCAAGAGCTGCATGATCAGTATGAGCAGCAGCAAAAGCAGATTGTTTCTCAGATTCAGCAGCGCAGCGAACAGCAAATGTCGGGTTTAAAGGAAGAAATTACTCGAGTACGCCAAGAACAGCAACAGGCTATTCAGAAAACCACTGAAACAATGCGCGCTCAGCAAATTGCGGCTCAACAGGCTGCTCAGCAGGCATTACGTGAAACGAGATCAAAAAGAAGCAATACGCTGTTAACGGCTAAAACACCTCCTGGCAAACGTGCGGTAACGGTTATGATTGATTCATTAAATGCTGTCGGTGGTTTGC
>Ga0214923_10006188_pt1 | contig 13557 bp, 11 predicted proteins | sample LL1510_MetaG_FD_177993 | JGI IMG/M metagenome (GOLD analysis project Ga0214923, IMG submission 177993) | Freshwater microbial communities from Lake Lanier, Atlanta, Georgia, United States - LL-1510 | ecosystem: Environmental > Aquatic > Freshwater > Lake | place: USA: Georgia | collected... | reverse complement strand
GTATAATGTAAGTTTTCCTTTTACTGAACACATCATGATTACAAAACGCACTGATTTGACTCACGCTATGGTGTTTAACAGAGCTGGGTGTTATTACATGCTAGGAATTATAAATGATCGAAGATATTTCGATATGCCGATTGATCACGTTACTGCTGTACTAAGAGGAAATAACGTATTGGTAACTTTGAGTCCCAATGAGACAATCATTGATCAGACAAACAATCAAGATAGTTTTATTTGGGAAAAGATGGATATTGAAAATTCTGAAAAAAAATAAGTTAAATATATAAAAATTTTATTTTGTATTAGATATAAAATAAATGAGGTTCTCATCATTTTTTTCAAAATGTATCAAGAGTTTGGCATTTTTTACATTATGCTCTTCTTCTGTATTTTCAAACAAAATCCTTTCTGTACAACTGTCTAACCTCACATTTGATTGTGATAATATAGGATTAAATCATAGAGTGTTGTTAAGAGAACCTTTTTACATTGAAAATAAATCAAATACAAGTATAGATATTTACGCTTACCATTCTAATTACACATTCTCAATTGTAAATGGATATACATGGATACCAGTTTCAAACTACACTTATAATAATATATCTAGTTTGCGGATATTTAATATGGATTATGGACAATTTGGAATTAGACCATGGCAATATAATATGAAACTAGACATTCAAAATAAAATACTTTACTTGTCTGCTAATAATTTTACGAAATATGATCAAAAAATATTAAATGTAATTTATTATTATAATGAGAACAATACAAGAATTGCCGCGTGTAAAAAAAATAAAAGTATAGTAACCATTCCTGTTTACTCAGAAATTTCAAATATATCAGAAACAGTTGAAATAGTAGAAGATCCGCCTTATTTTTTTCCTGACAGACCAATGCCTGTAAAGCCAAATGTTACAACATTAGTGAACACGACAATTAAGATATATCCAGAATTAAATAACACTATCCCTGTTGAAGGAATATCGCAAAATGTATTTGGAACTGTACTAAACAAAATAGAGTTTTGGGGGTTAATAGCAGGAATAAGTATTAGTTTATTATTTTTATTATCAATGATTATTCTTGTTAAAAGAGAAAGAAGATTAAAAGAAAAAGATACGATTCAAAATATTATAACACCGATAGATACCTATAATACAGAAGTTTAATTGATTTTATTTTTTTTTGAATTATTAATTTGTCATATTTCATAAAAATGTCTCATATACAATTATCAGATAAAACAACACAATTATATTATAATCAAGATCTCGTAAAAAACATGATAAAAATCGCTGTTAACAAAGTCATTGAAAATTATCAAGAATGGAAAAATACATCACCATTTAGCGAATGTATATCAACAGATACAGACTACACACTTGTTAATATTTATACAATCGATAACAAAACACTCACACTTGTCTGCTTACACGGTTACCTTAATCTTGATGTAGTTATAAACCCTGATAAAAAAAATCAAAAAAAAGAATATGCTGTGCTAACTTCTCACAAATTAAATACTAAAACTAATATGGATACAATTTATAATAACATATTTGAAATCTATCAAGAAGTAACGACAAATAACCCGCACCTACACGGATGTGAAAAATGTTTAAGATCATTTTTCAAAGATAATGCTCAGGGAGAAATAATTAAAAATATTTGTAAAGCGTGTGAAGCTCCGTTATTTCTTTGTTTGAAAAATAGTGTAATTAATAAAGTAGAGTGTAATGTATGTTATATGAAAATACTTGAACAATCTGCTGATACATTTATTTATAAAACAATATTTTCAGCCCAATGCTGTAAAGGTAAGAGAATTTGTAAAGAATGTTTATATCAATTAAAAAAACGTTGTAACTGTGCTGAAAGCGAAGAATGTTCTGAAACCGAATGTCCTTTTTGTAAACAATGTCTCAATGTTAATTTCAATTTATAATTTATAATATGACTTTTATTTTATTTCAAAATAATAAAATAAAATAAAATGAGTAATTACACTTTTTGCACATACTTATAAGGTCCATCTCCGCATATCTTTATACTTTTATCATCCTTGTCTACTTCTGTTTCTAAATCAAATCTCTTGCCATGCACAATCCAGTTAAACTTTGTAGGTACATTTGCAAATACTTTGAATTCATTGTTTCGTACCTCTGATGCCATAACTTTTTTATTTAATTCGTACTCAACAGAATTAAGATCATTATATAACGGTTTAACAATTACTGTAAAATCTGATGCAATATATTTTACATATTCTGGTAGATGTACATTACAAGATAAATCTTCTTTAATTTCACCTTCGCCTCTGTAATACACACCGACTTCAGGGCCTTCTAAACATCCATGAACAAGATACTTATCTTTATGAAGAGGATGATCAATTACAAATGTTTTAGAAGTATATTGTAACACTTCTTTTGTTACATTATCCCAATGTAAAACTCCTGCATTTGGCGTGGCTGTATTATCAGAACGAATCGGTTTTATAAAACATCTATTATCACCTGTTCCATTTAATGGAGAACCAGTTGCATTTATAATTATTGTATTTTCTGATTGATCTTGATAACCTGCCTGATAACCGATTGCAACTGAGTTTGTGCCTTGATTAATAGATCCTGCTTGATAACCTACAGCTACTGCGCTTTGTCCTTGATTTGTATATCCTGCTTGATAACCAACAGCTACCGCATTCTGTCCTTGATTTGTATATCCTGCTTCAAAGCCAATAGCAACTGCATTAGCTCCTTGTTTAAAAAAACCAGCCTTAGCTCCCACACATACAGCATTACTACCTTGTCCCGAATACCCTGCTTGATAACCTACGGAAACAGCATTCTCTCCTTGTAAGTAATATCCTGCTTGATAACCGACAGACACTGCTTCTTGTCCTTGCGAATAATATCCCGCTTGATAACCTATGGTCGTTGCTCCTGATCCTTGTAAATAATTTCCAGCCTCATAACCAACTGCTACTGCTGAATTACCCTGATAACCCTGTCCTGCTCCAATACCAATAGCTACAGCATTGGCACTTTGATAACAAAAACCAGCATTATAACCTATGGCGACAGCAGAAACATCTTGATTACATTGACCAGCAGTATATCCAATTGCCACACTGTCTAAACCTTGATTCACTTTACCTGCCTCTACTCCGATAGAAACAGCCCCCGAACCCTGATTGGAAAATCCTGCAAACACTCCAAGAGCTACAGCATTTGATCCTTGATTTCTACTTCCTGACTCTCCCCCTAAAGCAACTGCATCATCTCCTTGATTGACAAAGCCAGCATTACTACCAATAGCAATTGCGTGAACACCCTGGTTTAAATTATATGCTCCATTAATACCCACATTAATTGCCACGGCTTGATTTGAATTTATAAAAGTGACATTATCTGTTGCCACATTTGTTGTACGTAATAGACCAAAAAAATTGTTGTTCAATAATCCTCTCTCATCATTACCAATGACAGAATCGCATTTTGACATTTTGTTTAATACAATGATGTAAACTAATATAAAAAATATTTAAATAATTTACTCGTTATATAAAAAATTATATCTTAGTAGTAAGATATAAATCTTTTTAAAATGGATACAAATGTGACAAAAATCAGAGTCCAATCAAAAGAAGTAGTCCAAATTAAAATTATTAATAACGTATTGATTAAAATTATAAACATGAAACTTTCCGAATTTGCAAACATCAGCGCAATCGTTCGCCATAATAATGATTTCATTGAAAACTATACCTTTCACCTTGAAGGAAACGAATATAAACTATGGGGAAGTAGCGACGATTTTATAATCGATTACGTATTAACAAAAATCGGACTAACAAGACGAGAATAATATTTTTTTTTCAACACCTACACACAGGACAAGACGTATTATGACTTACCTCTTGATAATTTTCAATACAATTTTTATGAAATACGTGATGACAATTAAACTTTACTAAATAGGTAATATCCAGCTGTTCAAAACATATGACACAAGTTTTATCATATTTTATATCACTAACCGAAGCATCTGTATATCTTTTGCAAGTGCTATAAAAGAGCACTATCTTATAAAACAAATAGAATACAACTGTGTTTATAAAATAGAAAAATGTACCGATAAAATCATAATGCAAGAGAAAACATAGAGTTATAAGCCCCATGTTTAAAAAAAGACATAGTCTTATGAATAACTCTATTTTAATAATCTTCAACAAGAGTGAAATAATAAAAGCGAGTTCAGCCAAGAAATAAATAAAAAGAAAAAGATAAACACAATCTCTTTCTGCATTTTCAGAAGGTGACAAAAAATTCCTTATAAATAAATAAGAGAATACTGCATTTTCTAATGTGCAAAAATGTGTCATTTTTTAAAAAGTATATACATATTGATGTGTATACTTCTTTATAATTATAATAATATGATTTCGATACTTACTGCTTTCTTTCTCTCCACATTTGAGCAATCATTTTGAAGATATCCTTTGCACTCATTTCAGGATGTTGTTCTTTAATTTTTGGTCTCATTGTCTTACCAAACTCGATATACGGATTTGAACTTTTTACGATAGATGATCCCTTTGTAATTTTATTGAAATAACCGACGTTTTTACACTGTTCAAGAATATGAGAAAGTACTTGTTGCTTTGTCTGTTTTTCAAATATCTCTGGATTTTTTTCTTCAATAGTTGATAACGTTGTCAGAATAATATGTTTTATAAAATATTTGTAAATACTCTTAATTAATGCTGTAAATACTCGCTTTTCAATCATTTTTCTAATAACGCCAAGTTTGTATGATATGATAACACCAAGTTCTTGTTGACTGATTTCTACGAGTTCTTGAATGGTTACATCGGATGAGTCGGTATGTTCAACGAGTTCAAGAGATTTAGTTTCAGTTATTTCGAGGACTCGTTCCTCGTCAGGTTCTTTTTCGGTTGTTTTAACTTCTTGAATATTTTTAATCTCTTTTACTCTTTGATCTTCAAAAATTCCATGACTATCCTTGGACAATTCTATCGCTTTTTCTCTTGAAACTTTGTCAAAATTTTTCAAAAGAGAAAGATTCTTAAACAGTTTCTTATCCTTGACAACCTGCAAAATAAGTTTAATAGATTTTAACTGTTTCTTTGGTTTTTTAATAATATCAAATAGTCTGTCTCCTTCTACAATAGTTTTTTTAAAATTAATTTGCAACTCTTCATCTTTGTCAAGATTAAATACAACATAATGATCTGATATTTTACCTTCAGATAATGACAAACTTGTAAGAGACTGTAGATATTCAAAGTCAAACCAAACCTTCAGGCAAAACAAGCTACCAGTTTTAAAAATTTCAAACTCTTCTTTATCAAACTCTTGTACAAGAGATTTGAGGACTTTAAGATCGTTATAAGAGAATTCCATTTTTAAATTATTTTGAATTATCAAATCTTTGGTAATTTAAGTTGTATATTCAAGTTTATTTTAAACCCATAATTAAAAATTCATTTTTTTATTATTTTTTATTATTTTTTTTTAAAATTATTTAATCTTTGTAATCACATCTATTGAACCGTTTGGAATATACACTACATCTCCTGCTTCTGTTTTTAATATAGTGGTTGAGAGAGTGATATCAACGATTCTACCACGTTTTTCTCGAATTTCTACAAAATCTCCAATATTCACATATCCTGTAAACATAATAACAAACCCGCTTATAATATCTCTTAGAAAACTCTGTGCACCGAAACCTATAGAAACACCCATAATACCTGCACCCGCGAGAATAGGACCTATAGAAACACCCCAAGCACTCATTATCAGTATGAGAGATAAAAGGACTACAATTGTTTTGAGAACATTGTAAGTAATGACTTCAATAGTTTCAACTTTTCTTTTATAAAACTCATCATCTTTGTGTTTTTCGTGATCCACATTATTTACTTTTCTCACAACTCTTTTAACAAAGTCTTTTGAAACACGGATAAAATATATGGTCAGAATAATATACAAAATAGTCATGAAAATGCTTATAAAATACTTGGGTATTTTGAAACCAGCAATGGCATTCAGTAATTGAAATATTTGTTCTTGTTCTTTGTTATTGTTTGATGCTGGTGTTGCAGATGTTTTATCAGTGACTTGACTCATTATTTTATAATTTTATTATTTGTAGGACAAGAATTTAATCTTTATTAAAAAAATATTATCCAGTGATAATATTTTTTTATTTGGAGACTTGGAAAAAAATGAAGCAAAAATTACAAAAAATTACAAAAAGTGATTATAAGTGATCCTTGTTCCGTCGCTATAGGTTTTTGTTTTTGGAAATCTGTTCTCTAACATGATATTCCCCTTTACATTTCCCTCGACCGATATATACCCATTTCTATCCATTACATAAAAATTATTCGCATGTTTATAAGATTCAGTTGGAATTACTACAGGCATTTCAGGGTATATTTTATAATGAGTCAATCCGTTTTCAAATGAGAAAAATTCAAAACTTTCAATCATTGAAGGAGATGTGTCTTCGTCATCTGAATAATATTTTTCAAAATGCTTCAAATATTCCTGAACATCTTTATTTTGACTCCATCCTGGCTGATTTAATGGTATTTCGTTTTTAAAACCTGTTGATTGGGTTCTTGTTAGAGATGGTACTGGCGAACCGAATAATAAATTGTTTATTTCACTAGAATTATCGCATTCATTTATTCTATTTTGCAATTTTGTAATAATTTTTTTGTATATAGATATATCATTTTTTATAGTTTCATCCGATGGGGTTTTACGAATTTTTCGAAGCAATTTTTTATGATACTTTTTTGCAATTATAATATGGTCTAGAATCAATCCGCATAAGGGATTATTTTTTGTATAGTCCTCATTTGTAATTTTATCTGTCAAAGAATTCCAATTTTGATCATCATTTTCAAAAGTATTTATATTTTGTATGTCATTTAATCTAGTATCTTCTATAGTCTCTACTTCTTTCTCTTCTTCCTTTTCATCATCGTCACTATCTTCTTTTTCTTTATTTGAACCATGTCTTGTTTTATAATCAGGTATTTTGTAGCCTTTTCCAATTGCGTCTTTAAGAATATCTGAACACATATTATCAATATCATCATTACTTATTGCAAACGATTTTAATTTTTCATACACGAATTGGATGATATTATTACTATTTTGTTCACTCTTTTCTATTGTTGGAGGAATTACATAATTTATTTCTTTGCACTCTTTACTATCTATATCATTATCATCAATACAATAATATTTATTTTGATTAAAAATAATATCATCTTGATATTTTAATAAAAGAAGTAAATTGGTTGTACTTTGTTGAAAATTATTTTTATGGTCATTTATAAATGTTAGATATTTTTCAAGAGTGTCTCTTGTTCCTAGACAGTTATCAAAATTTACTATAATTTCATTATGTTTTTTTAAGATTAATTCAACAAGTTCTCTATTTTCAAAATCTGTATAAGAAATTTTTCCCTCAATTTTTTTAGGTAAAAAAGGGTTAAAATATACTCCATATGTTTTAATTTGACAAACAAAAGGTACTTTTTCAACTAAACAAAAAGATGCAGACATTCTATCATTGGACATGAAAAATAATTTCTCTGATGATATATCTTGGGTCATACATTCATAATCAATTGAACTAGAAGATGATGAAGATGATGAAGATAACGAAAGAGGTCCATTAAATTTTTTACAAAACCAAATTTGCGAATAATCTCCAGCTCGTTTAATAGTTAAAATATTATTTAGTACAACATTTGAAACATAACTTGGTCCCTTAAATTTTTTATCATAATATTTGGGGTTTTGAAAAAACTGATATAATTGAATTAATTCTGTAACACCTGGTGCATTTGTACAATATAAAGTTTTTTCATTTTCAAAGTATTTAAAATTATCTAATAATATTATTGGTTTTTCTTTATCTTTTCCCGATGTAAATGATTCAATTTTTTTTGGAGCAGCAACAATTATTTTCTGTATTGGATAATTTGCATTGTTTATCTCAAATATAAATGTGATACCATCCACTTTTTTATCATTTCCTGGAACATTGCTACCTTTTCCTTCTGAATAAAAATAACACTTATCGTCAAGTACATCAAATGAACAGTAATCTTTATATTCTTCTAAATTAAAATCCACATCAAAATCCATATCTTTTGCTTCTTGTTTGCTTTCTTTATTGCAACAACTAAGAAATTTAATGTTATCAATGGATTCTTTTAGCCAAGTTCCTCCTGTGGTTCTATTGGCATCAAATTTTTGTGGAGCAATGATTTTAAATTCTTTTGATTCATCTAAATCCAACGACATATTTTCGTAAATTTTTTTAACGATATTTTTTGGAAATTGTTTTTTATCTATTTTACCTTCGCATTTCGTCTTATCTACATCATTAAAATTGGTCTGTACATAGTTAATAAACAATTTTATTATGCTATTGTTAAAATTATCATTTTGTTTTATATTATCAATATCTAATTCATTTGATTTCAAATTTGCCATAAATCTTTCGCCATATTTATTTTTACACTTTTTATAGTTGGCAGTTTCATTATTAAATATCTCTTGAAAAAATTTTTCTTCATTTTTTGCATCAATTGTAGAAATACCTCTATACATATCTTTATCATCAAGACTTGATAGTAGTATATTATAAATACATGTTTTTGCTTCCTCGAATGTTTTATGATATTTTTGCTCAGTAACAATTTTTTTTTCTTTTCTGTCTTTTTTTCCTTCAACTCTTTGTCTCTTATTATTTTTGTTTATATATGTTGTTTCCTCTGTGTCTGTTTGCATAGATGTTTCCTCTATTTCTATTTTTTTATATTTATACACAAGAGATTCAACTTCAGCCATGTATTGCAAAATTTTGAAATGATTTTGCAAGTTTATTTCTTCATGCACTTTTGCTATATTTCTCAAAAATTCAGCAAATGTGTTAAAGTCTTTTAATCCTGCATCAATTGTAAATACCGACTTATATTTATCCATTGCTACTTTTTTCACAAAATTTTGAATAGATTCAGTTATTATCACTTTTTTATCATAGTATTTATCAAAATCTCCATCACCTCCTCTTAAAGCTTTAAGACCATCAAAAATTAACCACATAAACAAACTATTTTCAAAATCGCTTTTTATAATGTTTTCAACGATTTCTTTTTCACATGCCTTATCCCAACCAAGAACTTCATATAAATTATTATTAAAATCTTTTAATTCATCTCCTTTTAAATAATTTCTCTCACCAATAAAATCATGCAGTGAATCAAACTTGAACAACATTTTTATCATTGCTTTTTTTCTAATTTCAGGTGATCCTGTGTTTATAACGGTTTCCCAGCAGAATGCACAGTCTGAACTTAAAGGGATTGGAGGACTTGAAGAAGACGAAGAAAGAGATAAAAAAGACGAAGAAGACGAAGAAGAAGAAGAAAACGATAGAATTTTGTCTAACTCAATTTTATACAATCGTCGTAAATTCAGAAAAAGATCAATATTGGGTCTTTTAAATTCTGATATATTAATAGTTGATTCGGCAATAGCTGTAATAAAAGGAATATTTAATTTATCTGCAATAAAACTTGATATATCAGTTCGTGTACCTTCAAGTGCACTTGACAATTCTATGCAAGTATTAACTCCTTCTGTCATTTATAAAATAATTATTACAAAATATATTAATTTTTTTTTAAAAATTAATATATTACCTCTTGAACTATTTAAATTAAAACAAATTAGAGTACTTATTATACAATTTAAAAATCGCCTTCTCCTTCGCCTTTGCCTCTACTTCAATATCCACACCTCGTCTGTACTTTTCAGGTATACTTATCAAACACTCTGGCAACACCTCCACATAATCGTGATGTGCACCTAATCTCGCATTTTCCTTCTGTTCACTCACATGTGTAACCATTTTCCTATCCTTCCATGTTTCAACAATCTGATCCATGTAATCATCAATCTCATACTCCGTTTCATGCGCTTTATTATAACAATCAAAATGGTGCGTATCGAGTATAACAGGGATCTTACAAGCATCTGCAATATCAAGACAATCTTCTACATTATACTGCAACTCACAATTCTCAATGGTCAGACGCTTTTTTACTCCTGTTGGCAAATCATCAAACTGCTCTTTCCATCTTCGTATAGCAGACTCCTTATCTCCGTAAACACCTCCTCCATGAACCGTAAGTATAGACTCTTCGTCACACCCCATAGCATCTAGGATATCACAATGGTGGGATAAGTCTTCTACCGTTTTGTCAAAGACTTTTTGAGATTTTGCTCCTACCTGATTATACTGACCAGGATGCATAGTTAGTCGTTGTCCTGTTTTCTTTGCATAATCTCCACACATTTTCAAAAGGGGTTTAAACTGATTGAAATCGTATTTCTCCACTTCATCGTCAGTAAAGCGTGGAAACATATCTGATGAAAGCCGATAATGCTTAATATTATTTTTTGTGTTCCATTTGAGAATCGTGTGAAGATCCAGTAGATTCTGTTCTGCAAGTTCTTGTGCTCGTTCAGGCGTATACGTCCTTCTAATACAAGTTCGTGAGCAGAAAATATCCTTATCTCGTAAAGAGTTGTTGATACAGCACAAACCAAGATGAATGGAAACGTCGATTGATTCTCTTGAAGAAGCGAAACTAGTCATTTATTAATTCTTTTTATGCTATAGACAATATAGGATAAAAAATAAAGATAAAAATCAATTAAAAGTCTTTGCAATAATAAAATTAATTATTCAGAAACGAATAAGAGTTGTCCTTCTTCCCAGAATTCGGACTTACCATTTTTGTAAATCACAGCTGCACCATCAAGATTATGAAGTTTACCATTGACCCAGTACTCTCTATGTCCATTAGCATACAAAACAGCAGGACCTTTGTCACGATGTCTTTCGCCATTTTTCCACCATTCCATGCCACCATCCGTGAAGAGTATAGCAGGAGCATGCGAACGATGTCTTTTTCCGTTTTTCCACCATTCTTTCGTGCCTGTGGGGTGAACGAAAGCAGGGTAGTAAAGAGAGTGAAGACGACCTTGATCGTCAAAGAGACAGAGACCTTTTTCAGTTTGAGTGTAGAGCATTTTTGATATGGATACAACACATATAAATTATAAAGTACGATAAAAATCAATTCAAAGTTTAGAGAAAATAGAAAACATTTAATTAATTAAAAAATATTGAGTAATCAATAAAAGAAAAATATGAGTAGGTGTACATCAAAAATTGCATCTGTAAATCAGTCACAAGGTCTGCTAAATGAAAATCTTATCGGTTTATTACAAACAACAAATATTGTAACCGATAATATAACTTATGGAACATCTAATGGAGCAATTGCCATAAATGTTGGTGGAGGACTAGCACGCAATATAAATCAGGGGTGTAATGCGGTTGCCATAGGTTCTAATACAGGATTATCAAATCAAGGAAGTTATGCAGTCGCGATAGGTTCGGAGTCTGGAAAGTTGTCACAAGGACAGAATGCTGTGTGTATAGGTGTAGCAAGTGCTTCTATAAATCAGGGAGAAAACAGTACAGCAGTCGGTTTTAATGCGGGGTTTATAAATCAGGATGTGTCAAGTGTGGCGATGGGGTATCAAGCAGGTTATGCTTATCAGGGTCAAGAATGTGTGGCGGTGGGGTATCAAGCCGGATCAAATTTACAAGGTGATTATGCAACATGTGTAGGATTTACAAGTGGACAAGATGGACAAGGAGAATTTAGCACATCAGTTGGTCATGAAAGTGCACAATTAAATCAAGATTTATTTTCTATTGCGATTGGAGATACAACGGCTCAATTTAATCAAAATAATTTTTCTATTGCGATTGGTAAAAATGCAGGAATTTATAGTCAAGGACAGTATAATATAGCAATTGGATTTGAATCAGGATTTACAAATCAAGGTAACTTTTCAACTGCTATCGGATATCAAGCAGGTTATAAAAATCAAAGTTCAGAATCTTTAGCAATAGGATTTCAAACTGGTTACACGAGACAAGGTAATGATTCTTTATCAATTGGATATCAGGCTGGATATAATTCCCAGGATATAAGTTCTGTATGTGTTGGTTATCAAGCAGGATATTGTAATTTAACAAGAAGAGCTATTGCTATTGGCAATCAAGCAGGATTTACAAATTTACCATCAAGTCCTATCGCACCAAATATTTTTGGGCAAATAGCAATTGGTCAGAGAGCAGGATATCTAAATCAAAGTAATTGTGGATTTGCAGTTGGCTCAAATGCAGGAGAAAGTAATCAGGGATCGTTTTCAATCGCAATTGGAAGTTTAGCAGGTCGTTTTTTTCAAGGATCAGGATCAAACGGTACAGCGATAGGATATGGCGCAGGTAGTATTACTCAAGGGTGGAGTTCTTTAGCTGTAGGATATCAAGCAGCAAGTTCAACGCAACGAAATTTTTCTGTTGCGATTGGCAATCAAGCAGGTTACACAGGTCAAAATTTTTTTTGTGTAGCAATTGGTAGTAAAGCAGGTTATAATAGTCAAGGGCCTAATTGTTTAGCGATAGGTGTTGAAGCAGGATTTACAAATCAAGGAAGTGAATCTGCTGCTATAGGAAATTTAGCTGGTTATTGTAATCAAGGTTCTTATTGTTTTGCACTTGGGACTGAAGCGGGAAAATTTAACCAAGGGTGTGCATCTTTATCAATCGGATATCAAGCAGGTAGATCAAATCAAGATGATAGTGCATTTGCAATTGGATCTCAAGCTGGAGAGGTATTTCAACAAACTGAAGCAACAGCAATTGGGTATCAAGCAGGATATTTAAATCAATCGCAGAGAGCGGTTGCAATTGGGTATCAAGCAGGATTGAATTCTCAAGGAACAAACTCAATAGCAATTGGGTACCAAGCAGGATATTTGAATCAAAATAACAACTCAATTATATTTAATGCTGATATAAGTTCTTTGAATTCGGCTTCATCAGATTCTTTATACATTAAACCCATAAGATTAGTTTCTGGAACCACATCTGGTTCTTTAAATTGGAATAGCACAAGTGGAGAGATAATACAATATTCTGGAAAAACATTTGTTATTAATCATCCAACTAAAACACAAAATCATTTAGTGCACTCTTGTTTAGAAGGACCAGAACAAGGTGTATACTATAGAGGTACCAGTGTAATAAAAAATAAATATGTAAAAATATCAATCCCATTTCTTTTAAATAAAAATAATTTAAATATAATTGTAACACCTATTTTAGATATTAATAAAAATTTTACATCTCAAAAAGATATTTTTTTATTTCATAAAATGATAAAAAATGATTTGTATATTTTTTCAAATAAACCAACTTCTATTAATTTTTTAATTTTATATTCAAGAAAACCTATTAATGTCTGTCCTCTTAAAGAACATGTTAAAATAAAAGGTAAAGGATCATATTTATATATTTAATAATTAAAATCTTTGTACATATAAATAATAATAAATG
>Ga0214923_10006187_pt1 | contig 13557 bp, 9 predicted proteins | sample LL1510_MetaG_FD_177993 | JGI IMG/M metagenome (GOLD analysis project Ga0214923, IMG submission 177993) | Freshwater microbial communities from Lake Lanier, Atlanta, Georgia, United States - LL-1510 | ecosystem: Environmental > Aquatic > Freshwater > Lake | place: USA: Georgia | collected 2015-10-15 | reverse complement strand
AGGCCGCTGCTCCTAAAAAGGCTGCTGCTCCTAAGAAAGCCGCTGCTCCTAAGAAAGCCGCTGCTCCTAAGAAAGCCGCTGCTCCTAAGAAAGCCGCTGCTCCTAAAAAGGCCGCTGCTCCTAAGAAAGCCGCTGCTCCTAAAAAGGCTGCTGCTCCTAAGAAGGCTGCTGCTCCTAAGAAGGCTGCTGCTCCTAAAAAAGCTGCTGCTCCTAAAAAAGCTGCTGCTCCTAAGAAAGCTGCTGCTAAGAAGCCAGCTGCTCGTGCAGCCAAAACTGCTGCCGTTAAAAAAGTAGCCGCTCATAAGAAGGCCGCTGCTCCTAAGAAAGCCGCTGCTCCTAAGAAAGCTGCTGCTCCTAAGAAAGCCGCTGCTCCTAAGAAAGCCGCTGCTCCTAAGAAAGCCGCTGCTCCTAAGAAGGCTGCTGCTCCTAAAAAGGCCGCTGCTCCTAAAAAGGCTGCTGCTCCTAAAAAGGCTGCTCCTAAGAAGGCTGCTCCTAAGAAGGCTGCTGCTCCTAAGAAGGCTGCTGCTCCTAAAAAGGCTGCTGCTCCTAAGAAAGCTGCTCCTAAGAAGGCTGCTCCTAAGAAAGCTGCTGCTCCTAAGAAGGCTGCTCCTAAGAAAGCCGCTGCCAAAAAGGCCAGCAAGCCTCGCACCCCTGTTATCGGCAAAAACACGCCGGTTGGGTACGATGCCGTAAAGGCATCCATGAAGAAGTAATCCGGCCAACCGGATGATTCTATTTCGGTAAGTGTTCGGGGCCTATTCCCTTCTCGGGATGTAGTCCCCGGACCTTGCTGAAATAATCAACAACCATCGAAAGGGTTTCTCGCTCACCCAACCCGGGTTGAATTAGAGGACCTGCTTCGATGGTTTTTTTTTGGAAATCCATTCCCACCAAAACGATGGGCACGCCGGCACTGGCGGCGATATAGTAAAAACCGGTGCGTAGTTTGGGGACATGACTACGAGACCCTTCGGGAGAGATCCCGAAAAGAAAATCTTCGTTTTGGGCAAAACACCGGGTAATGACTGAAACGGTATCTTCCTTGACCACCCGTCGCACCGGTATCCCGCCCCAGTATCGAAACAAAAAACCAAAAGGAGGTTTGAATAATTCAGCTTTTCCAACAAATTTCACATGAATCCCCAAGGCAATACGAGCCAACAAGGCGACTGGGAAATCCCAAGTACTTGTATGCGGACCAACCACCAGGACAGCCCGTCGAAGATGGGTTGGAAAAGGACCCAAGCGCCAACCTGCTAGACGCAATATCTTATTTGCCAGCCACTTATTCATGACCCATTTTGATGGGCATGACCCCGCCCGAAACGATAAACTTCATGAAATCTGCCGAAGGCACATCAACAAGGCGCGTTTGGGAACGGCGAACAACATAAACATTTCCCGAAAAATTATAGGAATGCGGAAAATAAACCGCAACCCAAGCATCCCCGTTGATGACTTCGCCATGTTGAACTGAACGGCCTTGACTGCCAACATGATCTTGGTCCTCCCCAGGCGCCTCCCCATCCACCGATGGGCGATTTTCCACAAGGGAATCAACCGCCAAGGCTTCGGCGGTTACAAAACCAGGCTTGAGGCAACCATTTCCCAAATCAACCAAAACAGCCTTGTTGAATTTTTTCTTATCCCCCACAAAGGCATCCACCAAATCTTTGAGCGAATTGTAGACCAGGTTGATGAGCGGCGCCTTTTGCAAAAGCCTTTCAACAAATCCCCAAAGTGGTCTAAAAAGAAACATCGAACCGACATACCCAAAGACGGTTATACCTGTAACCAAGATTAACAAGCCCAAGCCCGGAACCGGCGTAACAATCCAACTGTCAAGCCATTTAAACAAGGTAAAAGTCACATAAACCGTGAGGCCCACGGGGGCCAACAAGAGAAGGCCGTTAACGAAATAGGCGAACAGGCTCCGGAATCGTGCTTTCATAGGCAAAAAAATTTATTGAAACAAAGAAATTATTCGGGGTCAACATCCACAAAGACCTTAAGCTGAAGATACTTGCGCATGCTTAGCAATCGCCTCAATTCAGCCGGTATCCATTCGGCCAATCGCTGCCTGATTTTGCTGTTTTTTTCGCTTTTAATCCAAAATTCAAGCCGGTGCTCGTTGCGAAGCAAGGCTGTTAACGGTGGCGCAGGACCCAAAAGTCGGGGCCCCAAAACCGGCCGCCATACCCCTGCCAATTCGGACGCAGCTTCTTCGACCCTGGCTTGCTGAGGATGGCTAAGCCCAATACGCAGGAGTCGCACATAAGGAGGATAACCAAATTGGGATCGGTACAAGAGTTCCTGGTCCATGTAGGTTGCGAAATCATCGCGTTCCAACCAAGCAAACAACGGGTGATGAGGCATACGGGTTTGAAGCAGGATCCTACCCTGTCCAAGGTGACGGCCAGCACGTCCTGCCAGCTGAGCCAAGAGCTGATAACTTCGCTCCTGAGCTCTGAATTGGGTACGAAACAGCCCTTGATCTGCGTCCAAGACGCCGACCAAATTGACCCCAGGAAAATCCAAGCCCTTGCTGATCATTTGGGTACCAACTAAAACCTGAATATCGCCCCGCTGAAAGGCATCCAAGGTCCTTCCGTATAGGTTTTTGGATCGGACGGCGTCCTGGTCCAAGCGAGCCACGCGAGCCTCCGGCAATAAAAGCGCCAACGACTCCTCGATCTTTTGGGTTCCATAACCTTTGTAAATAAGCCGCGTACTACCGCAAGCACTGCAACCGGGAGGCGAGGCAAAAACTTGACCACAACCATGGCAACGCAAACGGTGTTCGCTTTTGTGATAGACCAAGGCCAAATCACATTGGTTGCAACGGGCCGTCCAAGCGCAGTCTTCGCAATGCAACGAAGGAGCATACCCCCTTCGGTTTTTGAACAACAGGACCTGGCGCCCCGCCGAGATTTCATCCCGCATCGCCTCCAACAAAGTTGACGAAAATTCGCCCTGCACGCGGCCGCTTTGTTTCTCACGGACCATGTCGATCCAAATCCATTCCGGCATTTTTTGGTCAGCGAAACGCAATGGCAAATCAACTTTGACCATACGGCCAGCATGGGCTGCATGCCAGGTTTCAGCCGATGGCGTGGCTGAGCCCAAAACAACCGGAATCTTCCAAACGGAACCCAACCACAAGGCAACATCCCTGGCTTGATAGGCGGGGCTTCGATCCTGCTGTTTGTAGGAAGGATCGTGCTCTTCGTCCACAATAATCATACCCAAACGCGCAAAGGGAAGGAAGACCCCGGAGCGAGGCGCCAGGATTAACGACACCCCCCCATCCCGGACCAAGTTCCATAATTCCACCCTTTCGTGGTCGGAATACCGCGAGTGATAAACGCCGACCTCCACGCCGACATAAGCCGCCACACGCTGCACCAGTTGGTGGGTGAGGGCAATTTCTGGCAAGAGGTACAAGACTTGTTCGCCACGGCCCAAAACCTCCCGTAACAAATCAAGGTAAACATGGGTTTTGCCGCTACCGGTCACGCCGTGCAACAAAACGTTTTGACCGAGAGTCAACGCATGCCGCGCCTTATGGGAGGCAGCTTCTTGCAAATCGTTAAGGGTCAATGGATGTTGCAAACCCGCCTTTAACCGTACCCTCGGAACGGAACGAGTGCTCCGGACCACCAAGCCTTTCTCCACCAAGCTTTGCAGGACGGCTGTTGGGGTCTGCTTGAGGTTGAGTTTTGTTAAAACCGCAGAAAGAGGGGCCTGATCAGCGCCATTTGATACCGCATGCAAAGCCATAACAAATTCCAATTGACGGGGGGAGCGTTCCAATTCGGGCATTATCGCAGCCCCATCGGCCAACCAACGCGGGCCTTTGGAAACCCACGCTTCGCTTTTGGGTCGATAAACTTTGGAAAAGGTCTCCTGGGTCCCAATCAGACCGGCTTCCATGAGTTCCTGAATCCAAGGCGCAGGGTCATGCGGCACCATCCATCGTTGAACAGCTTCCAGGCTCATACCTGGACCTTGGCGCAGGCGCTCCCACAACTGCTTGGACAACGGATGCAAATCCTGCCAGCGATCCGACCCCTCTTCTTCGATAAAATCCATGGCCACCAAGACGCTTTCACTACCGACCCTCAAAAGAGCTGGCAAGGCCAGGCCCATCAAAGCACCCGGGGAACAGAGGTAATACCCCAGCATCCATGACCAAAGCTCGTGGCCCCTGGTTCCCCAAATCGGCTTGGCGTCCAATCGTTCCAAGGCTTCTTTGATTGGGTAAGACGGTCGATTTTGGTGAACTTTCATGACCAAGCCTACGTATTGTTTCCGCTTGCCAAAAGGAACCCGAACCCTGCAACCTACCAAGTCCTGGGGAGGCGCGTCCCCTGTTTCCCATAAAGAGGGCATCGCATAGGTATACAGCCCCTCAACGCCTAGGGGCAACGCAATTTCTAACAACCATTCGGGCTTAGGGTCCACTCTACAAATCTAACGAAACAGCCAAGGACACGGGCCGTATTTTAGGCCTCTGATATTGCGTATGAACCTTGCTGCCAACCACCGCCGCCAACGCCTCCAGGCCCTGGCTTTGGAATTGGGTTTTCTGGATTGCAAGGTCGCCCAGGCCCGCAGGCTGGACGAAGAAAGCAACCGCCTCGAAACATGGCTGAGCCAAGGCAAGCACGGGGAAATGTCCTACATGGAAAGGTATTTTGAGGAACGATTGGACCCCCGCCGTCTGCTTGATGGGTGTCGCTCTGTGATCGTTCTGCTGCATAATTATTACCAAACGAACCCATCGAATGAGGCTGAAGCGGGTCCTTCCGATCCTTCCCTGGACCCCCTTTCAATCACCCCAAAAATTGCCTTGTATGCCCAAGGCGAAGATTACCATCGCGTGCTGAAAGACAAGATGAGGACCTTGGTTCAAAGAATGCGGGGTGAATTTGGTGAATTCAGTGTTCGCGTTTTCACTGATTCCGCTCCCATTCTCGAAAAATCCTGGGCAGCCTTGGCAGGTGCCGGATGGATGGGCAAGAATACCAATTTGTTACAAAAAAAAACGGGGAGTTATTTCTTCCTGGCCGAAATCCTTTGCGACTTGGAATTCACCTACGATCATCCGGTCAGGGACCACTGCGGGGAATGCAATCGTTGCGTTGAGGCCTGTCCTACCGGCGCCTTGGAACCTTACCGTTTGGATGCCAGCCGTTGTCTTTCGTACCTAACCATCGAACTCAAAAACCAAATACCGTCCACCTTTGAGGGCCAAAGCGAAGGCTGGGCCTTTGGCTGCGACATCTGTCAGGAGGTTTGTCCATGGAATCGTTTTTCGGTCCCACACCAAGAACCACGCTTCGACCCCATGAACCCTCACCAACCCACAGCAGGGGAATGGTTATCCATGACCGAAGAAGAATTCCGTAACAAATACAAGAACAGCCCTTTGGCCCGAACCGGCTTGCAAAACATGCAAAGGAATATACGGTTTGTCCTTGGCAAAGGACGGGGATAGCCCTCCTTAGGAGGCCTTACCTGATCGCCCTTTCGGGGCTCCCGGTCCAATGACGTTGGAGGCTCGCCAAAAAAGGCTGCAAGGCCTGGATGTCCTCTTGGCCAAAATCATCCAGTTCCAAGCTATCCAAATCCAAAACACCCACCAAGGATTGGCCGGCGTACAGGGGAAGAACTAGCTCAGAACGACTCAGGCTACTGCAAGCAATGTGGCCTGGAAACCGATCAACATCCGGGACCAAAATCGGTTCGTTGCGCTCAACGCAGGCTCCGCAAACACCTTTCCCGCGATGAATCAACGTACAAGCTACCGGTCCCTGAAAAGGCCCCAGCACCAGAGTCCCATCGGTCGGTCGTAACAAATAAAATCCGGTCCACCAAAAACCCAAACCACGGTGCAACAGAGCCACCAAATTGGAGGCATTGGCCAGCCACCCTGCACCGGCATCCTGCAAGGCTTCCCAATCCCGCATCAATTCAACATAACGCGAAGCGCGATGATCGGGCCTGCTACCATCGTAGGGGATATCGTGGGCCATTTTAGAAGATACGGTTGAATGGATGGATGCAGCTTGTTCCTGGATACGGCTTGGCAGTGTAGGCGACCTCTTAGTGTATGCGACCTGTTCGGGGACGAAAACGGAGCATTACCCCGGCCTCGTATTCCAAATAGTCTTCCCAACGCTTTCGGACCTGTTCTTTGGGGAAATAGGCCTCGGCCAGGTCCATAAAAAGTCGGTAATGACCGGCCTCGCTTACCATGAAGGCATGGTAAAAGCGCCGAAGGTCTTCGTCGCTGCAATGCAAAGACAAGAGTCGAAATCGCTCGCAGGATCGGGCTTCGATCAAAGCGCAACACAATAATTTTTCGAGAAGCCGGGCCTTGCGATCCAAACCGCGTGGCTGAAAGGCCAAGAGGGCCACGACATACTCATCGCTCCGTTGAGGGCCTAAAGGAATGTTACGGCGGTCCATCTCTTCGACCACGGTCCGGAAATGCCCCCATTCCTCGGTAACCACCGGGGCCAATTCCCGCACCAAACGAGGGTAATCAGGGTATTGAACAACGAGGGAAATGCAGGAGGAAGCGGCCTTTTGTTCACAAAAAGCATGATCCACCAAGATCTCTTCGATGGATTTTTCAGCTATCTCAGCCCATCGGGGATCGGTGGGCAGTTTCAGGCCCAACACCGGCTCAACCCATGTGGGCGTTCAACAAGGCTACCAAGTTTTGCTTGGGGACCACACCGACTTGCTTCTCCACCACTTCACCGTTTTTGAAAACCAAAAGGGTGGGTATGCTGCGGATTCCGTAGCGGGTGGCAATGTTGGGGTTGCTGTCCACGTCCAGCTTGCCAACCACCGCTTTGCCTTCCATATCGCGCGCGATTTCTTCGACCACAGGACCTACCATACGGCAGGGTCCACACCATTCGGCCCAGAAATCAACGAGCACAGGTTGCGTGGAGTTCAGGACTTTTTCTTGAAAATTGGAATCAGTGATTTCGAGGGCCATGTTCTAAAATTTAATGGTTTAATGGAATTTGAAGGAATCTCCAACAAAAACCATTCCAAAGTTACGGCTCAGGCCAGACGATAGCCCACCTCCAGGCGCTCCAAGGCCTCAAAAAGACCAGGGTCCGGGGACACTTTGAGTAGCTCTGAACGCATGCCCACCGAGCGTTGGTCTTCGGGAACCCACAATTCCACCTTGACCCCCAGCTTGCCGGGGTGGGCGTGAAGGGCTTCGCTCAGGCGGAGGTTAAAGTCCGGGGCCAATTGGTCCAAATGCAGACGAATCGTCAGGCTTTTGAATCTTTTGTCGCGGAGTTCGGACAAAAGTTCCAAATTAGAGAATCGAAAGAAGCCGGCTTGTTGCCCGTCTTTGCCCTGAAAATATTCCCACCGCCCCGAAATCAATAGCGCGGTCCCTGCCTCCACCAAATGTTTGAATTTCATGGCCTGATCGCCTCGGAGCCTGAATTTGCGGGTACTATCCTTGTCCTCCACCGCAAAGGCCAAGACTTCTTGGTTTTTGGAATCCCGGAAATATTGGACATCGGTGACCATCACGGCCATCTGAAGGTCCTGTTCAGGTCGTTCCTCCAAATGCGAGAGGGGGCTTAATGCCAAATGTTTAATTTCCAAGGCGTAACTATCCAACGGGTGGGCGGTGATGTAAAGACCAACCACTTCCTTCTCTCGGCGAAGGACCTCCAAGGAAGGCCACGGCTCCACTTGCCGGATTTCGGGTTCGTTGATATCCACCATCCCGGCCGCTCCAAACAAAGAAGTTTGGGATTGCAAGGTTAATTCCCTGAACTGCTGTCCAAACCGCATGGCCTTTTCCAACAGGTTGCTTCCCCCACCGACTTCGGCATCCAATAACAAACGCCGGTTACCATTCACCCCGCTTAGACGATCCAAGGCCCCGGCCAAGGCCAAGGCTTCCAGGGTTTTTTTGTTGGCCTGCCTTAAATCAATGCGCTTACAAAAATCAAAAAGGCTCTCGTAATTCCCCCCTGCCTTGCGTTGTTCTACCATACTCTCGACAGCTCCTTCACCAACGCCCTTGACGGCGCCCAGTCCAAAACGAATTTGGCCCGCAGCATTCACCGAAAATCGAAACGAAGATTCGTTGACATCCGGACCCAATACCTGCAAACCCATCCGCCTGCACTCTTCCAAAAAGAAGGCCACCTTGGTAATATCCGACATATGGTTGGACAAAACGGCGGCCATGAACTGAGCAGGGTAATGGGCTTTGAGGTAGGCGGTTCGAAAAGCCACCACCGCATAACACGTTGAATGGGACTTGTTAAAAGCATATTCCGCAAAGGCTTCCCAATCTTTCCAAACCTTGGAGGCAACCCCTTCATCGTGACCCCGTTCTTTGCAACCCTCCAAAAACTGAGGCTTGAGTTTGGCCAGCTTCTCCGGGATTTTTTTACCCATCGCTTTGCGCAATTCATCCGCCTTCCCCTTCGAAAAACCGGCCAACTTCTGACTTAGCAACATCACTTGCTCCTGGTAGACCGTGATTCCGTAAGTCTCGCCCAAGAGCTCTTTCATATCCTCGAGGTCGTAAACAATGGGTTCTTTGCCGTGTTTGCGGTTAATGAAATTGGGAATATAGGCCAAAGGACCCGGGCGGTACAGGGCGTTCATCGCAATGAGGTCCTCGAATTTGTCCGGCTTGAGTTCTTTGAGGTATTTCTGCATCCCGGGGGATTCGTATTGAAAAATCCCAACGGTTTCTCCCTTTTGAAAGAGGGTATAGGTCAGAGGATCATCCAAAGGAAAATCCTCCGGTTCCGGAAAATCTGCCTGGACTTGACGCACCAATTCCACGGCATCGTTGATGATGGTCAGCGTGTTCAGGCCCAAAAAGTCCATTTTGAGCAATCCGGCTGCCTCGGCCACTTCGTTATCAAATTGGGTCACCAAGGCAATCTGAGCGTCCGGGGTGTTCTTGACCGGAACATAATCGGTTAAATCGCCGGGTGTTATAACAACACCACAAGCGTGGGTTCCCGAATTTTTGAAAGAACCTTCAAGCAAGGCGGATTGTTCCAAAACCCGGCCTTCCCTTCCACCTTTGCGCAACATCTCGACCATCAACCGGGCTTTTCGCTGATCATCGGAACTCAATTGATCCAGATGCTTCAGGCCTTGTTCGGGGTTCAGCAGTAATTTTCTTAAGGGGGCTTTTTTGAAATAGTCGGCCCTGTTCAGGTCCTCTGGAAAAAGTTTGGCCAAAGCATCGGTTTCCAAGGGCTGTAGGCCCATCACGCGACCGATGCTACGAATGGCCGATTTGGCCGCCATGCTATGGTACGTCGCAATCTGCGCAACCTGATTCCGGCCGTATTTCTCCATAACATATCGCATGACTTTTTCGCGACCGCGGTCATCAAAGTCAATATCGATATCGGGCATGCTGACCCGGTCTGGGTTCAGAAACCTCTCAAAAAGCAAATCGTAGCGAATAGGATCCACATCGGTGATTCCTGTGCAATAAGCGACGACCGAACCTGCAGCCGAACCTCGACCCGGTCCTACGGTCACGCCCATCGATCGAGCAGCGGATGTAAAATCCTGAACAATCAAAAAATACCCAGGGTAACCCGTATGCGCAATGGTCTGCAATTCAAAGTCGATTCGCTCAAGCAAATCAGGACTCAAGGACCCGTACCGCTTCTTAGCCCCTTCGAGGGTCAAGTGGCGCAGGTATTCGTTTTCGTTCCCAAATCCAGGGGGAATGTCAAAGCGCGGAAGCAAGACATCCCTTTGGAGGGTGTAGGATTCCATGGAATCAGCCAAGGCCAAGGTATTGGCCAACCACTCCGGGCGATGCCCCATTCGGCGGGAGGCTTCGGCCGGTTCCCACAAATGATAACCCTCCCCCTGCATACCAAAGCGGTAACCGCGACCCTGTCCGATAGGGGTATCCTTGTATTCCAACGGCACAACACAGAGGTACGTATCGTGCAAATCGGCGTCTTCGAAGCGATTGTAGTAGGTATTGTTGGTAACAATGATCGGGATATTGTATTGGGCGGACCATTTCTCGTATTGAGCCCTAACAAACTTCTCCTCTTCCAGGCCGTGGTCTTGAACCTCCAAGTAAAAATGTTCCCCAAAGGCCTCTTTCCAAGCCCGAAGAACTTCCTCGGCCTGAGCCACTCCGTGATTGAGCAAGGTCCAAGGTATTTCAGCATCCAGAGAACCGGAGGTCGCCACCAAACCTTCGCGATGGGCAAAGACCAAATCCCGGCTAACGCGGGGTACGTAATAATACCCTTCGGTATACGACAGCGATCCCAATTTGACCAGGTTTTGGTAACCCGTTTGGTTACGGGCTAAGAGGAGCTGAGGCGTTCCGTTATCCTTACGGCTATGATCCCGGTGGTCCTTGCATACCTGCAGGTCCAAGCCCAAAATAGGTTTAATCCCTTTGGCATGGGCGTATTGAAAAAACAAAAAAGCTCCGTAAAGCGTCGAGTGATCCGTCAGGGCTATGGCCCCGCTTCCCTGGGCCACGGCATGATCTACCAAATCGTACACGGTGCTGCATCCCGGAATCCCCAATGAAAATTGGGAATGGCAATGCAGGTGCACAAACCTGCTAAGGGATGATTCGGGCACGATGCTGTCCTTGATCGTCCCTTCATCTGCAAGGGCCTTCGTAGGACTGGTAGCTGCTGAACCGGGCTGTGTTACGCTTTGGGCCGTACCGGGCACAGGGTCGTCAGCAGCAACCTTTTGTTCGAGAGACCTTTGCAGCGCATCGTAGGCCGAAGCATCCAAGCCCAAATGACTTGCGTTGACCACCTGCCTTTGGACCAGGGCCAGCAAACAATCCACGGTCGCGGCCACATCGGCGCCTGCATCGTGGGCCTCCTGAAATCCCCTTCCAAAAAGCTTCCAATAGAGCTCGGTTAATGTAGGCCATTTGAATTGACCTCCCCGGCCTCCGGGCAAGGCACAAAAAGCGGTAGAAACCTCCTTGGTATCCAGGACATGCAAGCCCTCGAAACGATCGTCTCGACCCAAGCGGTACCATTCGGCCCGGACAATCAGTAAATCAAATTCGATGTTATGACCTGCGACAACCGAAGCTTTTTGCAAATCCGATTCAAAGGCATCCAAGACGACCTCCAAAGGCTGGCCCTCGGCCCTGGCCCTTTCGGTCGTAATTCGGTGAACCTTGGCTGCGTTGAACGGAATTTCAAATCCATCGGGGTAAATCACCAAGGATTGAGCCGATATGCAAGCACCTTGTCCGTCAAGAAGTTGCCAACCGATTTGAACCGCACGGGGCCAATTGGCCGAGTCGCTGATCGGGGCCTTGTAATTGCGAGGTAAACCGGTGGTTTCGGTATCAAAAACCAGAATCATAACAAGCGCATGGTTTTGGAAGCTTCAAGGTTGCGCCAGGCCTGACCTCGCACAACCCTGGCATAGACCCCCAGGGGCAAAAAGCGCCCGTGACGATCTTCCAAGGCCGTTTCACCGCATTCCATTTCTTCGTTTTTGTACCAACGCCCTAACAAGGATCGCAGGATGAGGGGCGACAGGCCCAAAGAATAGGCATTCACCAACAAAGCATGCCGTTCGGGAACCAAAATTTGACGAACCTCTTCCACGAGGTCCTGCAATTGATCTTCTAACTTCCATCGTTCACCGGAACTTCCGATTCCATAGGCTGGGGGATCCATCAAAACTGCATCGTAAAAATGCCCGCGCTTGATTTCACGTTGAACAAATTTTCGGGCATCTTCGACCACCCAATGCAAGCCATCCAAACCCGAAAGGTCTGCGTTGCGTCGAGCCCAATCCACGACCTGCCTGACCGAATCCAGATGATAGACCTTGGCCCCGGAAGCCGCAGCGGCCAGGCTGGCCCCCCCGGTATAAGCAAAGAGATTCAACACCCGGGGACCACCGGTTTCCGGGGGACCACCGGTCCAATTCTTGAGGATCGCGGCAATAAATTCCCAATTATCAGCCTGCTCCGGAAACAAACCCACATGCTTGAACGCCGTCATGGCCAATTGAAACCTCAACTTCAGCGCAGGACTTTGGTACGAAAGCGACCAACGATCCCCGGCTGCTCCGGGTCCGTTGCCCAGCCATTGACCGCTGCGACTACCCCCGGCCTCAAAACGCCAATGGGCACTTTTGCGCAAGGCGGCTTGGGATTCAACGGGCGCCCACAAGGCCTGAGGTTCCGGTCTTTGCAAAATGCGATCACCAAATCGCTCCCATTTGAGACCGTTACCGCTATCCAACAAGGCATAGTCCTTCCATTGTTGAGGGTAACGAAGGGGCAAAACGGCGGGAGGCGACTCCAGCATTAACCTTCGCTTTTCTCGGGCCGCATTTGCGGAAACAAAAGCACTTCCTGAATACTGGCCGCGTTGGTCATGATCATGGCCAGGCGGTCGATGCCGATTCCGATTCCGGCGGTGGGTGGCATCCCGAATTCCAATGCCCTCAAAAAATCTTCATCCAGGACCATCGCCTCCGGATCACCTCGTTTGCCCAAATCCAATTGGGCTTCGAAACGGGCGCGTTGATCCAAGGGATCGTTGAGTTCCGAAAATGCGTTGGCTATTTCTTTGCTATTGCAGATAAGCTCGAACCGCTCCACCAATCCGGGCCTGCTCCGATGCGCTTTGGCCAAGGGTGACATTTCGACCGGATAATCCATGACAAAGGTGGGCTGTATCAGGGTGGGCTCGACCAATTCACCAAAGAGGGTATCCAGCAATTTGGCCCTTCCCATCGAAGGGTCGGTTTCGATTTTATGCTGTTTCGCCAAATCACGCAAGGCGGCTTCATCCAAATCATCAACACGAACCCCTGCTTTTTCCGAAATCGCATCGTATAGCGTCACGCGTTGGAACGGTGCTTTGAAATCAATACGGTTCTCGCCGACCTGAAGGACCGTCGAGCCATGCAATTCCATGGCCAACTCTTCGAGTAGCTTTTCGGTTTGGGACATCATCCATTGATAATCTTCAAAAGCCACGTAGAGTTCCAACATGGTAAACTCCGGGTTGTGAAAACGACTCATGCCTTCGTTGCGGAAATCCCGGGCGAATTCGTAGACACCCTCAAATCCGCCAACTATCAATCGCTTGAGGTAAAGCTCGTTGGCGATTCGCAGGTACAGCGGCATATCCAACGTGTTGTGATGGGTTTTGAAAGGCCTGGCCAAGGCGCCGCCGTAGAGGGGCTGTAGCACCGGGGTTTCGACCTCCAGATAGCCATGCCTGTTAAAGAACCGGCGCATGGTTTCGATCATGCGCGATCGTAACACAAAAATATTTCGGACTTCCGGATTCACAATCAAATCCACATAACGCATGCGGTATCGCTGTTCGGGATCGTTGAAACCATCGTATACTCGACCTTCATCGTCCCGTTTGACAACCGGCAACGGACGCAAGGCCTTGGCCAAGAAAAAAAAGCTTTTTACATGAAGCGTTATTTCACCAACCTGGGTGCGAAAAATAAAGCCCTTGACTCCGACCCAATCGCCAATATCGC
>Ga0214923_10006186_pt1 | contig 13558 bp, 7 predicted proteins | sample LL1510_MetaG_FD_177993 | JGI IMG/M metagenome (GOLD analysis project Ga0214923, IMG submission 177993) | Freshwater microbial communities from Lake Lanier, Atlanta, Georgia, United States - LL-1510 | ecosystem: Environmental > Aquatic > Freshwater > Lake | place: USA: Georgia | collected 2015-10-15 | reverse complement strand
ACAATTGCTTTTGGGATGGGCATTGACATTCCAGATGTTCGCTGTGTATTACATATAGGCTGTTCAAAAAATATTGAAGGCTATTATCAGGAAATAGGAAGAGCTGGCAGAGATGGTAAGCCGAGTCAGTGCATTATGTTGTATCAGACAAAAGATTTTGTAATGAACAGAATATTTTTAAAAAATATGACAAATCAAGCTGAAATAAATTATCAGACGGCGCAGATACGCAAACTAGAAGAATTCATACATATTAAAACCTGCCGTCAGAAACATATACTTGAACATTTTGGGGCAGTCAATATTAAGAATTGCAATAATTGCGACAATTGCAATAGAAAACCCGACAGTAATGATAATGCAGCAATAGTTATATCTGGCAACGAAAAGAAGATACTAATGTGCATTAATTCACTGAAAGAAACATATAATGCTCGATATGGTGCAACAATGATAATAAAAATATTAAAGGGTTCAAAATCTGAAAAAATACATGAATATATTACAGACAGTGAATATTATGGCTGTCTCAAAACGTTAACACTTGATAAAATTAAGCAGATGATTAATGTTATGAAAGAAAAAGAATTGCTTGTTAATGTATATATTAAAGATACATGTATGTCAGTCATAGAATGTTCCAAAAAAGGCATATCATCACTTGGTATTAAACATCAATCCATAAATATGACATAATTTTTTTATTATAATGTGAATATCAGCCGTGTATATTCATAAACAGGAAAACATATAGAATCAACAAATATAACACGGATAATACAAGGCATTATACCCCTATATAGCCCCCGATAGCCATAATTAGCTGTAATAAATTTATATGCATTATATATTGATAGTTTTGTTTCTGATTTTTGTATATGGGTTTTCAATATATCAGGAATATAGCTGGCGTACCAAGTTATTACACCGGAGATGCCGCCAGCAATCATTGATGCCGCATATAAATTATTATTATAATTACTAATTTTGAGTTTAATATTTTCATAGACAACAAATTGAGTGGCAAATGCTGTTGAATCTCGGACTGCAGTTATGGCAAATCCCTTATAGATGCCATTAAGATTAAAACTATATTTATTACCAGTTTGTAGTTTTATTTTGATTAAATCAGTAGGGGTGCTAACACTAGCACATAAAATGCCAGCATAAGCGCCAGCCAATATATAATTAAGTGAATGATAATTTGGATTGATATTATTAAGATATTTTTTTGCGTAATTATAAGATGAGAAAACAATAGCATTTTGGAGAGATATAGAAATAAGTGGAGGATATATTCCCTTGTAAAATCCAAATACGCCATAATTGCGATATATATAAGTTATACAATTGCGCAAACCATAGGAATGACACTGTTGTTGGACTTTTATGGTATCAAGGGGGTGTCCGATGATAACATTAATTATACCAGAGATTGCGCCTGCATAAAATTCATTCATTGAGTATAATATAATATTATATTATTGCGTTATATATATTATCAACAAATTATTGATTGATAATATAATATAATATAATAAAGAAAAGAATGGAAAATCCGAGAAAAATAATACTGGGTCTTATGATTAAAAATGAAATGAAAATAATAGAAAGATGTTTAGAAAGTGCAATAGATCATGTGGATGCCATATGTATAATGGACACTGGGTCAGAAGATGATACAGTTAATATATGTAAATTATATTTGGAAAAAACAGGCAAGCCATACAGAATACATATTGAATTATTTAAAAATTTCGGTTATAATAGAACGAAAACATATGAGAAAGCATGTGAATTATGCACTGAATTGAATTGGGATAAGAATACTACATACATGTTGGCAATAGATGCTGATATGAAAATTGTTGTATGTAATGATTTTGCAAAATATGAGCTGACACTGCCCGGCTACACGATAAAACAAGTAAATAATTCATTAATTTATTATAATACAAGATTAATTAGATGCGACAATAGTTGGAAATGTATAGGTTCGACACATGAATATTGGCAAGGAGGGGGTCATGGCAATATAAATGATAACTTAATATTTATAGATGATAAAAATGATGGTGGATGCAAACAAAATAAATTTGAGAGAGACATTATATTGTTAAAAAATGATATTGAAGAAAATAATAATAATTCAAGAGCATATTTTTATTTAGCACAGTCATACAAGTGTATTAACAAATATAATGAAGCCATTGAATATTACAAAAAACGGATATTATTTGGTGGATGGTATGAAGAAGTATGGTATTCTATGTATCAGTTGATGGAGTGCTACAATAAAACACAAAATTATGAAGATATGGAATATTGGGGCAATAAAGCATTTAATTATCATAATAAAAGAGCAGAACCATTATATTTTCTAACAAAATATTATAGAGAATCAGGAGAGCATTATAAGGCATATCATTATTATAATAAAGGTAAAAATATACCATTTCCTGAAAAAGATGTATTGTTTATAGAGAAAGATATTTATAATGGGCTTTTTGATTATGAGAACACCATAATGTCATATTATATATATAACAAGACAAAGAATGAAGTACAGAAAGAAATAGTTGCATATATTAATAATGGAAAGTTTAATCTTCACGTTGTATGGTCTAATTTGTATTATTACATTGATATAGTTAAATGCAATAGAATAAAAATATTTTTTCCAGATATCAGAGAATATAGTGCATCATCTTGTTCATTTATTACACATAAGGGAATGAAGATAATGAATATTCGTTATGTTAATTACAAAATAACTGAATCCGGAGCATATATAACTAAAGACAATGATAGTAATAATATAATTAAAACGATTAATGCATCCGTAAGACTTGACAATAATTTGTATCAAGATGATGATGTTAATATTATGACTGAAGACAAGCAACAAGTATATCCTGCAACTGTATTAGGTTTAGAAGATTTGCGATTATTTGAACATAATAATGAATTATATGGATTGGCTACATCACAAGAATATAATGAAGCACGTAAATATAGGATGACATTATGCAAGTATGATATATATAATAAGAAAATACATGATATACAAGTTATAATGCCATATACAGATACAGAACATGAAAAAAACTGGATATATATACCAAATGATAACAATAAAATGAATTTTATATATAGTTGGCAACCATATCGAATAGGAAGTGTGTCGGACAATAAATTAGATATATATATAGAACGAAATATGCCAAATATATTTTCACGAATGAGGGGGTCATCTAATGTAGTAGAATATAACAACAAATATTGGTGCATTACACATATTGTACGTTATAGTATGCCACGTGTATATTATCATATTCTTATACAAATAAATAAGGAAACATTGATTCCAGAAAGATATACATTTCCGTTTTGTTTTAAGAGCAAGAATATTGAATATTGTTTGGGATTAGAGATAATCAATAATATTATAAAAGCGAGTGTATCATTTAATGACAGCAATCCTGAAATAATAATAATGTCAATGGATGATTTATATTTTATTCCAATCTAAATAAATATAGTGTTCTATCAATAATATTTAGTATTTCATCACGAATATTAAGTAATTCTGGATTGTTAAATTTTATGCTTTCATCAATAAATATTTTCCGCCATGATGCAAGATAATGAATAATGTTAGCATCAGATATATTGTCCAATTTAATGATTTCGTTATTTAGAACAATATTTTGATAAATCCCAGAATATGCCTCGATGTATTTATCAGTAAGATTATCAATATCACTTACAAGGTCGTCAGATGCCTTATGGCGGGCATATGATTTAGTTTGCCAGTGGTAGATTTTCATTTGATTTCGTAAAAGCATCAAATAATGCAATATATTATTTATGTTTCCAGCCATTAGTTCTATATTATATATTCTATATATCTAAAAAAATGAAAATCTAAATATTTTAATAATACGATATTTAATATAGTGTATTATCAAACAGAAACAACCTAACATAATGTTATCAGCTGCAGCCTCCATATTTGTCCCAACGGTGCCGCCAACAGTGCCGCCAATGGTGCCGCCAACAATGAAGCCAATAGTTAAGCAATCAATGCCACCAACAGTGCCACAAATGGTGCAAAAGACAGTGAAACGAACAGTGCCACCAACAGTGAAACAGTCGGCGGCATCAACTATGGCAGCCAACAAGACACAGAATAAAGACAAAATAATGCCCCAACCATCAAAAATCCCTGAACATATATTGCATAATATGGCAATTCGAAAATACGAGGAAATAACTAGTTTGTGTTTACATGCGGCACAAAATGGGAAAACATCTATAGTTTTGAGTACTCCACGCATAATAAAAAGGCGATTGCTGCAACTAATAAGTGGCGACATACGTATCAGAAAGATAGATAAGGCTGATGAAGTGGATATTTGGCAGATCAGCTGGGATACACCCAAGGATACACAATATGCGCGAGAATTAGATATTATGGTTAAGAACTACAAAGAAAAGTTGGAGAAACTTGAAATGGAGATTAAAAATGCCATTTTGAATGAACTATATGATGCGGCAACCCAGAAAAAAAATGCCAAATATAGTTATGCCATAACGCATAATTTCGAGGTTGATTACAAAGCGTTAATTGTTAAGATATGCGGCGAAATATCAATGTTATCAGGTTGCGTATATGAAATAAACGTTGAGAACGATATCTTAACATTGACCGTTGAAAAACCGCGATTCGAATATGCTGATTTGTTTTAATTTATCGCCGAATTATAATATAGTATATATTATAATGAAAGTATTACTACTTACTTTATTGATTGTTATTATAATATCAAGTGATGATACACACTAATATGCCGCCATATTACGTGCTAGCATACATAATGCGAATAAAATAATTAGTATATAAAAATAAAAATATAATTTTTTAGTATAATAATGAAGGTATTTTATAAGAAGGCATTAGCACTAACAGAAATAATACAGCAGAATAACGACGATATACATTTATTTAGTGAGGATATATCGGATGATAACAAAAAGAGGTTCATAACGTGTACACGACAAGATTTATATAAAAAGTGCGTAAATAATACTAATCATTATTATGAGAATATAGAGAAGAATCAGGATGTAAAATTGCATTTAGATATTGATTATAGGATAAATAATATGCCTGAGCCAGATAGACACAGAATAGCAGATGAATATATAAATGAGATAACTGAAATAATTAATAGGAAGTTGGCAATAGAATATAACATAATTAATCCGGAAATTATAGTATTATCTGCTATAACAGAGACAAAGATATCACTACATGTAATATATGTAAATATTGCATTTGATGATATATATAAAATGAAATATTTTATTGGAGAAACGAAAATGAGATTGATTGAGAATAATATAGTTGATTTATTGATATATCGGACGGGCTGTTTTAGAATATTATGGTCAAGTAAAATCAATAAGAATAATCGTTTAGAGTTTTACAGAGGTATAAATTACGAGTATAATAATAATGAGGATTTATTTTATGACAGCCTATTGTTGAATATGAGAGGAGAATATTATATTCTAGATTATAATATGCCACATATAGAAAAACTTGATAGTAAAATTAAAAAATATTGCGATGAGATGAAAATATCATATAATTGCATAACACCTAGGAATTATATACCGCTTGATATATTGAAGAGATATATGGAATGTATTAATATAAGTCGTGCAGATAAATACAGAGAATGGGTAAATATAGGACTTGCATTATATCATTCAAATATAGATGCATTTGATATATGGAATGAATGGAGTAAAAAGAGTAAATCATATAGTTCAACAGAAGAATGCAGATATAAATGGAATTCATTTGCGACAGAACGAAATAATATTATAGATTTTGGTAGCTTGAAGGCATATGCACAATATGATAATCCAATTGAATTCAGTCATATAGTAGAACAGAAGGATAAAATAAATATATTATCACAAGATGAGATGAAAGAGTATGTTAGATGGAGGTGCAATAATGTAAAGAAATCATTTTCTGCAAATATTTAGACAGGATTTATTATATAATATATATTATATATATTATGTATTTTGCAAATCTTACAAACAATAATAATGGCAATGATAATGATAAAAATGAAAACATGCAACTATTATATTTAGCTGTTACAGCGGTTGTATTGGCAAAAAAAATGAAAACCAAAATACAAATTCTTGAAACAGACTTAGAAAAAGAAAAAGAAAAAATTCATGTTGAAGAAGGCGACATCGTATTAAAAACAAAATTTATCAATGATGCAGGCAAGGCAATAAAAAATGTTAAAGAAAAATATACTAGGTCAAAAAAGGGATATTTAGAAAAAAATAATGCTGTATTTCTGGCATTGGACGCCATAAACTATCCATATGAAATAGGCAATTATGTGGATTCAATCATAGACAAAACAAAAACTGCTTCATTAACTTCATTATTCGATAATAACAAGAGGGTACAAGATTTGAATATTGAAATAATTAATCTTAAACAACAATTATTGCGTGTGAGCCAGAAAATTACTTCGTTTGCTACAACTGCAGCGCAATCACAGCCAGCAGCATTAGCTGCAGCACTAATAGCAACACAAGGAAAAGGTGGTTCTGGTGTATCACTAATTGCAGGACATATCAATTATATAATCAAAGTATCAGATATATTAATAAAACAACTAACAGTTACAAAAAACAGCACTGCAGATTTAACTATAAAAAAGGAAATAGATGATATAATTGCCATTTTAGAAAAAATTAAAAATGAAACATTACAACCATCTTCAGATATAGAATTAACACTAAATAAGACTATTGAATTGCAAGAACAAATAGATAATTTAAAAGAACAATTAAAGGAACAGACAAGTAGAAAATCATATGAACAATGTACAACTTTAATAAAGAAAAAAAACATAAATCCAATAGAATTATATGAATATTTAGAAAACCAAAAAAAGACTGGTGCAATAACCACACCTGAAATATTAGATGTATATACACAATTAAAAAGATGCAATGATGAATATGAAAGAGAGATAATTAATAATACATCATGTCGCAAAGTACACAAAAAAATATACACAGACTTACCCGAGAGTAAACAAGATCCATTTAATGATAATATAACAAATGTTTCGCAAGCAGAATTTGCACGTATTATTTCATCAATTGAAAAAGATAACAGAAATAAAAAATATGTTGGTAAGATGAAAAAATGTAAAAAAGATTATGAAGGATTACCATCGGAATTTGATTTTGATTATTTTACATATGAATTAGATGGCGGGGGGGAATTTGTAACAGATGCGGAAGATGAGGTAATACTTAGGTATCTTCATGAATATTTAGCTAAATCCGATGTTGGTGGTAAATGGTTAGAGATATATGAAGATAATACGCCTAAAGTAAATTTAAAAAGTTTAGCTACATCAACACAATTGACAGCTGTTTATGAGAGTCTAGCAGGGACATTGAATGATACAATAAAATGTGATGAAAATAATTATGGACTTGAAATATTTAAGATAAATGTAGGTGGAACAGCATTTGCATATCCTATTTTTGCAATCACTGATTATACGAATTCAAATCAAGTTAAAAGTAAAGAAATATACGTTGTAAAAATATTTTTAGAACCATTAACAACAAATGTAAAACTAAAAGACTATCAATTAGCGTATAAAGAATTAGATTATTATAAAAAATTTGACGATGAGCCAGATAAAAATGGCAATTTATTTTTTGTTATAAAAGGGAGAAAAATGGATAAAATTTGCGAATATAATACTATTAGTGGTAACTCACCGCAATTTTTTAAGTTTGAAAATCTTAAATATGAATACAAAGATACTACAGGAGGTGATAAAATATTAAAATTAACATTAGAAGATTTTTTAAAAGAAAATTGCAAATTTGTTTATAACAAAATGGTATTAGACAGTATGATACCCCATTATAATTCACAAATCAAAAGTCTTACAGCCGTGTTATTCCCATATGATGTAACAGATAATTCAGACGCACGCAAACACAAATATACGAACAATCTAAATATGTTATCAATGTATATGATAGAAATATATAGCACTGCAGGAAATAAATATATATATATCGATAATTTTTTAGATACAACACTGACGATCAGTAATAATAAAATTATGTTAAAATATGGCAATTTTCCAATATTTGTAGAACATTGGAAATCAAACATCAATCAGATTACTGGAAAAATTTTCGATAACACAAAAAAACCATCGCATATTAAAACTATGACTATTATATACCACGAAATAATAAAAGATGAAGACACAATTATTTTCAATTCCAACGGAAACATAGATTTAACGATAATTATAATTAATAATAATGGGACATATACTGTTAAATTAAATATGATACTCGATAAAATAATATATAAGTTAGAACCAAACTTTGCTGGTATTAGTGAGTATCACCAATTTAAGACATACAATAGTGAAGATGGCACTGAAACAATAAAAGATGTTATTCATGCGAATTTTAAAGAATATATTGAGTACAAAAAAATGGATAAAGAAAGTATAATTATAGGCAATACTCGCACAGATGGTGGCGATTATGAATATGAGTATATCAATACAATAAAAATAGTATATTATGAGCCTGTGAGTAAAACAGAGACAATAACATGTGAAGATGACGGTGATGATATTATATTAGTTGTACAATTAATGGATAGAAGTTATAATTTGTTTAAACCACACCTCGCTGGAACACAAATTGATAATATATTGGATAGAAATTATGAGTTTTATAAAGATATATATGTTTATTTAGAAATTTGTATAAGTATTGAATTTTCATCAAATATTACAAAAAATCAATATGATGCTATAATATTGGCATTAAATAAGATATTTAATAATTATTTTTACGGAGATGAATTTGCATGCTGTAAAATTAATATATTAGATACTACACTATATTTTGTTTCAAGAGAAATGTATAAGTACAAGGAATTAAAAAAATTAAGTGATAGAATTAAAATGAATAAATTAAAAACGAAAGAAGAAAAAATGTTACGATTTTGCACGGAGAGTAAATTACAGCAATATAATTATAAAACACATTTTTTATTGCTAGAATTTATGTCAAAAGGAGAAATGTGTGAGATACTTAATAAACATACAATAAATGATAAACAAATTATTAATCACACTATTACTATAATTTTTCAAATTTTTGCATTATACACAAAATTTAATTTGTTTCATGCAGATTTACACGTAAATAACGTAATGTTTACACTTGATAGTAATTTTGATGGTGGACAAAAAAAATATTATAAAATAAAATATAAATTGATTACAAAAACCAAAGATGTCAAATATGAAAAAGAATTATTTATTCCAGTGTATGAAATAATTCCAAAAGTAGTAGATTTTGATAAATCAAAATTTGTAGATAAGATCAAAGAAGACATTAAAAAAAGAGTATATATTTCCGATAATATACCTATTTATTCGACAAATTATATGAAAACGGAATTACAAAAACTAGCAACATTTTCTGCCAGATCTAAATTAAAAAAAATAGTAAAGCCGCAGGCAGGAGGAAGTAATGAGATTAGTTTATTGAAGGATGTAATAGGAGATTTCTATAAAATTAATATATCACCAGCGAAATATAAAGCACCTTCACCATCCATATTATCAGTTGCAGCAGTAGGTATCATGAGTTATATGGATAGTAAAGGAAAAAAAGAAGATCTTACTCAAAATAAAGATATTTATTTTTTTAATACTGTAGATATATTTAAATATATAACTGATGAGCACTCTAAACTAAAAGGTTCTGAAGTAAACTATAAAACAAATTTTTTGGTAGAAGAGAAAATAAAAACCATATCAGAGAATAAGATAGAAACTGACATATTATTAGAAATAAAAAGCAACAAACCAGCACAATTTTATTTACATAATGGTATAACATTAGTTAAATGCATATTATACAAATTGGACATTATTAATAAAAGTTTTTTTTATGGTAAATATAAAGATATAGTTGAATGTGCAGTAGAAATTAATTATCATACATCTGAAAAATTGGATAGAATAAAAGAACAAATAGGTTATATTAGTTATACCATAGATGATAGTTATAAAGAAAGTATTGAAAAAGTAGATGAATATGCAAAAAGTGATATTGATAAAAAGGATGAGGAACCTGATAACTTTAAGAAATTCATTGATAAAATAATACAAGAAACACCAATTTATAAAATAGCGGATTTGTTAACAGGTCAAGATTTTAAAAATATCGTTAATGATTTTGGTAAAATTTTTCTTAAATTTATGTATTATACCCCTTTATTAAAAACACGTTTTTCTCCACAAATTGGGTCAGGTGATGTGTCATATTTTATAACAACAATGTTAATGTCTCTTGGATATAAGGAAGAAATTGTTAAAGAGGATAAGAAATTAAAAATGGAACCTGTGCCTGTATTATATGGAGATAATGATGATATAATAAGAGTTGGTGAAAATTTAACAATGGAACAGTATTGCAGAAATATTAATACACCCCGAGTTGCGCTAAAAACGTTTCTTAGTAGTTTAATTTATGCGATTGATGCTATTGGTGTGAATGAAAATATAGAAAAATATGAGAAAATAAAAACAGATGCAAATATACGAAAAATTTTACATGATGATATTAGTATAGGCAGCGCCAAATTAGAAGCGGCAATTGCTAAATCCGGAAGGAGTGCATCCGGAAGGAGTGCATCTGCCAGAACTGAACTTATTCAATTAGGCTTAAAATTCAATAGTATTTATAATATATTGGATTATGTTTTGAAAAAACATAAATTATTTACCATAGATACCAGTATTCAGAATGAGGATATCATTAAAATTATAGTTGCAAAAAAAAATGGGGATCCAACATGGTTATTATCAAATTACATATATTTAATAAATAGCGAATTTGAAAAGTTTAAGCAAAATCCTGCATTCACCAATTATAAAAAAGATAATAAAGATCGTATTGATGTATTTAGTAAAGTTTTAGCTATATATAAAAAAATTTTTCCGATACCGAAAGAAGGGATAAATCTAGATAACATAAGTCTACAAGTAAAAAGTGATGACACTTTCAGGGATTTTATGCGAAAATCGGATAATTCTTCTGGCATATCTGGTAAATTAGATAAGACTCTAGTAGGAATCATATCAAAGGGGATTTCATCAGCACATCATAGTGGTGGCGGCGGCGATACACCACCACCACCATCAGAATTAGGCCCAGGTGCCGCATCATCAGCGGCAGCACCCGCAGCACCAGATAAAGACGGTCATTTATATGGTTCATTATCTGCACTATTAATAATAATGGATGATTATCTCGATAAAAACTCATTTTATATCACGCCAATTGATGGTCAAATTATTGATACATTGAATATAGAGGAAACAATAGAAGAGGTAAAGTTTGATTAATAAAATATAGTATATATAAATTGCACTAATAGCAATATTCCTATTTATTCCATATAATATTGTATAGTATATGGAAATTGTGTAATTTTCTAATAATTTTATAATATTATTGACCGATTGGTGTTATAACAATACCATTGCCGATTATATAATCTTTAAGACCCATATAATTTGATGGCATATGATGAGCAACCGTCATCAAGATTGATAGCAGATACGGAACCCATTGCTTTACATAATTTGGCTAAATCATATGCAACAGTAATATTATTTATAAGACAATAAATAATATAGGAAGATAACAAAAAATGGCATTAATAAATGGAAAGTCATGTAATTGTGATACAGTTAATATGACAGAATATGTGGCATTTAATGATATTAATAATAGCTATACACTTACGGGAAAAAATACTGTTTTATTGAGTAATATATCATTAAATAACAATAATATGCTTGATAACACGATAAATATAATAAATAATGTTATTATACCTGTTGATGTTCACAAGAAATATGTATATGAATGGTCATTAAAGCACATATTAACAAAATTAACGAATGAATTATCAATAAAGTTGGAAACAGTTGATATGTCTAATAAAACAATTATATTTGATTATAAACTTATAATAGGAAGCGACAGACCAATGGCAACATTAAGTGATAATAAAATATATGATAAATATGTATTGCAATATGTGATAAGTGTAATAATAAATGCAAATAATAGGATAAATAATATATATATCGATTATAGCACATCAAATAAAAAATTATACAAGAGAATAACGGTAATGGGGGCACTCGAACAAGATAATGCTAACAAAACATACAAGAGCCCAGAACCGGTAAATATGCCATATCATTATTTTGATATTGCTAATATGGAAGAAAAAATAAATATATCTCTATCAGGTAAAATACAGGGTGGAAAATATAATGGAGGGGAATTATGGATTATAAGCGTGTAATAATAGGGATGGATGCCCCAGCCTGTCGCAAATAATAAATATATATATATAGTATAAAACTCAAAAAAATGGTCGCACCTACCCCCCTCCCTGTCGTAAAAACTAAATTCGTTGGTATGCTCCCAGGTAATTACCCAACTGCAGATCCAGCTGATTCAGCATCCGCAGTGAAATATGGTGATGTAACTCAATACACTAATGTTGATGGGTCTAAAATGTTTATATATATAACACAAGCAGATCCAGTTCTTGCTAATCTGACTGATGTTGTTACTTATTACAAACAGATAATTAATACAACTTCCAATAATACAATTACATCTGTTGTATTGAAGGTTGTTACGCTTAAGAATTTACCATCTTCTGGTTCTGACATATGTGGTATGGAACTGTATCAATATTACACTCGTAACATTGCAGATGACACTTATACACTAACTGCAGAATATGCTTTAAAGCTTAATGTAAATGTGGATAATAAAACAGCGACAATTTCGTCTGCCGTATGGTCTGCAGCAGCTATTGCACTTGCCAAACCATCAGTTGATGCAGAAGGAGATCCCGTTGCGGCTGTGCAGCCAGAGATTGATGCGTCTATTGGTCTTCTTGGTCTGACTCCTCCCGCAAATTGGGATGCAGTTGGTGAAGTAGTCCTTGGATCAGCTAATCCATTTCCGTCAAATATGCTTGTATCTTCAACTGGTATGTTGTTTAACTTTGATGATTTGGCTGGAAGTCCATCAACAGCATTGCTTACCGCAGCTGGAAATATTCCTCCTACAGGTACATTGGACTCTACCGAGTATTATTCGTTTACATTTAATGGCACTGTATGGGTACTCTCAACTATGAGTACGGTTGCTCCAACTCTTGATGATGATCCTACTCCATATGTTGTAAAACAGAATGGTGTATATACTATTACTATGTCAAATCATAATGGTTCAGGAACTGCGGAAAGTTTCACTGCTAAGGTGTATATTACTGAAACCGCTAATTTTTCTGCAAACGACAGCGGCGACGTGCAACTATCGGGTCCCGTCATTATCCAATTAACTA
>Ga0214923_10006184_pt1 | contig 13562 bp, 10 predicted proteins | sample LL1510_MetaG_FD_177993 | JGI IMG/M metagenome (GOLD analysis project Ga0214923, IMG submission 177993) | Freshwater microbial communities from Lake Lanier, Atlanta, Georgia, United States - LL-1510 | ecosystem: Environmental > Aquatic > Freshwater > Lake | place: USA: Georgia | collected... | reverse complement strand
GTCATACCCGCGCAGGCGGGGATCCATTTTCTCGATGGCACTTAGCCTGAGTCGGGGATGGATTCCCGCCTTCGCGGGAATGACAAGGTCTCTTAAGTTAAGAAAAGACGGTCATCAGTTAAGAAAAGACGGTCATCCCCGCGCAGGCGGGGATCCATTTTCTCGATGGCACTTAGCCCGAGTCGGGGATGGATTCCCGCCTTCGCGGGAATGACAAGGTCTCTTAAGTTAAGAAAAGACGGTCATCAGTTAAGAAAAGACGGTCATCCCCGCGCAGGCGGGGATCCATTTTCTCGATGGCACTTAGCCCGAGTCGGGGATGGATTCCCGCCTTCGCGGGAATGACAGGGTCTCTTAAGTTAATGGCCGTGATCCCAAGGATAGATGAAAGAAATATTGGTGGGGCTTAAAAAAAATAAGCCCCTTTTTATTTATAAAAGAAGTGTGAGCTTTTCATGAAGCAGGATTATTATGAACTTCTAGGCGTTAGTCGTAACGCTGATGAGGCAGAAATTAAAAAAGCGTATCGTAAATTAGCGATGAAGCATCATCCTGATAGGAATCCTGATGATACAACCTCCGAAGAGAAATTCAAGGAGGTACAAAAAGCCTATGCCGTACTCTCGGATAAGCAAAAAAGAGCAGCCTATGATCAATTTGGCCATGCAGGCGTTGAAGGTGGAGCTGGCGGTGGTGGTTTTGGTGGCTTTGGCGATGTTTTTGAAGACATCTTTGAAAATATTTTTTCGGGTGGTCGTCGACAGCAACGACAATCCTATGGTCAACAGGGTGCCGATTTACAATATAATATTCAATTGACTTTAGAAGAAGCTGCCAAAGGCAAAGCCATTGATATTGATGTGCCCAAGCACGTCAGTTGTAAAACTTGCGCTGGCTCAGGTGCAAAGAAAGGCACGACTCCTAAAACCTGTGACACTTGTGATGGTCATGGTCAAGTTCGTATTCAACAAGGTTTTTTTTCTATTCAACAAACTTGCCCAAGTTGCCATGGTCAGGGGAAAGTCATTACGGAGCATTGTGCGAGCTGTCATGGTGATGGTCGTGTTCGCGAGAATAAAAAATTACATGTCAAAATTCCGTCTGGAGTGGACAATGGTGATCGAGTGCGCTTGAGTGGTGAAGGAGAAGCCGGCATTCATGGGGGCGCTGCGGGCGATCTTTATGTGCAAGTGAGCGTGAAGCCACATGCTATTTTCGAGCGTCATGATTCTGATCTTCATTGTGAAGTGCCTATTGATTTTGTAACAGCCGTATTGGGTGGAACCATTGAAGTCCCTACGCTTGAAGGGCGCGTTACCTTGAAAATTCCAGCAGAAACTCAAACAGGCAAGTCCTTTCGTTTACGCGGCAAAGGCATGACGTCAGCCCGTGGTTATGCCACAGGTGATCTCATTTGTAGAGTTGCCATTGAAACCCCGGTCAATTTGTCTCGTGAACAAAAAGACCTATTAACGCAATTTCAAGCGTCTTTAGATCAGAAAAAGAGCACGCATTCTCCACGATCAAGTTCGTGGTTTGATGGGGTAAAGAAATTTTTTGAGGACATGAAGTTCTAGGTAAGGTGTAGGTCCTTCGTGATGTACACGAAGGACCTACATGGCCAACCAGTCTGTTTTTAAGAGGCTCTCCACATAGCCAAAAAATCGGCTATGTAGAGAACAAGCCTAAAGTGATCTTTTGTTAGTATCTGTGAGTTCATGAATGAGAATATATTCGGAACGAACACCTGCTCGTGCACAGGCCCTACCAGCGGCAAATAGACCAACCGCTAAAACGCCGACTGCAACAGCAGGCAAGGCGCCTACACCAGTCACTCCCATAGCAATAGACGCACCGGCCAATGCAATAGATAAAGCCATCATGATCTTGCCTAACAGCCGCATACCAGACCAAGGGCTTTTAACAGATTTTTGTACAAAAATTTGATAATCCTCTATTGTTTTTGTTTTAGGATTACTTATAAAGGCACTGGTTTTATTTAATACTCGCCTTAGATCGGATTCATTAAGTTGTTTGGAAATAAACAGTGCTTCAACTCTATCAAGAAGTGCTTGAGCGTGAACTTTTATTTTCCCTTCTAAGTTTGGTATTTTTTCATCTAATTTTTTGTAGGCCTTCAAAAAAGAGTGTGATTGATGCTCTTTTAAGTTATGCAGTACATTTCCATCTTTATCATCGTGCTTCACCGCTTCAAGAAGGCATTGTCGATCGTTTCGTAAGTATTCGGCGGCATCAAAAAGCGCAAGGCCATCGTTCTTGATTGCGGCAAGAACGATATCTCTATTTTGTCTGCAACTATTATGTGCATCTTTAAGAGTACGGCCGGCTTGAGTCACTGCGGCAAGGACAATATCATTGTTTTGATTATGGGGGAATTGTAAACACATCAGAGCATAAGGGTTCTGTTTTACCGCAATAAGAGCAAGTTGATCAGTAATCTTGTCTTCTTTTATATATTTGATGTTGGTTCCGTTTTCCGTCACGGCGGCTAAAATAAGCTCCCCATCTTGTTGTAAGTTCTTGCTTAAATCATTAATCAGCCAGCCCGTTGTCTTCAATGCAATAAGCGCAATCTCTCTATCATTTAAAAATACTTGGTTTGCATATAAAAGGCCTTGGCCATGTATGGTCACCACCTGCAAGACGAAATCTCTATCATTTTTTAGCGATATGGCGGCATGTCTAAAGGCATGAATTTTATTTCTGACTGCAGCAAGAACGACCTCTTTATCACTTTTAAGCTCATCTGATGCATATTGAAGGTTGTGGCCAGTCATTCCTAGCATTTCAATAACGAATTCTCTATCAGCTTTTAGCGATGCTGCTGCATGTTGAAAGGCAGGAGTAGTAGCGCCAGAAGAAGTATTTTCCATTGCGGCACGAACGATGTCTTTATCTCTTTTAAGCTCATCTGATGCATATTGAAGCTGGTTGCCATCTTGTTTTACCGCTTTAAGTACTTCTTCTCTTGTTGATTCTGAATTTATCATTAGTGTGTCCTCTTAAGAAAAATTGTAACTCCCCAACTTCTGGATAATTTGGCTATTAATTCAATTAAACTGAACCCACGTCATCCTGAACGTCGTAAAGGATCTCGTGAATTGGGCTCAGATCTGGTCAATTGGGGATCCTGTACGACGTTCAGGATGACGTACCTGGGGAGATACGAAAAATTAAAAGATAGTATACTCAGATTTATGGTCAAAATCAATGGTTTTTGTTTTCATATTGCCCATAAAGATTAGAAAACAAAATAATATAGACATTTTAGAACATGGTTTTCTACACAACCATTACGAAAAAACCAGTATCTTCAGATTAAATGGGTATAAAGAACAAGCCTAAAATTAGGCTTCGATGGGATCAGAGAGAGCCTGATGGGCGTATTTTTATGATGAGCAGAGTTCCAATTACCTCCTCTTATGCGCTACAATTGGCAACATTTTTTAAGTGAGCGATGATTTTTACATGAAGCCTAGCCCAGCAATGTTGGTACTGTCGGATGGCACTGTATTTAAGGGTGTTTCTGTAGGTGCTATGGGCGTTGGGGTTGGAGAGTTGGTCTTTAATACCGCGATGACTGGCTATCAAGAAATGCTCACGGATCCTTCTTATGCGCGTCAAATCATTACCCTAACCACGGCACATGTCGGCAATACAGGGTGTAACCCAGAAGACATGGAGTCCTCTAAAGTGTGGGCTTCGGGATTGGTGATGCGTGATTGTGCTATAAAACACTCCAATTATCGCGCGACTCACTCGCTACCCGATTGGTTAAAAGAGCAGGGTGTGGTTGCCATTGCAGGGATTGATACCCGCCAACTGACGTTGCATTTGCGTGAAAAAGGAGCGATTGCTGCTTGTGTGAGTACGCAGATAGACCAAGTAGATGACGCCCTTTCTTTAGCAAGAACGTTTGGTGGTCTTTCAAACTTGGATTTGGCTCGCGTGGTTTCCTGTGAAGAAATAACATCTTGGCAAGAAGGGCAGGGAGCTTGGGGGAAGGGAGCCATGCCTTTGAAATGGCATGTGGTTGCCTATGATTATGGTGTTAAACAAAGTCTTTTACGTATTCTTCATGATCTTGGTTGTAAAATCACCGTGGTCCCTGCCATGACCACGGCTGCAGACGTTATGGCGTTGAAGCCAGACGGTGTGTTTTTATCCAATGGTCCGGGTGATCCTAAAGCCTGTGAATACGCCATCGATGCCGTCCAAAGCTTTTTGGACCAGGGAGTTCCTCTCCTGTGTATTTGTTTAGGCTTTCAGATTTTAGGTTTGGCTTGTGGCGCTCAATCATTAAAAATGAAATTTGGCCACCATGGGGCGAATCATCCGGTCATCGAACTTTTTGGGAAAAAACGAGTGTTTATTACTAGCCAAAATCATGGCTTTTCTATAGATGAAACATCGCTGCCAGCCTGCTTAGAAGCGACGCATCGTTCGCTCTTTGATCATAGCCTCCAAGGAATCAGACACCGTGAAAAACCCGCTATTGGTTTTCAAGGGCATCCTGAGGCGAGCCCTGGCCCTCATGACATGGAAAATATTTTTTCAACGTTTATTAATATGATGAATAAAGGAGTATCAAGGAAATGACATCAGCACATGTATTTACCTCAGAGTCTGTATCAGAAGGGCATCCAGATAAAATTGCGGATCAAATTTCTGATGCCATATTAGACGCGATATTGGCACAAGATCCTAAAGCTCGTGTGGCCTGTGAGACGTTTGTGAAAACGGGGATGGTCTTGGTTGGTGGGGAAATAACCACCAAAGCCTGGGTGGATGTGGAAGAAATTACCCGTGGTGTTATCAAAGAGATTGGTTATAACAGCTCAGAAATGGGGTTCGATTGGGAGTCTTGCGCAGTCCTGTCAGCCATTGGGAAACAATCGGTTGATATTGCCCAAGGGGTGGATAATCAACAGACGAAACAATTGGGCGCCGGTGACCAAGGATTAATGTTTGGTTATGCCAGTCGCGAAACGGATGTGTTTATGCCAGCACCGATTGCTTACGCGCATCGTTTGATGGAGAAGCAAGCCCTGTTGCGTAAAAATGGTGGCTTAACGTGGTTACGTCCCGATGCGAAATGCCAATTGACCATGAATTACCAGGATGGGAAGCCCATCTCTGTTGATACGGTTGTTTTTTCAACACAACATTCTCCTTCTGTTAGTCATGCGGATCTCATTGAAGGGGTTCGTGAAGAAATCATCAAACCGGTGATTCCTGGTGAATGGTTAACACCAGACACTCGCTATTTTATTAATCCCACCGGCCGTTTTGTGATTGGTGGTCCCTTGGGGGATTGTGGGTTAACTGGTCGGAAAATCATTGTGGATAGCTATGGCGGCATGGCTCGTCATGGGGGCGGGTGCTTCTCAGGCAAAGATCCATCCAAAGTAGACCGGTCGGCGGCTTACGCGGCAAGGTATGTTGCTAAAAACATTGTTGCGGCAGGCATTGCTGACAAATGTGAACTTCAAGTGTCGTATGCCATTGGCGTGGCAGAGCCAACCTCTATTTCTATAGAAACGTTTGGGACGTCCCGTTTGGATGATGCGACCATCATTGATTTAATCAATACCCACTTTGATTTAACACCACAAGGCATTATTAATCATCATGATTTACTGAGACCAATTTATCAGCGAACCGCAACTTATGGTCATTTTGGTCGCGATGATGTCCCCTGGGAGCGTTTGGATAAAGTGGCGGAATTACAAAAAGCATTATAAACTCGATTCCGCATTTTTTCATTTTACCGGGATCCGTTCGGGCTGAGGAAGAGCGCTAGCCCTGTCTCGAAGCCTTGTTGCATAAGCCTCGAGACGGCGTAAACGCCTCCTCAGCCCGAACGGATCCCGGTTAGGTATTAAAAACTGCGGAATCAAGTATAAAAATAAAAACAAGCATTTAGGGGAAATAAATGATTTCTGAACAAGAGGTTAGAGTAACCATGGATTATAAAATTGCAGACATGTCGCTTGCGGCATGGGGTAGAAAGGAAATAGCCATTGCAGAAACAGAAATGCCAGGATTAATGGCCTTGCGTGAAGAATTTTCTAAGGAAAAACCACTGAAAGGTGCGCGCATCTCGGGTTGTCTACACATGACCATTCAAACAGCTGTGCTCATTGAAACACTGATAGCATTAGGTGCGGAAGTCAGATGGTCTTCTTGCAACATATTTTCAACCCAAGACCACGCTGCTTCTGCCATGGCCGCGGCTGGTGTTCCGGTGTTTGCATGGAAAGGCGAAACCGAAGCCGAGTATTGGTGGTGTGTTGAGCAATCATTGCAAGGCCCGAATGGTTGGATCCCCAATATGATTTTAGATGATGGTGGTGATCTCACCCAGATGGTCCATGAAAAATACCCCGCAATATTAAAAAATATCAAAGGGATTTCAGAAGAAACGACGACAGGAGTTGCAAGACTGTATGAAATGGCAAAAAAAGGCCAATTATTTGTGCCTGCGATCAATGTGAATGATGCGGTGACCAAATCAAAATTTGATAATCTTTATGGTTGTCGTGAGTCCTTATTAGACGGTTTGAAGCGAGCAACGGATGTTATGGTTGCCGGTAAAGTCGCCTTGATTTTAGGTTATGGCGATGTAGGCAAAGGGTGTGCGCAAGCATTACGAGGTCAAGGTGCAACGGTCTATATTGCTGAAATTGACCCGATTTGTGCACTGCAAGCCGCAATGGAAGGTTATCGCGTTGTGACCTTGGATGACGTGGCTTCTCAAGTGGATATCGTTGTGACCGCTACTGGCAATCATCACGTGGTGACCCACGCACACATGCAGCGTATGAAAAACCAAGCCATTCTTTGTAATATTGGTCATTTTGATTCTGAAATTGATATTCAAAGTTTGAAAAAATACGAATGGGAAAACATTAAACCACAAGTGGATCATGTTATTTTCCCAGATGGCAAACGGATCATCTTGTTGGCCGAGGGTCGCTTAGTCAACTTGGGTTGTGCGACTGGTCATCCCAGCTTTGTGATGTCGACGTCTTTCACCAACCAAGTCTTGGCACAAATAGAGCTTTTCAAAAACAGTGCAAATTATGCCAATCAAGTGTATGTTTTGCCGAAGCATCTGGACGAAAAAGTCGCTCACTTGCATTTGGCACGAATCGGCGCGAAGTTGACAAAACTAACCACTGAACAAGCCGCCTACATTGGTGTTCCTGTGAACGGTCCTTACAAGCCGGATCATTATCGTTATTAATTAAAGGTAGAGACCATGCCCAAGCGTACAGATATTAAATCCATATTAATTCTTGGTGCAGGCCCTATTGTCATTGGTCAGGCTTGTGAGTTCGATTATTCTGGCACGCAAGCCGTCCGGGTTTTAAAAAAGGAAGGGTACCGCGTTATTTTGGTCAATTCTAATCCAGCCACCATCATGACGGATCCGGAACTGGCAGATGCCACCTACATTGAACCGGTGTTGTGGCCAGAAGTGTCGCGAATCATTGAAAAAGAACGTCCTGATGCGCTCCTGCCAACCATGGGAGGACAAACAGCCCTTAATTGTGCATTGGATTTAGTCAGAGAAGGGGTGCTTGAAAAATACAATGTGGAGTTGATAGGCGCGACACGAGATGCGATAGATAAAGCAGAAGATCGAGAAAAATTCCGGCTATTAATGAAAAAAATTGGATTGGACATGCCTCGATCAGCCATTGCGCACAGCATAGAGGAAGCCCTGTCTGTGCAGGCTCAGCTGGGATTTCCAACGATTATCCGCCCATCATTTACCATGGGGGGTAGTGGGGGTGGCATCGCTTATAACCGGGAAGAATTCGAGGAAATTTGTGGGCGTGGTTTTGAATTATCACCGACCCATGAGTTGCTTTTGGATGAATCCGTGCTCGGTTGGAAAGAGTTTGAAATGGAAGTGGTGCGCGATAAAAATGACAATTGCATCATCGTGTGTACCATTGAGAATCTTGATCCGATGGGGGTGCACACGGGGGATTCTATTACGGTGGCACCGGCCCAAACGTTAACCGACAAAGAATTTCAAAAAATGCGTGACGCGGCCATTATGGTGCTGCGTGCCGTTGGTGTTGACACTGGGGGGTCGAATGTGCAATTCGCAATCAACCCTGACGATGGGCGCATGTTGGTTGTAGAAATGAACCCGCGGGTGTCACGCAGTTCAGCGCTGGCTTCAAAAGCCACGGGGTTTCCCATCGCTAAAGTTGCAGCGCTTTTGGCAGTCGGTTACACCCTTGATGAATTAAGCAATGATGTGACTGGTGGTAAAACACCGGCGTCTTTTGAGCCGAGCATCGATTATGTTGTGACTAAAATTCCACGATTTAATTTTGATAAATTTCCACAAACGTCCTCCACGTTGACCACGCAGATGAAATCGGTCGGTGAGGCAATGGCGATTGGGGCTACTTTTCAAGAATCCTTGCAAAAGGCGATTCGCAGTTTAGAAATTGGGCGTTATGGCTTGCAGCCTTTATTTAAGCAAGGAGACATGGCGATATTAAGGGGGCATTTACGTGAACCCACGCCTGATAGACTTTGGTATGTTGCCGATGCCTTTCGGTTGGGATGCACCTTGGATGAGATTTTTCAGGAAAGTAAAATTGATCCTTGGTTTTTAGCACAAATTGAGGAATTGGTGGAGATAGAAAAGGGCGTTTCAGGCCAGGTTCTGGCAGACATGAGCAAAGAAACCATGCGGCATTTAAAACGACATGGTTTTTCAGATATTTATTTGGCTGGTTTGCTAAACGTATCTGAAACAGCCGTGAGAACGCACCGATTAAGTTTGGGTGTGATGCCTGTTTATAAACGCATTGATTCCTGTGCCGGCGAGTTCCCTACCCCAACGGCTTATTTGTACTCTTGTTATGAATCTTCTTCAGAGGCCATGCCTGAGGATAATAAGAAAAAAATAATGATACTTGGCGGTGGTCCAAACCGGATTGGTCAAGGCATCGAATTTGATTATTGCTGTGTTCATGCCGCAATGGCACTGCGTGAGGCCGGCTATCAAATCATCATGGTTAATTGCAATCCTGAAACGGTTTCAACCGACGTGGATACGTCCGATAGATTGTATTTTGAACCGGTCACGCTTGAAGAGGTATTGGCCATTGTTGCCATAGAAAATCCGATGGGTGTGATTGTTCATTATGGTGGACAAACCCCATTAAAATTGGCGCGAGCGCTGCATGAAAATGGCGTCAACATCATAGGAACATCCCCCGATTCGATTGATAAGGCTGAAGATAGAGAGCGTTTTCAACAGATGGTGTCAGCCTTGAAGTTGCATCAACCAGCCAATGGCACGGTTCGCAGCGAAGAAGAGGCCATTAAACTCGCGAATCGAATCGGCTATCCGTTGGTGGTCCGGCCATCTTATGTGTTGGGTGGCCGAGCAATGGAAATTGTTTATCAAGAAGAAGAGTTGCGTCATTATTTGTCACATGCGGTGGAGGTGTCTAATGACTCTCCAGTTCTTTTAGATAAATTTTTAAATAACGCGATTGAAGTTGATATTGACGCAGTCTGTGACGGAAAAGACGTGTTCATCGGTGGCATTATGGAGCATATCGAGCAGGCAGGTATCCATTCGGGTGATTCTGCTTGCACGTTGCCCCCTTTTAGTTTGAGTATTGTGGTTCAACAAGATTTAATCGAGCAGATGCGGGTTATGGCGTTGGAGCTGGGTGTGGTTGGTTTAATTAATGCACAATTCGCTATCCAATCCGATGATATTTTTGTTTTAGAAGTAAACCCCAGGGCATCGCGGACCGTGCCTTTTGTTTCAAAGGCCACGGGCCTACCCTTGGCGAAAATTGCAGCACGTTGCAAAGTAGGTATTGGTTTAAAGGAGCAAGGCTTGGTCGACCATTATCCGAGGCCGGCATTTTATTCGATTAAGTTACCGGTCTTTCCATTTATTAAATTCTCTGGGGTGGATTCTATTCTTGGTCCTGAAATGAAATCCACCGGTGAAGTAATGGGCATTGCAAAACGCTTTGGTCAGGCTTATGCTAAGGCGCAATTGGGAGCGGGCGCAAACATTGTTAAAAGACGTCGAGCGTTTGTTTCTGTCAGGGATGCAGACAAGGCACGGGTTGGTGAAATTGCGAAACGCTTGATTGAGCTTGGCTTTGAAATTATCTCTACTCGAGGAACAGCGGCTGTTTTACAAGCGGCAGGGATTGCTTGCAAGCGCGTATTTAAAGTGGCAGAAGGCCGTCCTCACGTGGTGGATTGTATTAAAAATCATGACATTGATTTTATAGTGAACACGACAGAAGGTAAATTTGACATAGCAGATTCATTTGCTATTCGACGGAGCGCACTTCAGCATAAAATCAGTTACACGACGACCTTGTCTGGTGCGGAAGCAGCTTGCCTTGCTATGAAATATGAAGATAGAGAAACAGTCACTAAATTACAAGATTTACATTAAATTTGGGGGTGGGTATGCAAAAACATCCAATGACGATTGAAGGGGCAGCGCTATTAAAAGAAGAGTTGCACCGGTTAAAAACAATCGAACGGCCACAGATCATAGAGGCAATTGCGACGGCAAGAGCGCATGGGGATCTGAAAGAAAATGCCGAATATCATGCCGCGCGCGAGCAGCAAAGTTTTACTGAAGGACGGATTCAAGAGTTGGAGGAGAAGCTCTCTAATTCGCAAATCGTTGATATCAGTAAATTGCCAAACAAGGGGAAAGTGGTTTTTGGTTCCAAGGTATCGTTATGCAATATAGCGACGGATGCGCACATTACCTATCAAATTGTAGGTGAAGACGAGGCCAATATAAAAAATAACAAAATATCATACAGTTCACCGATTGGGCGAGCCCTGATTGGCAAAGAAATTGATGAAACAGTCGCCGTTAATACCCCAGGTGGTTTGGTGGAGTATGAAATTGTTGCTGTAAGTTATGAGTGACAATTAGAGTATGTCGGTCGATTTACTCGGTGTTTGCCGTACTAAATGATTCCCGTAAAATTCGGCGAGCAGGAGTAATTTATCAATCATGTCGTATTTAGTTATCCATCAATGAGACCTTGGTGGCTTTAAGACAGCAGAAAGGTGTTGCTTGCGCCGGTTTCAAATGTTCTTTGAAACAACTTATTGTTCCCATTATTGAAAAAATGATTGTAATCTGCCCGCATTATTCTTACAATAGCCGGGTTAAATCACTTTATGAGGATAAAAAATGGCTAAGAAAACTTTAAAAAATGAAATATTAGAACTCGAAAAAGAGTTACAATTATACATCAAACATGAACAAAAAACGTTAAAAGAATTCGCTGCTGCGAATTCTCGCGCCTATGCGAAAATATTTAGCGAGAACGTGACGGTGACTGATGAAACAGATACAGATAATATGAGTGTCTTTTCATCTAACCGGGTAGAAATGTTTAAAGCAAATTTATTAAATATGAAGAGTCAAGTTTTTGCAGCATCCGAGGCTCCAAATGAAAAAGGATCGAAAGGCATGTATCAAACACTTCGTTTTGTGTTAGACAGTTATAAAGATTTAGAAAAGAGTCCGGAAATTTGTGCCGTTGAGAAGTATATGATGAGTTATGTTAAAGCATTAGCTGCATCTGAAGCTTTATCCGCAATATCACCGAACAAGTCTCCTGAAGATACTCAAACAGAGCTAAAGACGATATCAAATGATGATGCTTTTCAAGTAATCATGAAAACAAACCCTGATTCAAACACTCTTCGTGCCCTGAAGATTTTATCACTGATTGCTATTATAGTTGGAGTTGGTATCATCACAACGGCTGCTTTAGCAGGCAAGCGTCTTTATGATACAAACGGTAGAAGTGCAAATTTCTTCAAGCCATTAAGTGCTGTTGTATTGGACAGCATGAAGGCTGTAGAGAATGTGAAGGAAACAGCACCAGCAGCATAACAATAGAGTAATGCCAAACTGCCCTGTATTCAGGGCATTGCTATTAAGTTAAGAGACCTTGTCATTCCCGAGCAGGCGGGAAACCATACCCGACGCGGGTATGGTGCCATAGGGGAAATGGATCCCCGCCTGCGCGGGGACGACAGTCTTTCCTTGACTGAATGGTCTTGTGTATTCAGGGCAGATAATCATACGGGTTTGGTAATTTATAGGTTCGTTCGGCATAACCGCCGATTAAATCACTGACCTGATCCCCAATAGAGGCTATGATGGTGTGGCCTTTTTGGGTGATTTTGGCCTGGATGTTTGTTTTGTATTGAATGGCTGAGGCGTTTTGATAGTCATTTGGTTTAAGATAAAGAAATGTCCAGCCATAATATCCTGCGTTTTCTAAGTTCTTTTCGGTGGCATTTCGTTCTTATTTGTTGCTAATAGTCATAAAAAATACATAAATACTCCTTAAATTAAACCTTGGTGGCCTTGATAAAGCAGAAGGGTGTTGCTTGCGCTGCTTTCAAATGTTCTCTGAAACATGTTTTTGTTCTTATTGTTAAAAAAGTGTTTGCAATTTAAACATATTAGTTGTATTATGGCCTGGTTAAATCACTTTATGAGGATACAAAATGACTAAGCCAAATTTACAAGATAAAAGAATTGCGGAACTCGATATCGAGTTAAAATCTTTCATTATGTATGAAAAAAAACAGTTAAAACAATTTGAAACATCCTGGCCTCAACTCTACAAGAAAATCTTTTGTGATACTAAGTTAATGGCCGTTGATGATTCTGATAAACCAGACATCGATGCCCTTTCTTCTAAGGATCAAAATGTGGTTAGAGCGAATATGTTGAATGAGTATGCCAAACCTGAATTTGTAGACCAATCGAGTGCTGATGCTCAGAGTGAATCCAAATATACCTACAAAATACTCAATGCAGTGTTGGAAAGTAAATTAAAAAAAATGACTCCAGAACTTCGTGCCGTTAAGAAGTATATGACGGGGTATGTTAAATTATTAGCTGCAAATGAAGTTTTAGCCGCAATATCAGATGACAAGACTTTTGCAAATCGTCAAGCAGGCATTCTTAATCTATTGCGTGATGGCACTTTTGTAGAAATGATGAAAACAAACCCTGATTCAAACACCAAGCGTGCGCTCAAGATTTTATCACTGATAGCGATTATCTTTGGAGTTGGTATCATCACAACGGCTGCTTTAGCAGGCAAGCGTCTTTATGATACAAATGGAAGAAGTGCCAACTTCTTCAAACCATTAAGTGCCGGTGTATTGGACAGGATGACGGCTGTAGCGAATGTGAAGGAAGCAGCACCAGCAGCAGTATAACAATAGAGTAATGCCAAACTGCCCTGTATTCAGGGCATTGCTATTAAGTTAAGAGACCTTGTCATTTCCGCGCAGGCGGGAAACCATTCCCGACTCGGGCTAGGTGCCATAGGGGAAATGGATCCCCGCCTGCGCGGGGATGACAGTAAACCATTAAGTGCCGGTGTATTGGACAGGATGACGGCTGTAGCGAATGTGAAGGAAGCAGCACCAGCAGCAGTATAACAATAGAATAATGCCAAACTGCCCTGTAT
>Ga0214923_10006182_pt1 | contig 13564 bp, 8 predicted proteins | sample LL1510_MetaG_FD_177993 | JGI IMG/M metagenome (GOLD analysis project Ga0214923, IMG submission 177993) | Freshwater microbial communities from Lake Lanier, Atlanta, Georgia, United States - LL-1510 | ecosystem: Environmental > Aquatic > Freshwater > Lake | place: USA: Georgia | collected 2015-10-15 | reverse complement strand
GTAGTCGAGATCGAGGATGATGACGTAGGGGTGTCCCCACGGATCGCGGTACACGCCGAGGTCGTCCACGCCGTTGGGTTGGTTGCGTCCGACGGACTTGGTGGCCAGGTACACCGTGCGCTTGGGATTCTGGTTGTTGTTGAGGTTCACCGCATCGGCAGTGCCACCTTGGACGTCGGCCACGGTCTGCGCGGTGAGGATGGCCATCACTTCGGAATTGTCGGCGTCACGGCCACTGCCGCCCAAGTCACGAACTTGCTGGTAGCCGATCTTGGCAGCCACCGTCGGGGTGGGCAGAACGCCCTTGGCATCGGGCGTGTTCGCATTGCCGAAGATCCAGTCGGGCGCGGTCGCCGGACGGGTGCTCACGCCGTGGGCATCGCGGGTCCGCTTGGTGGCGGGCAACCGGGAGTAGTCGGCTTGATAGGAATTGATGGCACCCACGATGCCCGTGACCTCGACCTTGGCCTTGGCCGACTTGGCCTTGATGGTCGCCGTGGCGATGGCCGGCAGCAACATGGCCGCAAGGATGCCAATGATGGCGATGACGAGGAGGAGTTCGATGAGCGTGAAGGCGCTCCGGCGTTGGACGGTCGTTCGAGTCTTCATGGGTTCTCTGGCGCGGCTAAAAAGGAGTGTACGGAAAAGCTGTTTTCGGGAATTGGGAATTGGGAATCGAGAGGCCTCTAGTTGGATTCTTTCCAGTTGCCGATGATTTTCACCCGGTCTCGGCCGACAGGAATCTCGGCCCACAAGTCGAAGCCGCCCGAATTATTGGTCGGGTTGGTCGAGACGTACCGCCACGGATTCAGCCCCTTGTTGGAGGGCACGGGATGGTCGGTTCGGTTGTTGGGCCAAGCCAGACCGTTTTGCCGCTTTCCGGAGGCATCGGAGGAGAAACCTACGGCGAGCACCTCGATGTCGGCGTACCCGGCATCGGAGCGGTTGCGGAAGACCTCGGCGTATTGACCTTCCTTGAAATCGGAGACGAAGAGACGATTGCGCAATTCGTACGGCTTGGCGTTGAGAATGCCCTCGCGACCAAACCACGATTGCAACTCAGCCGAACGAATGCCGTCGCCGTCATCGGCATCGGCGCGCGGGATGAAGTAACCGTCGACGCTGGCAGCGTTGGTCAGATACACGCCGGACAATTCGTAAAAGAGGGGACTCAAGGCCGGATTGGACAAGGTCTGAAAACCCTGGCCCGCGATCGCAACACTCCGGACGCCATCGGGCGGGTAAACTCCGAAGCGGGATTTGTAGGCCTCGATCAGGGTCACCAACTGTTGGAGTTCGGTGCGCACGCGAGCCTCCTTCATCTTGGTGGCCGCCGCCGGCGCCAAACCCACGACCATGCCCGCCAAGATGCCGATGATGGACATCACCACCAGCAGTTCGAGCAGGGTGAACGCAGCCACCCTCCGAGAGAGGGCCGGAGGGCGGGAAGAGGATGGACTGCGAGATCTCATGGGTTCACACGGGGGTGCGGACTTTCCCGAAGGATCAGCGGTCCTTCAATTCCTTTTCCATGCGTTCGCTCAACCATTGTTTGATCATGCTCTGGTAGTTGAGGAACCGAAAACGGGCCAAGCGCTTGATCCGACTGAGCATCCGGGGATCCATCCGCAAGGTGATGGTGACCGATTCGGACTGCTCGGAACTGGCGGTGGCCGAGAGCTCCATCAAGCGAAGATCGACCTGATTCTCCGCCCAGAAATCGGCCTCGGCCTGCTCGCTGTCGAAGAGCGGGACGTCGTCCCACGACTGGATGGTTTGAAGGTTCATGGCGGAGACCTAAGTCAAGAGCGATTGAGTCATCCGTCGTTGGTAGAAGTAGGCCTCGGACTCGCTGAACGGCCGCGACAAGATCACCCGGATCACCTTGCCGTTGGTCCGATACACGCTGAAGAGCCCCTGCCCCGCGGCCGATCGGCCCAGATTGAAGAAGCGGGCCTGAACACCGAAGCGCGACGAGTCGGGCAACAGGCGGATGGCAAACGGGTCCTCGAACGATTCCTCGATTCCGATCATTGAAATCGAGCCGTCGGGTTCGAACGGCAGGTTGTTCCAGTCGAACTCCATTCAGTCCATCCAAGTATGGCCAATGCGCATTCAATGTAACTACTTTGTATTTACACCCGCGCAGCAACCCCGTCAAGTCCACCGGTTTTTGATTTAAAAAAGGGCCACCGGTTTTCACCGATGGCCCCGATTGAAGGCGTTTAGCTGTCACCACCGCCGCCGGCATCGCCGCCGAGGGTTTCCATCAGCTTGATGAGCGGCAGGAACATCGCGATGACGATGGAACCGACGACCACCGCCAGGAAGACGATCATGATCGGCTCGAGGAGGGAGGTCATGGCCGAAACGGCGTTGTCGACCTCTTCGTCGTAGTTGTCGGAGATCTTCAGGAGCATTTCCGGCAATGCGCCGGTCTGCTCGCCGACGTCCACCATGGAGACCACCATCGGCGGGAATACCCCGGATTTTTCGAGCGGAGCGGTGATGGTTTCACCCTCCTTGACCGATTCGTGAATGTCCAAAACCGCCTTGGCCACCACCACATTGCCCGCCGTCTCGCGGACAATGTTGAGAGCCTGAAGGATGGGCACACCCGACTGCACCAGCGTGCCCAAGGTTCGGGTAAAGCGGGCGATGGCCACCTTGCTGATGACCGGACCGAGCGCAGGCATGTGGAGCTTGAACTTGTCGAAGTACCACATGCCCTTCTTGGTCTTGATGGTGAACTTGAAAACCATCACGAAGATCACGATGCCCCAGACCACCTGACCCGGGAAGGGCATGCCTCCGAAGAACCAGTCGGGGAAGATGACGGTGTTCTCCTTGAGGGTCTCGGAAATCTTCAGGACGAAGAGCGTGAACTCGGGCATGCCCGCATCGCCGCCGAGCAAGTCGGCGAAGATCGCCTTGAACTTGGGCACCACGACGATCATCAGCAGCGCCACGATGCCAACCGCAACCACCATGACCGCGATGGGGTAGAACATGGCCGCGACGACCTTGCCCTTGATTTTCTCGGCCTTCTCCATGAACTCGGCCAAACGCTTGAGGACGACTTCCAGAACACCGCCCAGTTCGCCCGCCTTCACCATGTTGATGAAGAGGCGGTTGAAGACCTTGGGGTGCTGGGCCAAGCCTTCGGAGAAGGTAGAACCGCCTTCAATGGAAAGAGAAAGATCGCCCAAGATCTTCTTGAGGACTGGGTTGCGCTCCTGTTTTTCGAGCACGCGCAAACCGCGCAACAAGGGCAGACCCGCTTCCACCAGCGTGGCCAACTGGCGGGTGAAGGTGCAAAGCACCTTGGCCTTCACCTTGCCACCGAAGCCAGGAATCTTGATGTTGATCTGGCCCCCGCCCTTCTTCGCTCCCTTGCCTCCAGCTGCTCCCTTGGCGCCCTTGGCGTCGGACTTGGGCGCCGCCGCCTCGGTGACCTTGGTCGGCAGGAAGCCCATTTCCTTGAGGCGATTGAGCGCCTCGGCCTGGCTGCCCACATCGAGGACACCCTTGGTCTCCTTGCCAGTGCTGTCCATGGCAACGTAATTGAATTTGGCCATATCGGTATCCTCGTGAAATCGGTGTCGTCGGAGTGTCAGGACGGAATCAGGTGTACTTCAGCACTTCTTCGACGGTGGTTTCACCGGCGTAGATACCGCGGAGACCATCTTCGCGCAAGGTTACCATGCCGAGCTCGATGGCTTTCTGCCGGACCACGACGGTCGGTGCGCGGTCGTTGATGAGGTTGCGGATCGCATCGGAGACGGCCAACAACTCATAGATGCCCTTGCGCCCCTTGTAGCCGGTGTCATTGCAATTGGGGCAACCGCGGCCGTAATAGAACACCTTGTCGCCGATATCGTGGGCCGACAGGTTCATGTTCTGCAACTGCGACTCGCTGGGCTCGAACGGTGTGCGGCAGCTCGTGCAAACGCGGCGCACCAGTCGTTGGGCTAGAACGGCCAGCAAGGTGGAAGAGATCAGGAAGGGCTCGACGCCCATGTCCACCATACGGGTGACGGCGCCGGAGGCGTCGTTGGTGTGCAGGGTGGACAACACCAAGTGACCGGTCAGCGATGCCTGGACGGCGATCTGGGCGGTTTCAAGATCGCGAATTTCACCGAGCATGATGATGTCGGGATCCTGACGCAGGAAGGCGCGGAGGGCCTTGCCGAAGGTCATGCCGGCCGACTCGTTGACCTGCACCTGCATGATGCCCTCGATGTCGAACTCCACCGGGTCTTCGACCGTGAGCAGCTTGGTGTCGATCTGGTTGATGTGCCGGAGGCACGAATAGAGAGTCGTCGTCTTGCCGCAACCCGTGGGCCCGGTGACCGTGAAGATGCCGTTGGGCTGATTGATGGTCTCGATGATGAAGTCGTAACCATCCTTGGGCAGGCCCAGGGTCTTGAGTTCCAACTGCACTGCACCGCGATCCAGAACGCGGAGCACCACGGACTCGCCGAAGGCAGTCGGGAGCGTCGAGAGACGGAGATCCACCTGTTTGCCCGCGATCACCGTGCTGATACGCCCGTCCTGCGGGAGGCGCTTCTCGGAGATGTTCAGGTTGGCCATGATCTTCAGACGCGAAGTCACGGGCGTGGCCAAATGCTTGGGCGGCGGCGCCATCTCGTAAAGGGCACCGTCGACGCGGTAGCGGATCTTGAACTCGTCTTCGAAGGGTTCGAAGTGGATGTCCGAAGCCCGATCTTGCACCGCCTGCATGAGGACGAGATTGACGAACTTCACCACCGGGACGTCGTTGACCGCATCGTCCAGGGAAATGGACATGCCTTTGGGTGCGTCGTCTTCCTTGGAAACCTCCCCGTCACCCCCCAATTCCTTGAGCAGCGCGGAGTAACCCAGATCGGCCTGTGCCGGATAGAACTTCTCGATGCAGGCTGATACATCGGCCGGATTGGCCACCACCACCTGCAGAGTATACTTCAGGGCGAAGCCCAACTCATCCATGGTCTGAGGATTGAGCGGGTCGGCCAAGACGATCTGCAAGGTGTCACCGTAAAGGGCCATCGGGACCACCTGATACATCCGGGCGGTCTCGTTGGACACCGCAGCGATGGCCTCGGGAGGAATGGAGTCCGGCTCGAGGGTGACCACCATGGTCCCCAGATGGTCGGCCATGATCTGGAGGATGGAATCCAAGTCGAGCAACCCGTAATCTTGGAGGATCTGGACCACCGACTTGCCGCTGCGCTGCACCTCTTGGCCGATCTCCTCGATTTGCAGGGCGTCCAGGAGCCCGCGCTCTCGGATGAGCGCGATGAGTGGATGGGAGATTGCTTCGGCCATGGCAGGTGAGGGATCGGTGAGTGGTTACTTGCGGGTCTGGGTCTCGGCCTTGGCGGCGCGGAGTTCGTCCAACTTCAGGGTGATGGTCATGGGGTCCAGCGACTTGGTGATGACATCCTCTTCGGAGATCATGCCCGCCTGCCACTTGTCCAAAAGGAAGCCGTCCAGGGTCACCATGCCGTACTTCGAACCGGTCTGGATGTCGGACTGGATACGGAAGGTCTTGTTGTCACGGATCAGCGCCGCCACCGAGGGGGTGTTGATCATGATTTCGAACACCGCGACACGACCCGGTTTGTCGATACGGGGCACCAACAATTGGGAAATCACGCCTTGAAGCACTGTGGAGAGCTGAATGCGAATGGTCTCCTGCTGGTTCTGGGGGAAAGCGTTGACGATACGGTCGATGGTCTTGGCCGCACCCGTGGTGTGCAGGGTTCCGAAAACCAAGTGACCCGTTTCGGCCGCCGTGATGGCCGCTTCCATCGTTTCCAAGTCGCGAAGCTCACCCACGAGGATGATGTCGGGATCTTGACGCAACGCGCGACGCAGCGCCTCGGCGAAGGAGGGCACATCGACATTGACCTCCCGCTGGGTCACCACGGCCTTCTTGTGCTTGTGGTAGTACTCGATGGGGTCTTCGATGGTGATGATGTGGGCTTCGTCCTTCTCCTCGTTGAGGATGTTGAGGAGGGAGGCCAGCGTGGTGGTCTTGCCAGAACCGGTGGGACCCACCACCAGAACCAAACCGCGGGGCTTGTTGATCAGATTCCGGACACTGGTCGGGATGCCGATTTGCTCCATGGTCAGGAGCTTTGAAGGGATCTGGCGAAGGACGAGGGCGAAGTTGCCCTTCTCCTTGAAGGCGCTGACACGGAAGCGAGCCAACTCACCGAAGGCGAACCCGAAGTCGGCGCCACCCTTTTCACGGATTTGCTGGATGTGGTCTTCGGAAGTGATGGAACGCATCAACTCCTCGGTGTCTTCGGGCCGCAACGGAGGGCCATCCACGCGCTGAAGAATGCCGTGGATGCGAATGACGGGGGGAATGTTCACCCGGATGTGCAGGTCGGCTCCGCCTTCGGAGACCATCAACTGCAACAAGTCGGACATCTGGTAGGACATGGGCGGTTCGGAAAGTTTCTAGGAATCGGTTGGGGCGTTCAGTGGGGGCGGCAGAGACCCATCGGGGCCGGTGCCGCCGCAGAAAAATGAGCAAATCCAGGGCCAGTCATGGTTTTGGTCGGTCGCATCAGTGTTCTGACACGGTTGCCCGGACAACCTCGTCCACCGTCGTGACGCCGCCCAGAACCTTGCGCATGCCGTCTTCACGGAGGGTACGCATGCCCATTTCGCGGGCTCGGTTGCGAAGGACGTTGGAGGGAACCTTGTCGTAGATGAGCTTTCGGGCCTCATCGTTGATGTTGAAGATCTCGAATAGGCCGAAACGCCCCTTGCAGCCGGTCTTGTTGCACTCGGGGCAGCCCTTGCCTTTGCGGGCGGTGGCCGCGGCGGCCTGCTCCGGGGTGAAGCCCAAGCCAGCGATCTCTTGCTCGGTCAGGGTGTGCGGCGCGGCGCACTTCTTGCAGACCTTGCGAACCAGACGCTGAGCCATGAGGCAGCGTGCGGATGACGCAACCAAGAACGGTTTCACGCCAATGTCGATCAGACGGGCCACTGCCGAAGGAGCATCGTTGGTGTGCAGCGTGGAGAAGACCAAGTGACCGGTGAGCGACGCGTTGATGGCGATGGTCGCGGTCTCCATGTCACGAATTTCTCCCAGCATGATCACGTTGGGCGACTGACGGAGCATGGAGCGCAGCGCGGCGGCGAAGGTGAAGCCGATGTGCTCGTGGACCTGGACTTGGTTGATGCCCGCGAGCATGTACTCGACCGGGTCTTCCACCGTGATGATCTTGCGGTCCGGACGATTGATGTAGTTGAGACAACTGTAGAGCGTGGTCGTCTTGCCAGAGCCGGTGGGGCCGGTGACCAGAAGGATGCCGTCGGGCAAAGCGATCATCCGCTCGAAAGTGGCCTGATCGTCGGCCATGAACCCCAATTCGGCCAAGCCCAGCCGGAGGCCGGACTTGTCCAAAATACGCATGACGATGGATTCGCCATGCGAACACGGGATGACGTTGACGCGCAGGTCGATGACCTTGCCGCCCACGTTGGTCTGGATACGACCGTCCTGAGGAATGCGCTTCTCGGCGATGCTCATTCCCGAAGAAATCTTGAGACGGGCGATCACCGGAGCCTGCAGCCGCTTCGGGATGTCCTTCATCTCGGTCATCATGCCGTCGATGCGGTAGCGCAGGCGGAAGCGCTTACCCATCGGCTCGAGGTGAATGTCTGAGGCCCGGAGCTTGAAGGCGTCGACGATGATCTGGTTGACCAGTCGGATGATGGGTGCGTCTGCGTCGAGGGCCTCGCCGTCGGCCTTCACATCGCCCTTGAGCGCACTGACCTCGACCTCACCCTCGGTGATGTCTTGGATCATCCTGGCGATGTCCGAATCGCCCCGACCGCCAGAACTGGTGCTGCCGTAGTACTTGTCGAGGGCAGCCTTGAGGTCTTCCTCGCTGGTCACGCGGTACTCCAGGGTCTTGCCCAAGGAGACCTGGAGTCCGTCGATGGCCTCGATGTCGGAAGGATCGGCCAGGGCCACCACCACGGTTCCATCATGCTCGGCGACCGGGACCGCATTGTACTTGCGGGCCACGTGGCGGGGCACGGCATTGATCACCTCGTCGGTCAGGCGGGTCTCGGACAGGTTGACCGTTTCGACGCCGAAGTAGGTCGACTTGGCCATGACAACCAGAGAGGCCTCGAGTCGGCCGGTCTTGACCAGGGTGTCCACAACGCCTTCGCCGGAGGACTCGGCCTCGGGACGCACCTCTTCAACGGCTTCACGGGTCGTGAGACCCATGTCGAGCATGGTTTCGAGCAGAAAATCGTCTTTGGCAGCCACGGTGTCCTCAGGATTTTCCGTCAGCCATGCTCAGGAGAGCGATGGCCTCGGGAAGAAGTGCGGGTGAGTTAAGGAAGGGGCGTTGACAATGTCAAACGCGGACGGCCGAAGGGAACGTAAATCCTCAGGTGACAACTTCATGACAAGACCCCTCGAACCACCTCGCCCGCCACATCGGTGAGACGATAATCCCGGCCATTGTGGTGGTGGGTCAACCGCTCATGGTCGAACCCCAAGAGGTGGAGGATGGTGGCGTGGAAGTCATGGACGTGGACGCGGTCGGTGGCCACCCGGATGCCCAAATCATCCGAGGCCCCGTAGACCGACCCGGCCTTCACCCCGGCCCCGGCCAACCAGGAGGAAAACACCCAGTGATGGTGTTCGCGCCCCCGGTGATCGGCCGTGGCGTTGAAGGGAGTCCGGCCGAATTCGCTCGTCCAGACCACCAGGGTGTCTTCAAGCATGCCGCGCTGGCGCAGGTCATTGAGCAACCCGGCGATGGGCCGATCCACATTGGCCGCCAAGGGGCCATGCAAGGTCATGTCGCCATGGGCATCCCAGTTGTCGGACGAGCCCGAATCGATCAATTCAATGAACCGGACGCCGCGTTCCGCGAGTCTGCGGGCCACCAGACACTGCCAAGCAAACCCCCGGGTGCTGCCGCGTTCCAGACCATACAACGCATGGGTCGCATTGGTTTCGCGCGACAAGTCGAAGAGTTCGGGCAACTCCATCTGCATGCCGAAGGCCGTCTCGAAGGACTTCATCCGGGCCGCCAGGAGCGGATCGGCGGAACGGGCCGCCCGATGCCGGAGATTCATGCGGTTCATGGCTGCCATCTCCAGGGCCTGAAGCTCTTCGGACGGGGACCGCCTGCGCAAATTGGCCACCGGTTCCTGGCCCGGAACCACCCACGTTCCCTGATGGGCCCCAGGCAGAAAATCACTGGCCCAGACCTGCCCACCGGCATACGGGCTCTTGGGTGCGATGACCACGAAGGACGGCAGGTTGCTGTTCTCGGTGCCCAGACCGTAGCTGACCCAGGACCCGATGCTGGGCCGGGCAAAGGTGAACGACCCGGTGTGGATGCCCAGGGTGGCCTCGTAGTGGTTGGTGTGATCGGAGGTCATCGACCGGATCACGCACAAGTCGTCCACGCAACCGGCCATGTGGGGAAAGAGACCGCTGACCTCGGTGCCGCACCGGCCATGACGGGCGAATTCCCACTGAGGCCGCTTGGCGTACATGGTGAAGTTGCCCTTGCGCCCCTGAAACTCATCAACGGTCACCGTCTTGCCCGCATCGGCGAACAACCGCGGCTTGGGATCCCACGAATCGACATGGGAAACCCCGCCGCTCATGTACAGGAAGATCACCCGCTTGGCCTTGGGGGTGAAATGCGGCGCGCGGGGAATCAGCGGATCGGCGCCGGTGCTCCCGAGAGTGCTTTCTCGGGCGAGGAGGTCCCTGACAATGCCCGGGAACATCAGGGAGCCACCCACCATGGAGCGCAAAAAGCCGCGACGGCGGGGATCAAAGGCTGCGTGAGGGTTCATGGCAAATCAGGGTGGCGAGGCCTCGGACTAATCCACGGTCAGGAACTCATTGCTACCCAAAAGGACCCGGATCCACGCAGACAGGGCTTGGGTGCCGGCGTCCGACGAGGCCGGTGATTTTAGAGCGTTCCGGTACTGGGCCAGGAATGCGGCCGCCTCGGCCACTTCAGCCGGTTCCGGAGAACGTCGAAGAATGCGCCGGAACAGCCAGGTGACTTGGGCCGACTCCATGGTATTGCGAGTCTGAGAGCCTGTCTGAGCGGTGCGAGCAAGGTGCTCCGCCTCCCGATGCACCATCGGGTCGTTCAGGAAGAACAACGCCTGCGACGGCACCGTGGTGGTGCGGCGGACGGCCGTGCTGGCATTGGGATCGGCCCCGTCAAAGAGCGCCAGGAACGGATGCCGTTGGATGCGCTGCGTCATCAGGTACACGCTGCGGCGGTGGTGCTCATAGGAGGCCACATACGGGCCGTGCTGGGTGTACCCCCATCGGGTGGGAGACGGGAACGGATGCCCCGCCCCGACCGACAAATCCAAGTCGCCACACGCCTCCAAGATGGCATCCCGGGTTTCTTCCGCGCCCAAACGGCGGCGGGGGAATGGTGAAAACCCGTCGCCTGAGTCACGAGCCGAAGAGTTGCCACGAATCGCAGCAGAGGCACCAGCAGCGGCGGCCGCAGCAGCGTCGTCCACGGGGCAGGATGCGGAATCGACCACGGGACGCACCGGGGCACCTTCCGCCAGCCACGGCTCGGGTTCGCTGCGTTGCCGATACACGGCACTGTTGAGAATGAGGCGGTGCAAGGCCTTGATCGAACCGCCGGTGCGTCGGAATTCGGAAGCAAGGTGATCCAACAACTCCGGATGACTCGGAGCCTGTCCCCGGAGGCCGAAGTCATTGGCCGATTCCACCAGACCGCTACCGAAGTGCTGCTGCCAAATCCGATTGACCATCACCCGCGCCGGCAGCGGATTGGCCGGATCGGTCAACCAACGGGCCAGTTCGAGGCGACCGCTGGTGGCCGTGGCCGGAGCCATGGGGTTCAGGCCCAAGGCCGACAAGGCACCCCGGCGCACCCGCTGACCCGGTTGGTCGGGTTCGCCCCGCACCTGGACCACAGCATCCCGAGGGGTGCCTTCGGACACGCCATAGGCCAACGGAAAGGGGCCTTCCACCAAGAGTTGCTCCAATTCCCGGGCCGCGGACTCGGCTCCTTCTTGAAGGGTTTTCAGACGGGCCTCGATTTGGGTCAATCGCTGGCGACGGCGTTCCCAGGCTCCGGGATTTTCGGCAGCCGCCACCACCAGCGCCGCATCACCCGCCGGCAGCGGGGCTTCCTGGACAGCGAAGTTGTCGGCATCCAGCGCCGACTTCGGACCCGGACGGTGTCCGTAGCTATCGATGAAAACATCATCAATGGTGCCATCCCATCCCGGGTAAAGCGCCCCTGAAAAGACCACCGGAGTGCTGGCTTCCCCGGCACCGCTACCTCGCAACGTCGCCTCGTAGCGGCGGGCCTTCAGGTCCAGGACCAGCCCCACCTGATACCATTGGCCGCGACGCAGCGGTGCGGCGACCTCCTTGCGGTCGCCATCGATACGGAACAATTCCGAGCCGGACCAGAAAAGCTCCACCGCCGCCGAGGTGCCCGCGCCGTGACCCAAGTAGAATCGCCAGGTGCCCTCGGGTTCTCCGCCACCACCGGCAGGAACCTCGCCGCACCGGAACTCAAAGGCCGCGTGGAGACGCGCCGTCTGATCCCGCTTCCAAGCCGGTGAAAGACTCTGGCCGAAGCCGTCATAAGCCGGTCCCCCCGGCATGTGAATGCCCAACGCGCCCTGCGGCCTCCATCCGGCGAACAGACTCTGGGATTCAGGCCGAATTTGGACGCGGCTGTTGGGCCCCGGACGCCACGGCTTGGCCGGTAGGGAACCAGCCTTCTGGCCTTCGAATCCGCCGTCGATGCCGCGCAAGGAAGCCAGCTCCCGCTCCAGCGCATCGCGTTCCGAAAGCGCCCGTTCCAAAGGCGACGCCATCGAGGCCGAAGCCACCTCGGTGGACACCGGGGCCAAGGGCTCGGGTTGGATCGCCAAATTGTCCAGACACAGTCCGGGACGCGAAGCGGCGGCACCGATTTCTGTTCCAGCGCCGGTTCCCGCAGCACCGGAATCCAGGCCCACAAAATCGAGGACCCCATCCCAGTCGCGGGCCAACTGTTGCGGTCCCACCGACCGGACGGATCCCGGCGTCCCCAAGCGCACCGACACGGTCCGGGCCTTCCGGTCCAGGTCGAGCTGCACATTCACCCACGAACCGGGAGTGACCGTTCCCAAAGTCACCGGAACGCCTGAACCGGTACGCAGGGACAGGCTCTGGGCGGAGATGAGCACTTCCAAAGCAGGTTGTCCCCCATCGCGCCCCACCCAAAACCGGTGGGAACCCGAGCCCACCATCGGATCTGGCACGGTTTTCAAATCGAAATTGATGGAGAGACGATGGGCCTCGCGAACCGAACGCCCCAACCGGTGCAAGGCCTGACCCAAGTGCCATGTTTGGGTCCCCGCCGGGATGGACGCCCCGACGCGGCCTCCCGGATAACGGTGCTTGAAGGGACTTTGTGCCTCGGTGGTGACGGCGATGGGCCCGTCATACACCCAGGGTGGCACCAAGACCCCTTTGCTGCCACCCGCCGCCGGAGCTTGCAGTTCAAAGTCCCCATCCAAGTCATCGATGGACCGCAGCAACGCCGAGGGCACCGGCAACCCCGCCCGCTGGACGGTTCGTGTGAGAGAAGCCACCCGGTTTTCATAGTCCCGCCAGCGTGGCAGGGACTCCTCGGGCGGAATGAGCGGAACCATGGCCCGCGAACGCTGCTTCTGTTCCGACCCCGGAAACGCGAAACGAGTGCTCTCGAAGATGCCGTACAGGGCGTAGTAATCAGTTGCAGGGACCGGATCGTACTTGTGGTTGTGGCAGCGGGCACACCCCAAGGTCAGCCCCAAAAACGTCTGACCCATCGTGTCGATGGTGTCTTGGAGGGTGAGGTGGTGATAATTCTCGGAGTCGAAACCAAAGCGCCGGGAAATGGCCAGAAAACCCGTGGCCGCCACGCGCTCCGCATACCGCTCACGAGCGCCTTGCCGGGCCAACAAATCTCCGGCGATCTGCTCGGAGATGAATTCGAAGTACGGTTTGTCGGCATTGAAGGCGTCGATGACGTAGTTCCGGTAGCGCCAAGCCACCGGCACGGGATAGTCAGCGGTCTCGCCTGCTGTGTCGGCGTAACGGACGACATCCAGCCAATGCCGCCCCCAACGCTCGCCATAACGGGGGGAGGCCAGCAACCGGTCGATCACCGCTTCGACGGCATTGGGTGAAGAGTCCTGCTCGAAGCTCTCGATTTCCTCCTGGGAAGGAGCCAATCCGGTCAAATCCAAGGTGACCCGCCGAATCCACGTGCGGCGGTCGGCCTCCGGGGCGGGCTTGCGACCTTGCCGCTCGAGTCCGGCCAGGATGAAGCGGTCCAATGGGGATCGGCACCAGGACGCATTGGCGACCGCTGGCGGCACCGGATCGCGGACGGGCTGAAATGCCCAGTGCGAGGCCGGATCGACGGACGATTTCGTGGCCGACCCCGGAGTGGCCGCCGAAACGCCCACCACCGCCAGCACGACGCCGACGACACCCACCATGGTCTTGACGATG
>Ga0214923_10006180_pt1 | contig 13564 bp, 13 predicted proteins | sample LL1510_MetaG_FD_177993 | JGI IMG/M metagenome (GOLD analysis project Ga0214923, IMG submission 177993) | Freshwater microbial communities from Lake Lanier, Atlanta, Georgia, United States - LL-1510 | ecosystem: Environmental > Aquatic > Freshwater > Lake | place: USA: Georgia | collected... | reverse complement strand
TTCGTGGTACCCAAGTCGATTCCGACGGCTCTTGCCATTTCTATATGCTCCTTAGAAGTTTCGTCCTTTGAGAGGGGGATACCCTCCAATATTGAGTCCTGTACGGTCAAAAGATTGAGTCGAACTGGCTCAATGTTGCTACTGGCCTGAACCCCTTTTTGCCCAAGATTATTCCCGACTCCTAGTTTCTTGGCTGTTTAATTGAGGCCTTGAACCGTTGGCTCAGTAGACTCCAGCCCAAACTATTTCTCATTATTCACTCTGGCCACGAGGAGATTTATGAAATATGCATTGGTCCTCGGCGCTGGAGGTTTCATTGGAAGCCATATGGTGAAAAGGCTAAAGTTTGAGGGGTATTGGGTTCGGGGAGTTGATGTTAAGCTACCAGAATTTTCAAGCTCCGCCGCTGATGAATTTCTTTTACTCGATCTTCGTGAATCACATTCAGTCATCGAAGCCTTATCGCTAACAAGTACTGTTCAGTGTTTTGACGAAATTTATCAGTTTGCCGCCGATATGGGCGGAGCTGGTTTTGTCTTTTCGGGAGAAAACGATGCTTCGATTATGCATAACTCGGCAACAATAAATTTGAATCTTCTCGAAATCCAAAGGCGACTCAATCAAAAGTATTGTATCAACAAAACTAAACTTTTCTACTCAAGTTCTGCGTGTATCTACCCCGAGCACAATCAGAAAAATCCGCTCGACCCAAATTGCGAGGAGTCGAGCGCATATCCAGCCAACCCGGATAGCGAATATGGGTGGGAAAAGCTTTTTAGTGAACGACTTTATATGAGTTTCAACCGTAATCATCATATTCCTATTGCTATAGCTCGATACCACAATATATACGGTCCTGAAGGCACTTGGCAAGGTGGTCGGGAAAAAGCTCCTGCAGCAATTTGTCGGAAGATTGCAAATGCAATTGAAAACTCCCAAGAGATTGAAGTTTGGGGCGATGGAGAGCAAACAAGATCTTTCCTTTATGTGAGTGATTGTATTGAGGCTTCTCGTCGCCTAATGAATTCAGATTTTTCAAATCCAATCAATATTGGCTCGGAAGAAATGGTTACAATAAATCAACTAATTGATATCGTTGAAGGAATTGCAAACAAGAAAGTATCTCGTAAATATGTTTTGAACGCGCCGACAGGAGTACGTGGGCGCAATTCTTCAAATGATTTGATCCGTAAAGTTCTAAATTGGGATTATGAGGTGTCCTTAAGTCAAGGGCTGAGAGAAACATACACGTGGATCAGCGAACAGATTGAATCTAGCAAGGTCCTTGAATCGAAAAGTGGCGAGTATGGAAATGCGAACTGAGTTACCTGCAGTCGTAGCCGTTGATTTAGTTAATGACAAACTCACTGTCACTTTCTAAACGCATGCGGGTTGGTTACGTTCCGTATACCGCAAGTTTGGATCACCCTGCAGATCGAAGAAGAATTGCGGGATGGGCAAAATGCAGAAGTATTGAATTGGTTGTAGACAGGCCTTTAGATTCTGACATCTTAGTTCTCTCAAATTCTTCAAATTTCGATTACTGGATAAAGCGCGCTTCTCAGCCAGTAATATTAGATCTTGTTGATGGATACTTGGGCGAAAATCCATCTTTGTTAAAGGATATTTCAAGGAATGTTCTCCGTACATTTAATCGAACCAGCAGCATGAAGTGGATAAGTTACACACGACATTTACGTTCAGCTTGCCAGAGGAGTTCCGCTATTATCGTAGCTTCTCCCGAACAACGAGAATTAGCCTTACAATTCAATTCAAATGTATTTGTAATTTCCGATGACCATGTTGAGATTGATTTGCTTAAAGAGCATGGAAATAATGAAGTGGACCATGATCATAGAACTTTCATCTTTTGGGAGGGCTTTGGCTTCACATTAAAACACTTTAATGCAATTGCAAAAGTTCTCGATACTTTCTTGAACAATAATAATTTAGGGATGTTTTTAGTAACATCAAAAGTCTTCCCCCGATGGGGTGGCTTTCTTGGCAAAGTCAAGACAAGCAAAATCATAAGAAAGTACTTTCCACGCTCTCACGATCAGATTGAAATAGTCGAGTGGTCTTTGGATAACCTTGTTAAGTACGCTAATCGGTCCAAATTCGCAATTATTCCGGTAAATTTGAATGATCGCTTCGCTATCTTCAAATCGGAGAACAAATTACTTTCTATGTGGCATCTGGGCTTGGCAACGCTATGCTCCGACATACCGGCATACCGTCGAGTCGCTTCACAAGCGTATCAGGATGATATCTGTCTTTCGGGTGCTGATTGGGAGAGCGCATTGGAGAGATTTTTTTCCGATTCAAGATTGCTTAGGGGTATGCAGAAGCGATCTAAAGAATTCTTGAATGCCAATCACTCGCATGAACAGATTCTATCAAAATGGGATTTAGTTCTCTTGAATACTTTAGAGGATTTTGAGCATTCAATTTAACAAAGTCAATCTTTAGGGGCATTATTTCAATATAGTTTGACCAGTGAGATGATCGTATTTCATTCAGTTAAAGTTCTGCGGCTTCACTAGTTAGTCGCTAAAGCTTGAAGGCAGCAAATATGCCCCCTTTGGTCTAAATGCTGCAGCAGATTCCATCTCGGCGTCACGAAAGAATGGATAAGGACAATAAACACTCCCACCGAGAGCAAGAACCAAGAAACTTGCCCAAAGTGAGAGTGTGCTGTTTGCACAGTACAAATTTCTGGCTTTCGACATTAATTTTAGGGTTTGCCATGCATTAATTTCTCTTGGTCCGTAGACCCTAGCTACATTCATTTTCTCTGAGATGTAATTTGCATATTCTAAATCGTCTGTGGTAACTAAAGTGGGGTAATTATTGTTTATTTCTAATCGCATATAATAATCTCGGGACAAAATGCCGTATTTCTTTGAATTTGCTGTTGTTTGCAAATCACCCCGTCGCACGTGAACTAAATTATAGTCCTTGTAGGGTGCAAGATTGACCACAAGTTCTATTGATTGCAGATAACTTTCAAGTGTCGGCAGTACTCTCGTAGCTTCTTTTTCTACGAGACTAATATCCTGAAAGTAACCAAGTAACATTTTGCTCCTTAGAACTCTCTCTTGTTCTGGGGTAGAGAATGGAAATGCTCTATAGTCAAGGATGGGATGCGAGAAGAAATCGTGACATCTATTTATACGAGACATTAAAGAAGAGATATAGAAACTTCGGCTCGAAATTTCTTTAATCGTGAATCCATCTGCTTCTAGTAGTGAACGAACTTGCAGTTTACGTGATTCAGAGAGAAGAGTGCTCACGTATCCAGGCTCTACCGAGATACCGCTTAAGGTTAAGTGCTTAAAAAAGAACCATTGAAAGATCTGATTCCCTAGGCCGCTATGAAAAATAATTTTTGGCGTATTAGAAGTTTTTATAGGCACAGGCACGCCCTCTGACCCATCTTTGTACTTGAATGCATCATCTTACTTAATACAATTTCACTCTCTAAATAAGCTTTTGCCCAATGTGTTGCTTGGCTGTCGTGAATTCGATTTGAGACTTCGATTCTATTGCCAAATATTGGTAATCCATGTTTGTGAGACATCCTAAGGTACCATTCACAATCCACTAAATATGTCAACCTTTCGGAAAAGGGCTCAAACGCCTCCCGTTTGAAACTAACAACCGATGGACTACTTATGGAATTATTCCCCAACAAGAGTCGATTCGATTTTCGTGGAAAAAAAGCTTCATAGCATTCACCAGTTAGTTCGTTATAGTGATTACATGCCGATACGTACCACAAGCAATCAGAAGACTCTAGTTCATTAACTACATGCTCAAGAACGTCATTGCGAAAGAAAAAATCATCTTGAAACATTATCTTAATGAAAGGAGTAATCGCACAGCGAATAGCATTATTTAGATTGGCCGCGATTCCTTTGATGCTTGATTCAAAATAACGCACTTTGATCCCCTGTAACCTAGCCATTTCACATAAAGCTCTCAATTCACCACTTCTTGAATCGTCAGAAATTACCAATTCTTTATTCTCTTTTGTCTGTAAGTTAAAATTAGCAATTAGGAACTGAACAAAATTCAATTGTTTGTCGTTTTGTATAGAAGCTGGTACACAAACCGTTATCGCTTGTGATTCAACTTCCATATGGCAATTCTACATTGATTACTCTCCAAGAATTAGCACTTGCAGTTCTTACCTACGATTTACATAAAGCTTGGCCGTCCCACAGAGAGTTACAAACGGAGTAACGAACGCTATTGATGTCAATTGTTGGCTGAAATGATAGTCTTCCGACCACGTAAATCTACATACTGAGGTGGTTCTATGTTTGACTCAGTTCTGGTTTGTCCTAAGTGCAAGTCAGATCTCGAAAATCAGACTTCTGGTTTTCGCTGTAGAAAATGTTCAGATTTCTTTCCGCTTATTAGAGATATACCTCGCTTTATTTTCGGTGAAGAGTACACAGATAGTTTCGGCTTACAGTGGAATCGTTTTTCACGGACACAACTCGACTCGGCCTTAGGTTCAACTCGTTCCAAAATGCGATTTGAAATAGAAACGCAATGGAGTGCTCAAGATCTGAAGGATAAGTTTGTATTGGATGCCGGTTGTGGGGCAGGTAGATTTGCTGAAGTTGCTCAAAGCTTTGGAGCAAAGTTGATTGCGGTCGACTCTTCAACAGCAGTGGAAGCTGCAGCGTTCAACCTTGGTTCAGACAGCATTTTGATTTTGCAAGCTGATTTATTGAATCTTCCATTAAGTGACTATTGCGCCGATTTCATTTACTGTATTGGAGTTCTACAACACACAGCGGAACCTCGGAAAATAGTTGAAGAGTTGTTTCGTTGTCTGAAGGTGGGAGGAGAAATAGTGTTTACGTTTTATGAGAATTCATCGTGGCATGTTAAGTTCTATTCAAAGTATCTTGTCCGACCAATAACAAAAAGGTTACCCAAGTCCTTACTTTTAAGTCTTATCGAAAATTCGGCTTTCGCTTGGTTTCCCCTAACACGCTACCTTTTCTCACTACCTTATCCAGTTTCAAAAATCCTTCGATTTCTTATTCCTATTGCAAATTATGTTGAGTGGGAATATCAAAATCTCGAAGATGCAAAATCTGAGGCTATTTTAGATACTTTCGATATGCTCTCGCCCGCATATGACTTGCCAATAAAGAAGAGTGAGTTCATAAGCTGGGTGAGCGCTTTGGAGTTCAAGGTAACCATGCTTCCTTCAACTCCCTCTCAAGGCACGCTAAAGTTCAGAAGAGACTCATGATTTTGTTGATGATAGATTTATGTCCTTGTTGATGTACAACAAATACGAACTTTTTCTGTGAAAATTCGCATTCTTAGTTGGGACTAGTTTTGAAAGGGTTTGCAAAGTGGTACGACGGATTCTTGGAAGCATCGTTCGAGAAATAATTGGACGTCGGATTATTCTTCCCCTTTTTCTGGCGTCTGGAACTGAAGCATCTTCTCTCATAAATACAATTCTTAAAGTTCGCGGATTGTCGCAAACCTATCTCGAGATTGGTATTGAGAATGGATTGACATTAGAGGCAGTCAAAGCCCGTTCGAAAACAGGTGTTGACCCTAATCCAAAGGTTTTCTCGTCGCTACTGACACCTCGCACGGCCATCGATGTTTTGGAATCAGATAAGTTCTTCCAAAATAATCGTAAGAAATTCGATTTTATCTACATCGATGGTTTGCATACGTTTGAACAGGCGCTAAGGGACCTGTTACATTCCATAGACAATTTGGTTCCTAAAGGGGTAATTCTTCTTGATGACACGGTTCCGAGCGATAAATGGTCTGCGTTACCAGATCAGCAGGACGCTTATCGAGCGCGACAACATGAGAATAAGTCCGACGATACATCCTGGCATGGTGATGTATTTCGAGTCGTTACTCTCGTAAGTAGCTGGAATATTGATTTCTTGCATTTTGCCACTGTTACAGATTTACAAAACCCTAAAACGCTTTTTTGGATTGATTCGGGCCATAGTTGGAAAGAAGTAATTGAAGGTGCATCAATGAACAAACACGCTAATCGTTCTTTTGAACAGGAATTTAGCCATGGTATTCCTGAACACTTTAGACCATTGTCGAAGCTTGATTTGATCGATCAGTTAAGTGTTCAGTCACGAAACAAATGAGAATATCTTTCTTTGTTAATTTTCAGGAACTCCGGAAGTGCCTTTTCCTCCTTCTTGAATCGAATACTGCGACCTCGTAAATCTGCATTAGTTTTAATTGCTGATTCCACGGCGTTGATTATCTCGGGGGTATTCAGTTCTTGATGTCCGTAAGATCTCAGTTTCTCGACAACTTTATTACGGCCGCCTTGAAATGAGAAATGCCATCCTCCTTTTCGCACAAGAAAACGGCGGTACTTGCCATGTGTTCGAATATCATTTATCGATAATTCCTTGATTGTTCCGTATCGGGCAACAACCGTTCCTGTCCAGTTTCGCCAATGCTCATTTGAGCGATTGTTTAGGAAATAAATGTAAGGTATCTGTTTCATGAGATAAATTTCCCCACGCTTCACGGAAAATTTTCTATTCGGGTTCCAAATTTCATCCAAATCTGAAATGTATACAACATCATCATCATTTAGATCTTTTATCGCTTTGTGTAAGGATTCCTTCTGAAAATACTCAGTTACCCAATGATTATTTCCCTCTCCGCTGGGAATGTTTTCGCTTAGTAAAGTTCTTTGGGCAATCAGTCTCTCAAGTAAATTCGTGCTTTCGTGTAATATCGCCCTGGCTTCATCTCGTGACTTTGGTGCTTGATCATAAGATGAGTATAAGATTTTGTTTCTAAACCTTTTAAATCTCTCTTCGTTCTCAATGAAATTCAGTTTTTTAGGCAATCCAGAAAAAGTAATTGTAGATTCACAAATAACGAAATAGTCGACATAGTCATTTAGAATGTTAAGACGAATTTCAAGTAAATCAAGTTCGTTAAAGAGGTAGAAGCAGTCATAGACCCTTATATTGTTCGCAGGTTCCGCTTTAAATACTGGAAACTGAAACAAAAGGGGAATCTCCGAAATAATAGACGATTTGAATCGTCTCAACAGCTCTATTAAATTCAACAAAAACTTTTTGATTGGCCCAGGTAAAAAAGAACGCATCAGTTTGAGAACCACTTTACGAATCTTTCTCATTGATATACAGAGCCAAACTCTAATTGAGCATTTTTGTCTAGGTAGCTAAATTCTTCCGTGTAAATGGCTGATGTTGACCAGTATTCATTATTGTTGAAACCCCACCAATATTTGGGCGCTATTATGACATTTGCGGTGGTATTCAACCAAGCTGGGAACCAGCCAAAGCTCGAATTGCTGAGAATCAGATATTCAGCAGCAAGAATAGCTCTGTAATCTTTTTCCATTCTCTGTAAAACTATTTCGGATTTCGGAAAGAACTCAGATGCGAGTTTGGGATCATCTGTGACAATTCTGAAGCGCATTTTAGGATTCATATCTAACATAATCTCTCGTGCCGATTCCCAATAGTTAGCAGGAAGAAAGACTGATTTCATGTGTCTATATTCTCCGCCACGAAAATTCACTATACATACGTTTGCAGCGTGTTGATTTTCTGATGAATCGCCAATTGGCGTGAACCAATTACGTATCTCTAACTTTCTATGTCGGATATACAGAGGGCTCTGAAAATTACCATCAATCTTCGTGAAATCTTGAATCTCATGAAATAATGGATCAAGCCCGGTTATGTCTTGGCCTGTGACAGGATGTTCAATTTTATGTTCGCGAAAATAGTAGTGAAAACCAATAGGAAGATGCTCGGGAGGTCCTCCTTCCGGTCCTCTACCACCAAAGACTTGCCTCCCAAAGTCCAAATTTAAGAACTTCATTCCTTTAAATTTCTCAGGATGCATGATTCCAAAATCACATTTCATATCAAGGGATTTAACCCGGGTTACAGCGTAAAGCCACAGTTGATTGCCCAAACCTTGACCATCATAAAACTCAGTACAAATCAACTTGTTTCCTTCTGAAATCTACGCACTTTGCAATTCCCTCTTCCAAATCAATTGAAGGGGACCAGCCTAGCTTTTGCTTCGCTAGAGTGACGTCTAGCCAATACGAGGGACGGTCGAAACTTCTTGCTTCTTCGTGATGAATTTTGAATTCAATTTCAGTCGCTTTCTGAATAAACGTCATTACTTCTTCCAGGCTGTGGCTCCTACCTGACCCAATATTCAATACTAGATTTTCTTTCTGATTTGAACTAATGATTTTATCCACCGCTCTAACAAAGTCATCAACATAGAGGTAGTCGCGTTTCTTGTTCATTTCGCCAAATAGCGTAATGGGCATATTGCACATCGCCTTTTCTATCCACTCCGCGATAACTCCTTGACCTCTACCCGTAGATTGTCCAGGCCCATAAATATTCGATGCTCTTAGGATGACGTAGTTGTTATTCCTTGCCTCAAGTTCAAGTTCCATTGAAGATTTCAGTCTTCCGTATTCATTGTTGCCTCTTGCAACATCTAATTCCGAAAAACACGGACCTTCTTCAGAATAAACACAGCCTCCCGAACTAATGAAGATTATCCTGGGAGAGACTTTTACAAATTTTGATAATCGGGAGAGAAATGAAGTCCAATCATGAAGTTCTTTTTCAACGAGATCTGGCCTAATTTTAGCTGTTGATGGATTTGTTAGCGATGCACACCAAACAATATCGTCTAATTCAATGAGTGACTCAAGTTGATTGTTAAGAAAATGAGAGTAATTATCTTTTCCAATCCCGATAACTTCATGGTTTATGGATTTTAGTGTATGTGACAAAGTTGTTCCTATGAATCCCCTATGTCCTACGACCCCTACCTTAGCCATGACTAAAGATATCGCAATTCTTAGCCTCGACCACATTCATAGACATAATACTAAATCAAGTTGACCCTAATCATGTTCGGATTTATCGAAACGAAAAGTATCTACTTGTATTCGCTTTATACCCACTATTGCATTACATATCTTATTTAGAAATTGTGTTGTTTTCCCAAGCGTTACAAAATCAAGTTTACTCGCCAAAAACCGTATCCAAAACATCAAAGTCCAGATAAATTTTGACTTACCTTGCTTAGTATCAGCAATCATTCTGTTTACACCCAAAGTATCAGCAAGAAACTCACGGTTTTTCCTTCCTCCAAAACCATTTTTGCCGTGAAGTCGATAAACAGAATAGATGTCTTTCAGGAAATATAATTCTCCTCGACCAGAGATAATCGACCATAATGGCCAATCTTGTATGTAATATTTCGTAAAGTCCTTTGGCAATGGAAGGACTCGGTCGGTTCTATACATTACCGTTGCAGTAGAAACAAAATTACACGCTGCCAAAAAATTTGGGTTAAGAGATCCAAAGCGTGACATCTTGTCTTTGCTATATTTCTTTTCAACTTCATCTAAAACAAAACAAGAGTGTGCTGATACTGCTATCTGTGGATTACTTCTCATTATCGCGATTTGTCTTTTGAGCTTTTCCTTCGAAATCCAAAAGTCGTCTCCATCAAGCCGAGCAATAAATGTTGGTTCATATAAATTCTGTATCTCCACAAGTATATTTATTCCCCGCGAGAATTGATTCTGGCTTTGCAGAATTGCAAAAACTTGATTCGGATTCTTTTGAACAATATTTTGTATTAGATTGCTTGAACCATCCACTGACGCATCATCATAAATTAGAATCTTCATTCCATCAATAGGGCTTTGAGTTAAAACGGAATTTACTGCAGCTTCAATAAATCTACTTTGATTGTAGCTCAAAATAACGACCAATAGCTCTAGGTTCCTTTTGGGAGGTTCCCCCACAATTCTCGACCCTGTTAACAACATCGAACTACCGTGGCTAACTCAGTTTTCTCAGGTTTGAATAAACAGACTCTAATGTTCTTATTCCCCCCTCAAGGGAAAAATATCTTTCGGCAAGCTCGTGACACCTCTCAACAATCCCTGGATCCCTAATTAGTTCAATAATCTCTTCAGCATACTTTCTAATGTATTCTTCTGAGTTCAATGAAGTGCCCACCCCACATCGAAATGTACTTAACAGTTCACCTATTTCTCCTTGATTAAAGTTGGCAATTACTGGTCGTCCCACCGCTAGGAATTCGGGAATTTTAGTTGAAGAAACAGACGCAAGGCAAATACCTAAATTTGCACGCCAAATGCTCATGCCAAAGTGCGCATTTCCTATCTCAGTTGGCATTTCATCATGATTACGTTGAATTGTTATGTCGTAATCCAATCTCCTCCAGTTTTGGTCTGCGCCTTTTCCGACGGCCACGGTTACTTCGAGATTGATACGCTTCCTCAATTCTCTAAAAATCCTATTCATTAAATCAATGTCGTACGCACTACTAAATGTCCCTGGAATTAAGACTTTGATGCAAGATGCTTCAGGCATCGCCTTTTTTGTGAATTTCTTCGTATTAACACATGTCGAAATGACAGAGAATTTGTCAGATGTTAATTGGTATCTTTCTTGAAGAATTCTCGCTGCTTTGAAAGTAATCGTGTTGACCTTGAAAGATTTTTTTGCAACCACATATTCGATCAATCTATTCAAAGCATAAACCAAATACTTACCTTTTGAAGTCGAAAGTGCTAACCGCTGGTCAGCATGAAGCGCACGACAATCCCAAAGCACTCTGCGATTTCCTGATATTATCGCTGAAAAGGCGGCCAAATCACCCCTTGCATGTATCGGTACTTTCGGGTCTAATTGAAGAACAAGTCGGCATACGCGAGCAAAACCAAAGAAAAACCCAAATCTACCAAAATCGAGGGGAATCCATTCGATCCCCAGATCCTCCAACTTTTTCCTAGTAGAGTCTAAAGGTTTCTTCTTTTCAAAATTAATCAGTCTAATTTCATGCTTACTTGATAATTCATTCAGGTAAGCCAGAACTTGGCTAGAACCAACTCCTTCTTCTATCGAATCAAAAGTCAGATACTGAATCTTCTGTTTATTTAAAAACATCTGCCAAAAAAAAGAAAGTGGTCATCTTGTAATTTAGGAATCGGTCTCCGAAGCAAGCGGTTCTTGTTCCGTAAATATCTAGGTAGCATGGCAAAGTAATTCCTTGTAGGCTCACGGGGAAAACATTATCTGATTACCTTAAACTTATCCTCAGTAAGTTCTAAAGTAGCCCCTGTTCTATCGGGGGCGAGGTGATTCATATGAGTACAGCCCTAATCCAGAAAGAGCCGTCGATGACTAAAGAGAGCGAAGTAAAGGTCCAAAGGGTCCTTGTCGTTGATGATGAGAAGAGTATTAGTGAACTAATCACGACAAGTTTGAGATTTGTGGGTTTTGAAGTACGGACTGCAGCAACAGGAGCTGAGGCGCTTCGAGTAGCTGAAGAGTTCAAGCCACATGCGTTGATTCTTGATGTGATGTTGCCTGATCTTGACGGTTTTGAAGTATGTCGCCAACTACGTGCTGATGGTCAGGATGTTGGTGTTCTATTCTTGACTGCGAAAGATACGACTGAAGACAAAATCAAAGGATTGACGCTTGGTGGCGATGATTATGTAACTAAGCCATTCAGTTTGGAAGAGTTAGTTGCACGTCTTCGTGCACTGCTTCGCCGGACTGGCGTAGTGGAATCTTCCATTAATGAGGAAGTTATTCGCTTCGCAGATTTGGAATTGAATGAAGCAACCCATGAAGTTCGTCGCGCTGGGAATTTGATTGACCTATCCCCGACTGAATTCATCTTGCTTCGTTATCTGATGATTAATGCTGATCGCGTAGTTTCGAAATCACAGATTCTTGATCATGTCTGGCAGTATGACTTCCGCGGAGATGCGGGAATTGTCGAAACTTATATTTCCTACCTTCGCAAGAAGATTGATCAATATGAGCCACCACTTATTCATACAGTACGCGGTGTTGGTTATCGCTTGAGGCTGCCGGCTAAGAATTAATTCATGAATCAACCGTTTCGCAAATACAAACCGGCTCCCGGCCAGTGGAGTTTGCGAAACCGGTTGGTTGTGGGAGTTGTGATTCTTGGTGCGCTGGGAATTGCTGCATCGGATCTTGCGGCGCAGACAGCATTTAGAACTTTCCTTATTGCACAAGTTGATGCCCAGTTGGAAAGTGTTGCTGGGGGGTCGCTATTAAGACTTGATCGTGCGGGTATCTATAACCGCGATGACGACTCGAGTAAGAAGGAACAGGAACCTATTTTTAGGCCTTTTGAGCCACTTCGAGATGTGCCATCGGATATCAGCATCACTTTGCTTGATGCGAATGGAAACATCTTAGGAACAGTCGGGGATTCCCAGAGTCCACAACGTATCCAGACTCTCGTCACGGGATTTACTCCTGATGATGTGCGCAAATACAAAGATGTTCCATTTACCCTGGATTCGAAGGGAAGTAGTTCGGATTATCGAGTACTTGCACGGTTGCTTCCATCAAGTGCGGGAAGTGTGATTACTGCTGTTTCTTTGGCGGGTGTTGAGAAAGCAATGAACCAATTACGGTTCTTGTTCCTTGCGGTTGGTTTCTTTGTGCTGATTCTTTTGGGATTGATTGCGCGAAGGATTATTGGAATTTCTTTGAAGCCTTTGACGTCAGTGGAGGAGACTGCGGAAGCTTTTGCGCGTGGAGATTTTTCCGCGCGTTTGCTTGAGGCGCGAAGCGATACTGAGGTTGGCCGATTGACATCAGCTTTAAACCAGATGTTGCAACGGATTGAAGAATCATTTGCGGTGCGAGTTGCGAGTGAAGAGAAATTGCGTCGCTTTGTGGCTGATGCATCTCATGAACTTCGCACGCCGTTGACGGCGATTCGAGGTTTTGCGGAATTACATCGTCAAGGTGCAATTCAGGGCGAAGAGAAGACTGCAGAATTAGTGCGTCGTATCGAACAAGAATCAATCCGTATGTCTTCGCTGGTGGAAGACTTATTGTTGTTGGCCCGTCTTGATCAATCGCGTGAGATGGCGATGGAGCCAGTTGATGTGACTAATGTGATTAAGGAAGCTGTGGCTTCAGCGCGTGCGGCGGGACCAGATCATGAGATTTCAGTGGAGTTGCCAGATGAGGATTTGTTTGTGCTGGGTGATTCATTACGAGTGCACCAAGTGATTGCGAATTTGTTGGCGAATGCGCGAGTTCATACGCCGGCGGGGACGAAGGTTTCGGTGCGTGCGCGTCAGGATGATTCGGGTACTTACATTTCGGTCACCGATAACGGGCCGGGGTTGTCGGAAGAGGCGCAGGCAAAGATCTTTGAGCGCTTCTATCGGGCTGATCCTTCGCGAGTGCGAAATGGGGTTGAGGGCACGGGGCTTGGTTTATCGATCGTAGATGCGGTGATGAGCGCGCATGGTGGGAATGTGACTGTGCAATCTGAACTTGGGAAGGGTGCGACCTTCACGCTCTTTTTCCCGATGCGTGATCAGTAAGGGTTATTGCTGGGGATTGGCTTCCATCGCGCGAAGGGCTGCGATGCGTTCTTGAATCGGTGGATGGGTCGCAAAGAGTTTTGATGCAGCTGA
>Ga0214923_10006179_pt1 | contig 13564 bp, 8 predicted proteins | sample LL1510_MetaG_FD_177993 | JGI IMG/M metagenome (GOLD analysis project Ga0214923, IMG submission 177993) | Freshwater microbial communities from Lake Lanier, Atlanta, Georgia, United States - LL-1510 | ecosystem: Environmental > Aquatic > Freshwater > Lake | place: USA: Georgia | collected 2015-10-15 | reverse complement strand
TGAAAAATATTTAAAAAGAATTTTATATTAAATAGTATATGGCAAAATTTTTTTATTAATTATTTAACTGATCTATATAAATGTAATTTAGTTAATAAAAAATATTTAAAAATTTTTAAAAATTAACCATTATTAAGATAATATTTCTTTAAATTAAAAAATCTCCACCGCCATTAATTAAATTTTTGATAGATATAATATCTATTCAAAAATGTATACATTCTACTTTCTTTATCAACGCCTTTCAGATCTCCATAATATTCTGCTACTTCTTTATAAACTTTTAAATTTTTAGGATTTTCTTCATGTTCTATAACATTTAAAAAGTATGGTTGATTTAAATAATATAAATTTGAAAATAAATCAGTTTCTATTAATTGACATCCAGCTTTTTTCATAGTATTATTTAATAATTTAGGAGTTACTAAATATTCAGTTTCATATTTATCTTCTTCCATAAACCATGCCATATAAACATCAATTGCTTGACCAACTGTATCTTTTAAAGGTCCGTCAAATTTTTTAACAATTTCAAAAAATTTATTACGTATACCATTTTCATCTGTGTAATAAGATGTTAAAATATTTTTTTCTTCTAAATGTTTCATTATTGTTAATGCATCAAACATTGTTATTATAATATACCCACCTATTTTTAAATAATTATTAATATTTTTTATTAAATTCTCAACTGATTTTTCACTATCAAATAAATAATGTAATGAAAATTGTGCACTGAATACATCAAATTTTTTATTTTTTGTAAAAGTCTTTTCAATTAATAATTTATTTTGTTTAGTCATATTTATTATTTTTGCTTCTTGTAAATTTGCTTCAAATTCTATTGATGCATCCATCTGAATCCATTGAACTTTACCAAAATTAGGAAACTGTTTTTTAAATTTATTATATCGAGATAATGCACCATTAGTTGATGAATATAAACCATTATAATCAATATCTATTCCTACATATTCACCTACTCTACTATGATAAAATTTTAAAATATCACCACCTTGACCACATCCAATATCTAATACTGATGTACGTTTTTCTTTAATTGGATTACAATAAGTATAAATAAGAATAGATTTTAACCAATTATGATATTTTCTCATTTTTTTAGCTAAATTTGTAATTTTTTGATAATAAATATCTTGTTGTCTTTCGGATTTAATAATACTACTATTTAATCGGGTTTCTAATATTTTTTGTTGTTTTGGATAAGATAATGGATCAGCTAAATTTTTAATTTCATTAATTGTAACTGCTTCTATAATTGATTTCCAAATTTTTTGTGCAACATCTTTAAAATTACCATATTGTTTTTGTAAAGTTATAACACTTTCTGTTTTATCCCATCTAGTTTTTAATATATTCCATCTATATGGATGGGGTATTGATGGATCATTATTATAAGATATTTCAACAACTGTAGAATCTTGAACAAAATTTCCATCAACATCTCTAATTTCACCATTAATTAATGATATATATGCCTCATTATTTTGTTCTTCTTTCATAAATGGTACTGGTACTTCTTTTGTACCTATATTATCTCCTACAAAAAAATTAACTATTCTATATACTTTATTATCTTTTAAATCACCTACTGAATTATCATAAATATCTAAATAACCACCTGTTTCTATATTTTTTTGAAAAGTAATATATACATCAATAGAATTAATATTAGGTGGTTTATATTTATAAATAGGATATTTTTGATCTCTTTTATCTTTTGTATACTTTTGTTCAATACCTGTATATATTATTCCATCTAATTTATATGGACATAATAATTCTGGTTCTAATGTAGTAGATGTACAATAATTCCAAATTAAATGAGAATACATAAATACTTCTGAATTATCACCACCTTGGGGAAAAATAAATAATTTAGGATGAATTACAATATCATTAATTTCTATTTTTGAAATTAAATTATTAATTTTTTTATAAAACTTTTTTAATTCATCTTGATAAAATTTTTCTTGTTTATCTAAACTAAAAGTATCGTTATATTCTTTTGCTTCATAAATATTTTCTTTATTAATTTCTTTACAAAATTTAGTAACATATGATAATCGTTTATTTAAATTAGGTTCATTTTTTATTTCTATTTCATTATAATATAAACAATCAAAAGCTAAAAATAAATATTTTTTTTGATCATATAAATATATTAATTCACCTTCTAAAATACTATTATTTAAATTTTTACTTGTATAATTTGTTTTAATACAATTTAAATTAGTTGATATTAAATATATTATATTATTAAAAACAAATAAAGTATATTTATTTCCATCTGTTTTATCAGTTACTGAATATTTATTAGGTATTTTATCTACAATATGTTGAACTTCTGCTGATATTGGTTGCATAGTATATAATGTATTATTAAAATCATATGATTCATTTAAAAACACGAGTTTTTTATAACCCTCTATTATTAATTGTTGTTCATTTTTACTTAAAATATTAATAGTACCTTCTAAGACTTTTTTAATGGTATTAATTTCATTTATTATAATTTTTGAGACTTTATCTGTATTTATTTTTTTTTTTAAACTATAATCTAATTCTAATTCATATGTCTTTTGAACATTATATATTTCATTTGGATTTGATGATGATTGAAGAATAGTAATATCAATTGCTAATCTTTCATTATCATTATTTAAAATTTCTAAACTTAATCTATTTTTAAATCTAAAATATATTTTAGATAATGCATTTAAATTTAAATTTAATATTTTATTTATTTCATGATCTGATAATTCTTCTTCACTAGATTTACGAATTCTAATATCATATTGATCGATATCATAATAATTTTTAATATCGTTTTGTTTTTTAATATATTTAAAATTTTTATTATTTCTAAATTCTGTTTGTGATAATAATATTGAAAATATTACATGATTAGTTCTTTGATGAACTAAATTTAAAAAATCATTAATATTTTTAATACCATATATTGAAACACGATATCTTTTATTTACTTCATAATCAAAACTAACATCTAATATTACTTCATTTGTTAATACTTTATTTTCAGCATCACTTCTATATTTTAAATATTTTAACATATTCATGAATTTTACTACAGATAGTTTATTATCTGTTTTATAATTATTAAACATAACCTCAAATTCATCGGTTGTTGATATTTTATTTAAAATATTATTAATATTTTCTATATTTATTGATGATAACATATTCATTATATATTATTCTTCCTTAAATAAGTATATAATTTATATTCAATTTTTTATATATTTATTTATTTTAAATTATTATATATTTATAGTTCTAAATATACTATTACGATTTACTACTAATAATTTACTAATTCATAATCAAAAGTTATATTTCCTATAAAATATTTGTTAATAGTAAATATACAAATGAATTGATAATGATGATTTATTTAATAATTATAATGTTAATGTATAATTTAATATAAATTAAAAACTATATAAATTATTAATGAGTTTAAATTATAAAAATTTATCATTTAAAATAATGGAGTTTTCATCTTTAGAAAATAATAATATAATTCAATTAGATAATTATTATAAAATATTAAATATTAAACATGACGCATCATTAGAAGATATAAATAAAATATGTCAAGAAAAAATAATACATTATAAATCTTTACCTTTTTTAACAGACTCTGATAAAATAATGTACAAACATTATAAAAAAGCCTTTTATATTTTTAATGATCAAAAATATAGAATTATTTATGATAAACATATTAAAAATACTGATAATAAAAAAAATGCTTTAAATCAATCTTATGTACATGATAGAATATTTAGTTTATCTTCTAATTCAAAATTTAATTTAGAAAATAATCATAATTTGAGACCTCAAAATGTTGGCCTTTTATCTGATGATAAACCTAATTTTGATACTCCATTAAATTTTGATAATAATTATGATAATAATTTTTTACCTAATACTAATAATAATTTTGCAGAATTATAAAATTGTTGTAAAATTATATAAATTATTATAATTTAATAAAATAATATCAATTGCTTTTAATCTTCTTTCAAGTGGTGTTTTACCTGTTACTTTTCTTGATTTAATTTGAATTTTTTTTTCAATAGATAATGCAATATTTTTTGTTAAATTATTTATTGTACCATAATATATCCATTCACCATCTTTTTTAAAATTAGTTGTATATTTTGCACCACCTACCAATAATCCATTATGTTGCCTTAAACGTCTTTCTTGATTATTTGTTATACCTATATATGTATAATTATTACTAGAATTAATTAATAAATAAACTACATAATTATTCATATACTTATATATATAATAAAAAAATTAAATACTTAAATATCATTTAACCTAAATCTAACCCTGAATATCATACAAGTTAAATATCTTCCAACCAGTCATCATTTAATGTATCATCTACTATAACTTCATCATTTAATATATCATTAGTTGTTACTTTAGACACATTGGAATCTAGTAATTTTCTATTAGTTAGTTCCTCTTCATCAGCACTTGTATAAACATGATTTATTGTATATATACCAAGATAATAATCAATTTTGACTAGTGCACCTGCAATAATTATTTCACCTCTAGGATTTCGTTTACTTTTTTTAAATGTATTACCTGCTTTTGCACGAACTTGTGTTCCATCAGATAAATCCACTTTAAATTGCATACTACCCAAAGGTGATACTATTCGTCCATATTGTTCTTCTGGTGTTGCGAGTTGTAATTCGTATTTTAAAATAGATCTTCTTTTTCCTCCTTGTTTACCTCCTTTAATTAGGTCGGATTTTTTAATATGTGTGCTTCCTATTGTTGTCATATAAGACTTATTATTAAAATACTTAATATATTTTTTTTTCAATTTTTTTAATATAAAAACTTTAATATTAATTATAATTTACACAAATTTACTGATATTATATTGACTATATGTATACAAATTATTAAATAATAAATTAATAGATAACTAATTTATTGATTTTAATAAATTCCAAATGTTATTTTTTATATCTATAGGTTTATCAATAAAATGAAAACTACCAAATATTAATGATTTTGTTACATATTTTAAATATTCAAAATTTAATCCTTCTTCATTACATTTAATAATAAATAAATTTTTCATAAAATTAATATAATTATCATTTATTTGATAACCATTTAATATTAAATCATAACCAATTATACTTTGATATAATTTACCATAATCATAATATATATCACCACCTATATTTAAAATATTATCAACTTGACCTTTCATATCAATTAATTTGATATTATCATCATATGTCATAATAATATTTGAAAACCAAAAATCTCCATGTATAATATCTGCTTTTTTAGGTGAATAATTTAAAGATAAATATGTAATTATATTTTCATATATTATGGTTGCATCTTCAAAAGGATAATCTATTTTATTTTCAAATCGTTTTTTGATTTTTTCAAAATAATTATTTTTAATATTTATATCTGTAATTTCAAAAGTATTTTTATTATTTTGTTCATGTAATACTTTTAAAATTATAAATAATTGATCTAATATTTTTTTTGTTATTAATTCATTTTTATATAAATAAAATAATGGTATACCTTTAATATATTCTAATTCTATAGTAATTTTATCAATTAGTGAATCATCATAATTTAATAATTTTGGAAAATATACACATATTTCATTTGGCATATTTTGATAATAATATAATTCACCACAAATAAATTTGGTTGGTCCTGTCTTAATAATTTTATTATCTATAAATTTAATATTATTATATTTATTTGTATCTATTTTATTTGGTAAATAATGTTCATAATTAGTAAAAAATCCAAAATATGATAAATTATTAACATATGGATTAATTGCTTTATCATCAATATAAATATCTGCTATTGGTTTTCCAAAAATAAGTTCATCATATTCTATATTTAGATTGTCTAATGTATTTATTGTTACTAAAGCAATATCTTTTATTACTTTACCAACATTTCCTTTATGTGTTGTCATTCGTCTGGCTGTATAAATTATAATTTCATGACCTTGATTTTTAAACATTTTTACCAATTCTATATTTTTATTTATTGGATTAACTGTACTATAATCATTTATTATAGTAGGTGGTGTAACTAATGTATTATCTAAATCAAAACATATTCTTAATTTTGGTATGTTAATATTATATTGATTATTAGAAATTTCAGAAAATGATCCAATATGTTGTGTACTTTCAATAAATATAGATTGTATAATATTATTGGAATCTAAAATATATTTATATAATTGTGAAAAATAAAATTCATTATTAATTTTATAATTATTATCTATAACTTCTTTTGCATATTTTACAAAATGATTTGTATTTTTAAATCCATATAAACCACAACAAAATAAATCAGATATTTTTGTTTTTTCAATAATATCTATTACATTATTATCACTATTTATTTTAATAAATGAATAATTACTTTTATTACTTTTATCAATACTATAACCAATAAAATCATTATTTAAATAATCTATCTGTTTAATAGTTTCTAAATGATGTAAATTATCATTATCTATAAATAAAATATTATCATCATGTAATAAATCTTTAAAATTTTTAATACCAATATATGCAGTCTCAACAGCACCACGTGTTAAATAATCTATAGATGCAAAATTAAATATTTTATTCTTAAATTTATTTATTATAATTTCTTTAAAATTGTAACTATCTAATAAAATATTATAAATAATAAATATATTATCAGAAGGAATATTTTCAATTGTAAATTCTATCATGTGTTTGCCATAAATATAATTTAATGGTTTTGGTAATGAATAATTATAATATCGACTACCATTACCACCACATAATAATATATATTTCATATAATTATATCTAGATATTATATAAAATAAAAATATTAAATATTATATTAAATATTATATTAAGCAAAACAATATTAAGCAGAACAACTATCACATACTGAATTATCTTCTACTAATAATTTTAATTTAGATTGTATTGTTGGATCAATTGTTACTTTAGTAGCATCTTTTGATGGACGACTTCTTAAATAATAAATACCCGTTTTTAATCCATTACGCCAACTCCACATATGAGATGAATATAATTTCTGATAATCTGGAACACCATAAAATATATTCATACTTTGTGTTTGATCTACAAATGGACCACGATATAAAGCCGCTTTTAATACCCATTTTTGTTTAATTTCCCATATTGTTTGATATAATCTTTTAATTTCATCTGGTATATTATTAAATTTAGCTATTGAACCATTATTAGCTAAAATTAATTGTTTCATTTCTTCTGACCACAAACCAATATTTTTTAAATCATTAATTAAATATTTATTAACTAGAGGAAAATCACCAGCCAATGTTTTTCTAGTATAAATATTATTTGTAAAAAATTCAAAACATTCGGTATTACCTAATATTTGACTGGTTGATGCTGTTGGCATTAATGCAGTTACTAAAGAATTTCGTACACCATAAATTTTTATTTCTTCTCTTAATTCATCCCATTTTTCTGGATAATTTAATTTAATATCAATTTCAGAATCAACCATTTTATTTTCTAACCACAAATCAAATTGAAATTTACCTTGAGATATTGGAGAACCTTTAAATGTTGAATATGCACCACAATATGATGGTATACTTTCAATGTCATCAGAACATGATATATCCCATACTGATGGTTTAAGTTTATGATATAATTTATTATCTTTATCATAATTAGCATCATAATATTCTGGAAAGTCTTCAAATGATTTATTTAATTTATTATTATAACTATGCATTTTAAAATATTGATTAGTTAATAATGTTTTCATATCTTCCATTCTATCTTTTGAAATATCTTTAGATGCTGTTAAAGCTGCTAAATATATTGTTTCCATCATTTTTGCATTAAATAATAATGCTTCATCACTATCGAAAGGAATTTTTAATAATACTAATGCATCTGCTAATCCTTGAATACCTAATCCAATTGGACGATGTCTAATATTTGATCGTTTAGCTTCAATAACTGGATAATAATTTAAATCTATAATATTATTTAAATTTATTGTTGCTTGATATGCAACTTCATATAATTTATTATAATTAAATGTACCTTTAATATAATTAAATAATTCATGCCAACCGCCTATATATTCATTATCTAAATATATTTGTGGATATGTTATTTTATTAGTATTACAAGTTTGTAATTCATCTAAATTTGTTCTAATTTTAAATGTAGTATATCCATGTGATTCTAAATATTTTTTAGCCCATATACAATATTTACAATTATCTTTACTATATATTGTCCATACACCTTCAATAGTTTTATTTTCAACACATTTATTTATAGCAATTGATGCTAAATTACATACTGCATATTCTTTATCATCAGAATATTCAACAATTTCATGACATAAATTACTTGATTTAATAGTACCTATATTTTTTTGATTAGATTTTTTATTAACATGATCTTTATATCCAATATAAGGTGTACCAGTTTCTAATTGTGAATCTAAAATTGCATTCATTACTTCACGTGCTTTTATTACATGTGTATATTTTTTTTGATCTACATATGACCAGTATAAATTTTCAAATTCTAAACCATATGCATCTGATAAGCCCGGACAAGTATCAGGACACATTAAATACCAATCTTGATCTTCATGTACTAATTTCATGAATAAATCAGGAATCCATAAAGCTGTAAAAAGATCTCGAGCCCTTTCAGTTTCTGTACCAAAGTTTTTCCGTAAATCTAAAAATGCCATAATGTCTGGATGATATGGTTCTAAATAGATAGCAATTGAACCTTTTCTTTTTCCACCTTGATCAATGTATCGTGCAATTTCATTATATACTTTTAACATTGGAATTAATCCACTACTTGGACCATTAGTACCTCTAATTAATGCATTTTTTGCACGAATATTAGATACATGTAATCCAATACCACCTCCCCATTTACTTATTTGTGATACTGATGCCCATGTTTTAGTAATACCTTCAATTGAATCATACGTACCTAATAAAAAACAACTTGCTAACTGTGGTCTTTTATTACCAGCATTAAATAATGTTGGTGATGCATGAGTATAATAACCATTAGACATTAAATCATATGTAATTTTTATTTGTTCTATATTATTCATATTAATAAAACATGCAACTCTTAAAAACATATCTTGTGGTGTTTCCATAATTCGTTTACCAATTTTCATTAAATATGCTTTTTCTAATGTTTTAAAACCAAAATAATCAAATAAATAATCACGATTATAATCAATAATACTATTTAATTCATCTTTATTTTCATTTATAAATTTTAGATATGATAAATCTAATAAATTTAATTTAGATTGAATATAATTTTGTTTATTTACAAAATTATCTGGAGTTGCATTATCTTTAATATTAAATAACTTTTTATGTAAATTACTTACTAATATTCTACCGGCTAAATATGCATATAAATAATTAGTTGTTGATAAATTTACACAAATATTTGATGATTCTAAATCTAATTCTTCTGTAGTAATTCCAGGAAATATAGATGCTACCACTTTTTGAGCTACTAATACAGGATCTAAATCTTCATTATTATTAATTAATTTACTAATTCGTTCTGTAATTTTATCAAATTTAACAGGTTCAATAGTATTATTTCTCTTTGTAACAAACATAAAATAATAAATAAATATTGTTTAAATATATTAGATTCAATTTTTTTATTATTTGATCCTTTATTATTTGATCCTTTATTATTCAAATGGTTATTATATATAAAGATACTATTTAATTTATTGTATATGTTTATTATAAAAAAAATTATTAATTTTAATCTAAATTGGTATTTTATACCAATAATTAGTAGTATTATGTTATTTTTACCATATATTTTTAGTTTAATTGGTCTATCATCAATTGGTCCAATTGCAGGTGGTTTATTTTCAACAATGCAAGGTGCTGGAATTGTATCTGGTAGTTTATTAGCTCTTTTGCAATCATTTGCTATGAGTGGTTGGATTATAATAATACAATCAATATCTATTTATTATTGGTTAATAGTTTTATCATTTACTTTTATAAAAAATAATTTACGTTTATCATAATATTATATTTTTAATTAAGTTATCAATAAATAAATTAAATAGTTATTTCTGTAATTTTAATTTTTTTAACTTTACCGTTTTTATATGTACCATAAATAGGTCCTTTACTACCATCATCTAATTTAATATAAGCATTATCATTATTTAAAAAATATGTTTTACCTTTATATTCTATTTCTTCATCTTCTATTAGTTGTTCTTCATCTTCTATTAGATCTTCTTCTATTAAAACTTCTTCATTAATACTTTCTTTTTCATCAATATCATTATTATTATTATCACATTGATCATTATCAAGTTCATCATTAATATTATTATTTAATATTGTCATATTACTTATAATTTCATTAATATTATTTAATTCAGTTTCTAATATTTTTGCATATTGATTATAATGTGATGATGGTTCCTCTAATGATTCAATTCGTTTAATTATTTCTTCTTGTATTTCAAGTGATGGTACTGGTATTTTAAATTCATTAATATCTTTCAATGAAATATAACCTAATCCAGAACCATATTTAGCTTTAGACATTAATTTTGTTCTATAAAATGTTAAATAATAATATAAATATTTACATTTAATATTAGTTGGAATAAATGCAATGCTATGACTTGCAAATGCTGTTTTTCCTTGAACATACCAACTTTTAGCAATACCACTAGTTAATGATAATGGATTTGTTTTATTTCCTCCATCTTTAGCAAAAATAATATATTCTAATTCATCTAATGTATAATTATCATGAGTTCCAACAGGAGAATTAACAGAAGTAGTATAAAAAGGAATAGTTCCATTATTATTCATATCTCCGCTATTAAAATTACCTTTTTTTATTTCTACAATATCTCCTAATTTTTTATTTTCACATACACTTTGATAAGAATTAAAAATAGATTTTATTTGTAAATTCTTTTTCTTGGGTATATTTGATAGTTCAAATAGTAATTGTTTAATATTATCTTGATAAAATATTATATTTTTAAAATCATCATAATTTCTATTAATTAATGTATTAAATATAGGTTTGTCTTTTAAATATTTTAGTGTATCTTCTATTTTTGCATGTTCATATATTTCATCTAAAAATTTAACTATTTCTTCTTGATGGGATTCAGATAAATTAGGTATTAAAAAATTTTTAAGATCTACTTGAGATAAATTTTTTAATCCACCACCCTTATATAAATTATATAATTTATTAAAATTTATTTTTAAAAAATAATATACAAATTTTATATTAATACTACAACTTAATATAAAATTATGTGATGAACAACTAAAATTTTTATCTAAAAATAAGGAACCATTACCACCAGAGCCAATAATAATACTTTCATTTGGATAATCATTAAAATTACTTTTTTTAATAATTGAACTTGATGTATAAAAATTATATAATCCATTATTTATGGCATCACCGGCTTTATGTTTAGATTTAGTTAATATTTCACAAACATCGCCTAATTTAAGCCATCCACTTGTATCTTGTTTTACTACATCTTCAACTTTGAAATAATCATCTGTTTTTAAACTATAATTATTTTTTTCACATTGTTCATACGTGATTTCACCAATCTTTTTAAAATACATGGGTTTAATTCGAGTACCTTTATCTTCTTTACTAAAATATCCTTCTTCAAAAATAATTTTTTTATTTTTATATGTTCTATCATATATAATAATACAAATAGCAAAATTAGTATATTGGAATGCACCATTAGGTAATAATATTATTTTTTTTAAACCATTTTTTAGTAATTCTTTTCTTATTTTTGATTGCCATGTAGTCTTTTTTTCAGTACCATTATTAATTATTCCTTGATCAACTACTACACCACAACGTCCATTTTCTTTTAATGCATTAAAACCAAGTTGTAAAAATAAGCAAACTGAATTTTTAATATTTATTGGAAATATTTTTGGATCTTTTACATCAAAACTAGCACCAAATGGAGGATTATAAGCTAATACATCATATTTCTTAGTTTGATATGTTGATTTATCTGTTATTGAATCACATAATTGAAAATTATTAAATGAGAATCCATAAATATATGCATTAACTTGTAATACTTTAAAAATATTTGGATCAACTTCATACCCAAAAACATTATTTTTACAAAAATCATCTACATTACCATATTTATTTTTAATATATTGTCGTGCTTTAATAAAAAAGCCACCCGCGCCACATGAAGAATCAAATAATGTATCTGTTGGTTTTAATTCTACTTCATTTAAAATTTTTTCAATAATATATTGACTAGTAAAATATTGACCTAGACCACTTTTACTTCCAAATACACCATCTCTATATTTTTCAAATGCATCCCCTAATAAATCTGAATTAGATTTATTTAATGACATATTAAAGCCTTCATGTAATTTAATAATACATTTAACAATATCTGGTTCGTGTGATTCTTCAAATTTAAAATATTTTTTCCAACTTCCACTATATACATCTGATAATGTTTTATGATGAAAAATTTTTTTAAATACACATAAATTATTATAATTTTCTTCATTATCTCTTTCTATAGTAGCATCTAATTGTTCATCATAATAGATATCTAAATGTCTCTTTTCATCATATAATAATTTAAATAGATCACCTTTAATAATATCTTTGTTTTTGATTTTTAAATCATAATTTTCGCAATATTTCTCATAAATAATATCTAATCTACATTCTTCATCAATTTCAATTGAATCTTTATTAGTAATTTTAAATTTCCCATTTTTGATATCAGATTCAATTAGTTTTAATAATAATAAATTAGTTATTTCTTGAAAGGCATCATTAACAGTTAATTTAGAAATACCATTTCTAAATATATCTTCCATACTTTTAATAGTAGCATAAAAATTATTTGTTGACATATAAAATAATAATATTCAAAGCTTTATTTAATTTAATTCAATTTTTATTAAAAATTATAGTAAATAATCTATTTATTTAGTTCAATTTTTATTAAAAATTATAGTAAATAATCTATTTATTTAGTTCAATTTTTATTTAGTTCTTAAATAGATTGAAATTTATAAAATTCTGCAAAATTTGGCGGCATTTTATTATCATAATTACGTATTTCATTTATTTTTTTTTTAGTTAATTTTGACCATGAATTATAATATTTAACTAATTTAGGTGTTGTTTTTAATACTTTTTTAAATTCATTATAATTATAATATTTATTTGTAAAACCTAATACATCATACCAAGTTTTAATAGACCATATTTGTGGATATATTTCATAAATATCTGGTGGTATTCCTAATAGATTATGATCTAATTTATTATATTCTTTCCAAAAATCATTTAATGGATTATTAAAAGCATCAATAGTTTTTATTTTTTTAATAATCATTTCAAAAGCTTCTTCC
>Ga0214923_10006178_pt1 | contig 13567 bp, 9 predicted proteins | sample LL1510_MetaG_FD_177993 | JGI IMG/M metagenome (GOLD analysis project Ga0214923, IMG submission 177993) | Freshwater microbial communities from Lake Lanier, Atlanta, Georgia, United States - LL-1510 | ecosystem: Environmental > Aquatic > Freshwater > Lake | place: USA: Georgia | collected 2015-10-15 | reverse complement strand
TACCTTTATTGGGCCCACCGTGCGCAACATGCGCATCATGGGTGATAAGGCCCGAGCCCGTCGAGTAGCCGATAAGGTGGGCGTCCCTACCATTCCAGGAGACAGCAAAGGATTATTAGAGCCTGGTGAGGCGTTAGCAATTGCGGAGCGCGCTGGGTTCCCAATTCTCCTAAAAGCGTGCGCGGGTGGTGGTGGTCGCGGAATGAAAATTGTGAAGAGCTCAGAGGAGTTTGTTTCCACATTTCAAACCGCGCAGCGTGAGGTTGAGGCTGCTTTCGGAGATGGGCACCTCCTGGTTGAAAAGTATCTTCCGAAAGTTCGTCACATTGAAGTTCAGTTGGCGGGCGATCAGGCTCACAACGTTATCCACCTCGGTATTAGAGACTGTTCGGTGCAGCGCCGTTACCAGAAAGTGATTGAGGAGTCTCCCTCAATCGGACTGCCGCCGGAGATGCAGCGCGATATTCAAAATGCGGCTGTTGAGCTTGGTAAGGCTGTAAATTACTCCAGCTTGGGAACTGTGGAATTTCTCGCTGATCTCGAGAATAAAAAGTTCTATTTTATCGAGATGAATACCCGGCTCCAGGTTGAGCATCCGGTAACGGAACTGGTCACTGATACCGATCTCGTAAAAGAGCAAATCCGTTTGGCAGCTGGACTTGAATTAACGTGGAAGCAATCTGACATTACGATTTCAGGTCATGCTATCGAGGCCAGAATTAACGCCGAAGATCCTCGAACGTTAATACCCTCGCCTGGGTTGATAAAGAGCTACCACCCTCCAGGAGGCAACGGAATCCGGGTGGACTCGGCTGTATACACCGGCTACACTGTAAAACCCTACTATGACTCGATGATTTCGAAGCTCATCGTAAGAGATAAGGATCGGGAATCGTGCATTAAGAAGCTACTCGTTGCGCTGGACGAGTATTTAATCGATGGAATTAACACAAACATCGAACTTCATCGTCGAATACTGTCGCATCCTGATTTCAGGAGTGGTAATTTCTCCACTAAATTTCTCGATCAAACGCAGCTGTTTGATTAGTTCTCGCACGGTTTCGCTATTTGCGCCCATGGGCCTGAACGTGCCTAGGGTAAAAAATAAGGTAGTTACTTTCCTTGGGTGAGGTATGTCGTTAGTTCGCTTCTTTGTGTGTGTCCTGGTGTGTAGTCTGTTACCAGCGCGGTGTTTCGCCGATCCTCGTGGGCCGCTCATTACACTACCTGAAACCTCATATGATTTTGGGTCGGTGTCTCAGGGTCAGAGGGTGATTCATGAGTTTTTAATCCGCAATGATGGTGACGCGGATCTTAACATTCAAAGGATTGCTCCCTCGTGTGGCTGCACCGCATCAACTGTGTCTTCCGCGGTGGTAAAGCCGGGGTCGAGCGAGAAAATTAAGGTTGAGTTTGATACGGCTGGATTTTCCGGCTCAAAGACGAAATCGGTTTCAATTATCACCAACTCGCGAGAGCGGCCTGAAGCGGTGGTGCGCCTTACAGGAGTGATTGTGCGAGATGTGCACGTTTCACCTGAGCGCTTAGACTTTGGTGACATTACGCCCGCTTCATCGCTTGCAAGTAGAACCAAGGAGTTTATAGTGGAGCGCTCGAGCGACTCCATGTCCGGCGACGTCGGCGCGAGGAGCTTCTCTAAATTTCTTGATATCAAGAGGATTCGCGTCGAGGGTAATAAGACAATTTTCTCGGTCGTCTTGAGAGAAGGGGCCCCAAAAGGGGAGATTCGCGACAGAGTAATTATTGAGCTCACCGCTGGTGGAGAGCGCGTAGTAAATGTCCCAGTCACCGCTTCCATTCAGGGTGATTTGCGGTTAATTCCGGCAATCGTGTCATTTGGTATTGTCAGTGGGGAGGTCCCTCTGGAGCGCCGAATTCGGTTTGAGAACAATTCGCAATCAAAAGTTTCAATTCGAGGGGTCTCAAGCTCTGACCCGGCAGTCTCAGCTTCGGTCATTGAAGTAGAGCCCGGAAAAAAGGGAGTCTTAATTGTGACCCTTGACCCAACAAAGGCGCGTGGCGATCTCAAGGCAACTATTGATCTCGATACCGATCATCCACAAGAAGAGCGACTCTCACTGAGTGTCTATGCAGTTCAACCGCCTCGGTGAATTGAACTCAAAGTGTGCGTGAGAGGGCCGATGCATGGGGCTTTTTGAGCCCGCTCGTGTACCCGGCTTAGAGGAGCAACTGGCGATGGGGTTATCTCGATCGATTGTCCTGGGTGTTCTACTAGTTTCCCTCTTTAGTTCCGACGCTTACACTGATCAGCTTGTGTATCATGGGGTTCCTATACCTGTGCAAGGTATCAATCCGGTTGGTCCAGCCTCAATAGTGGTTCAGATTGGGGGATCAAGGCTTGTCGTGGATCATGCAGACGCCGCGCGCTCGGTGATTGCACATGTTCTACGGGGTGATAATCCACATGTGATTCTGAGCGACCAAGAGGCGCAGGCTATCCTACAAGAGGCAGAGCGCCATGGCGACACGGATATTGTGGCGGCCATTTTCAGCGCGGCACTTCGTGAAATCAAGTATACCATACTCGATGATCTCGCAAATCTCCAAGTAGTGAAGCAATCTTCACTTACTGAAGAAGCAGCGAGAATTGCTCTTCGTCAGGCGACCTCTGCTAGCTTTCCAGCACGAGAGTGTGTCGCGCGATTCACGGCCGGTGACATCCAAGAGCAACTTCCCATCCCCATTGCGATAGATGGTACTCTATGTCTGGAAAAGATCGTCAGAGATCTCGTGGTGCTTATGGCTCGAGGTGCTCGTATAGAGAGTCTTGTATCCGAAGTGGCTCGGGCGCAGAGAGTTTTTGCTGAGGCTTCGTTGACATCTCGGCAGCGTGCTCAGAGTGTGAGTGATGCTCTCATGTCACTGAGCGATTCCTTGAAGTCTAGCAGGATAGCTGAGGTGCTTCGAGCACGGGATGTCCTTAATTCACACCTTGAACAGCAGGGTGAGGACCTACGATTGTTGTGGCGACTGGGTGTCGATAACGCCTTCCTGAATCAGGCTCTCTCAATCGGTCGAGTTGTGATCGCATGCGAGTATCTTTCTCACGTTCCTTTTGAGTCGCGAAACCAAGCCATTCACGAGGTGGTAGCGCGCATTGTAGATTCTCGCGAGCTCGATTCCGAGCTTGAGTCGTGTCTCCGTCGAAACCTTGCTCTGCTACACCGCTACGCTGAAAAGGATGAGTTGATCGCAAGTCGTTATGACTCCTTGCTCCAATCCCTTACGAGAGCAAGTCTAGAGAGAAGGGAGCCTGATCAGGCGTTGGATGTCCTACGGTTGGGCGCTAGGCAGGGAATCTGTGCTGATAAAGGGCGTAGGAGATTGTTGAGCAAGGTGTACGCCACGTGCGCCAGAGAGGGTATGATCCCGCGGGATCAGGCTCTCATAGAGACATGCTCTGTGGCGGATAGAGCCTTCCTCGTGATGGCCAGGATCTCCCCTGGTGCTGACCTCCGATATCTATTTAGTGTATTTGTTCCGATTGGCTTATTGATAGTGATAGTTGTTGGCGCCCTTCGATCCGCAATTGTTCATAAAGCTCACGACGCTCGCCATGCAACATGCCCTAAATTTCTGCGGTGCATTTCAGAATTAGGAAGTGCCCTTCTTCACTCCCTATCCCGAACCGTACCTTTTCGTCTCCCGTTCGGGATAGGGAGTAGGAGAGTGATCTATCGAGATAGTCACCGGCCGCAGAAGACGACATATGTCGAGGCGGGTGTTGATGCTTCTTCAGGACTCTCCCAGGAGCACTTGGAATCATTAAAAGCATTCGGCCTACGGCCTAACGCCACTCTTGATGAGATTAAAAGCGCCTATCGTGATGCGGTGAAGCGCTGCCACCCCGATCTTCAAAAGCGAGGCGGGGAAGCTGCGAGCGAATCGTTCCTTGATATAACTAAAGCCTACGACTACCTACTTACATGGCACGAGGAAAAGGGTGCTCAGCGGAAATAGTGGATAGGCGTCTCTGATTATTAGATGATATGCCGGGAAGCGGAGGAGCGTAGACGCGTCTCCTGTCTCGGGCACATACGCGGTATGACTTGTGACGCCGGCGGGGCAGGGGAAGCGATCGCACGCTCCTTACGCTGCGAAATCCTACGGCTCGAGCCTGCTCGGGAGAGAGCTCAGCAAGGGAGCTGCCATCCAGTAATGCTTTGGCGATTGGTGAATGGTGAGCTTGGCTACCGACCCGGGCACGGAATCTCTCTTGAAGCTGGTGGCGGAGCTCGGGTGTCGCACGGTACCGATTTAAGAGAGCAAGACCCCAGAATGGGTTGCCGGCCAATATTTGATATGCGATTTCGATCAGTATCGTTTTGGTCAGTTTTATTTCCATGCTTAGAACCTGAGCATGATACATGCCACTATCAGCCACTTCTAAATAATTGAAATTACTCCACTAAAGCCCTCCGCGTGGCGTATGATGCTGCAATCGCTGCTGGTTCATGCATCAGGACTCTCGCCTACGCCATTAAGGGCCGGCGTGAGTGACACAGGCGTAGGGTACGGATATACTCGTGAGTTGCGGCGATTGGAACGCGCGAGAGAGTGTGGGAACCCGGCCAGGACCGGAAGGTAGCAACCGTACCACATGTATCTGTGATGCGTGCCAGTCGTCGTTTTTGTTTCTCGCTCCATGCGCTACTCGGGCGGGATTATTACCTCGGTGGCGTGAGGCTACTTTTCTCAAACTTCCTGGTGTGTTTGGCTACGAGAGGGGCTATTCTCTCGGTATATTTTTTTGTGAAAAAGCATAGCTGTGTCGTACTTAGTTTTAGCGCGAAAATATAGACCTGCGGGATTCTCCACCGTAAGTGGACAAGAGCATGTAACTCGAACGCTTTCAAACGCAATTGCCCGCGACAAAGTTGTACATGCCTACTTACTGACTGGCCCACGTGGTGTTGGAAAAACCTCTGTCGCTAGGATTCTCTCAAAAGCAATCAATTGCAAATCATCGAAAGAGGCAAAGCCCTGCCAAGAGTGCGAAACATGCAAGGAGATCAGCGCTGGAACGAGTCTCGCTATTCGTGAAATAGATGGAGCATCCCATAATAGCGTTGATAACGTGCGCGATCTGATGGATTCCTTTAAAGCGCTTCCACCGCCTGGATATCGTTACAAGGTGTATATAATTGACGAGGTTCACATGTTGAGCCTCTCGGCTTTCAATGCTCTCTTAAAGAGTCTTGAGGAGCCTCCACCTCATACCGTTTTCATTCTTGCCACGACTGAAATACACAAGATACCCGAGACCGTGATCTCTCGATGTCAGCGACACGATTTTCGGTCTTTGGCGGTCGATGTGATTGAGTCGCGATTGGCGGAGGTGTGCACAAGTGAAGGGATCCAAGTTGAAAGAGAGGCCTTGACTTTGATAGCTCGCCTCGCTGATGGATCCATGCGTGATGCCCAGACTCTGCTCGATCGAGTTCAGACATTTTGCGATGGTGCGATCACGGCAGCCGAAACGAGTCGTGCGCTAGGCTCTGTGGAGCGGGCGGCTTTAGTAACGCTCGGCCGGCACATCGTGCAGCGAGATGTTCCAGCTGTGCTGCAGGCTGTGAGCGATCTTTTTTCCACCGGAATTGATCCATCCACTCTGTTACGGGAGTTCACTCATTTTTGGCGGGAGCTTTTTGTAGCAAAGCTTGGCGGAGAGAGTCGCCTGAGAGTGCTTGGTTTGAGTGATGATGCTGTAGTTGAGATCCTCCGTTTGGTTTCTCCCCTCGATGCGGTCGATATCCAAGATCTCTGGGATGTCGCTCGCGAGGGGTCAGATAGGTGTTTACGTGGGTCTCATATGCGGTACGGGTTTGAGGCCCTGACGGTTCGGCTGGCGACACGACTACCAGTTCAAGAAATAGGAAATTTAGTAGGGCAGGTGCTGGCATCGACCGGAGGCGCTGGTGCTACGGCAAGAGCCGACGCTATACCCCAGCTTCGCGCGCAGACCGATGGTAGCCAAGGAGCGGCTGCCAGGAAGACATCCACTCCGCCTGTTAATACTCCGACGCGCGTATCCGCGGAGGGAGCCTCTCTCGACTGGGGTGGTTTTCTTGCCCATGTGAGTGAGAAAGGCGGCAAGATACTTCTTGAAAATTTAAAGAGAATGAAGCCTGCACGGTTAGAGGCCGGGGTGTTCGAAGGAACAGGCCCTGAATTCACAGTGAACAGCCTCTCCCGTGAGCAGGCCACAATTAGGGGGCTGCTGGCGGGATTTTTTGGCCAGCCAAGCGCGGATCGATGGAAGATAATCTTTACAAAGGGTGTGGCAGCGACTGATAGTGTGGCAGCGGAGGCGCATGAAACAGCGACTCAGCAGGCCGAGCAGATCGAAGCGCATCCAGCTCTGCAGAGTTTGCAAAAAATCTTTCCCGGCAGCAAAGTAGAGCAGGTGAGGATTAAGAATTCGTAGCATGAAAAAATAGGTATCGCAGTGAGGGCAAGCGAACCGTATCAGGTAGCAAAGCGCGCTTTGAAAGCGCGGAGACGATACCCGGGGTGTTCGCGGTCAGGATTGACTGAGAGGATTTATTTGAGACGGGCGTCGTAATATTATCCGGAGGGAAGTTCTATATGAGTCGAGGGTTTGGTGGTTTTCCAGGTGGTAACATGCAGGGGCTGCTACAGCAGGCTCAGAAAATGCAGAAAGACATGCAGCGCGCTCAAGCTGAAGTGGAAGGTCTAGAGGTTGAGGGGAGCGCTGGCGGCGGTGCTGTAAAATTTCGAGTAAATGGGAAGAACGAGGTGCTACGTGTCGAAGTTGCACCGGAGTCAGTTGATCCCTCTGATGTTGAGATGCTCCAAGACATGATCCGGCTAGCCGCTAATGACGCACTCGCCAAAATACGAGCTCAAACGGAAGAAAAGCTTTCTAAAGTGACAGGTGGCATGAAGGTGCCCGGGCTTTTATAAATGAAATGTGAGTGGCTATGGTGTCTTTTCCTCCCGCATTGCAAAAATTGATTAAGGAGTTGGCGAAGCTTCCATCTATTGGAGAAAAGACCGCGACTCGGCTCGCGTACCATTTAGTGGCAAATGATAGAGATCTCGCTAATTGTTTGGGTGAAGCGCTACGGGTAGCTGCTCAGCAGGTGCGCTTGTGTGATAGGTGCTTTTTTCTGAGTGAAGAATCGTTGTGTGCGATCTGTAAGAACTCGGGCCGTGACCCATCGCTCGTATGCGTCGTAGAGAAGCCAGTCGACCTGGTGGCAATCGAGCGAGTAGGAGAGTTTAAGGGCTCGTATCACGTATTGCACGGACTGTGGGCGCCACTTCGGGGGCAGGGTCCTGACTCGATGAAGATCAAAGAATTGATGACAAGAATAAAATCCGAGCCAGTCAAGGAGGTTATTATCGCCACAAGCGCAACGGTTGAGGGTGATGCGACAGCGCTCTATATCGGACGGCTGTTAGCTGATGCCGGGGTTTCGGCGACTCGACCAGCTCAAGGAATTCCCAAGGGTGGCGAACTTGAATACGCCGATGATGTTACCCTCTCTCGGGCTTTTGCAGCTAGGAGCCTCCTCTCAGTTCCGTAGGACTCGGATGTGGCTATAGCCACATGAGCATCCAGATACCCAGGACGTGACGTTCTCGGGCAGCTCTCTCTGTCATCATGCTAGCAAGTTCGGTTTGTACTCGCTGTGCTGAATCTGCCTGACATCTTTGTGATATTGAGGGAGGATCTAGCTTAATTTGTTTATGAATTCCATATAGTTGCGATATTTTGGAATAAGCTGGCGCAGCAATGTTACTCTAGTAGGATGATTGAACGAGGTGGTCATGTTACCTCTGACGCAGTTACGTTGCCCCTGATATCTGCAGGCGTTGGCCAGCAACAGAAGACTACGGGAACGTCGGAGCACATTTCGGCGAGCCGAATAGTTGAGCAGATACGCAATCGCTCCTTTTCGGAATCTGCTCAGGCGCTTCTTGGAGCCTACAGGTATCTTTTTGAAATTAGAGACTCCCAAAGTATTGATGGAAAACTTTTCCAGCTAGGAGATTTAGCACTGCTTCCAACGAAGGGACAGGCATTTTTCTTCAGTGATCTTGAAGGCAACATCGATGGACTTGCCCTAGCCATGGACGAGCTTCAAATGCTTGAACGGATAAAAAGAAACGATCCAGAGGATCAGGTTTTTATCTGTATTCTGGGGGACAGTATTGATAAGAGCAGAACGAGCTCAGAGCTCATGGAGTTTCTTTTGGAGCTTAAGAGCGACCCAACATTTTCAAACAATATAGTTATCTTGCCGGGAAATCATGAGCTGACTATGGATTTACAGCTCGAGTCCGGGGGCGACGCCGATCCCTATAAACGACTGGGCTTACGAGAGGAGATACTTTCAGCACGCGAGTCGTACCGTTCGCCTGATTTAACCAATGAGTATGTTCAAGCAGTTGGGAAGCTTTGCTATGAGTCCAGATTCAGCACATACCGGCCATACGAGCAGCATCCAGCTACACCAGAGCAGTGTGCTCACGAAGCCCAGGTTGGAATATGGCTTCTCTTTAACGACATTTTTCAGATCCTTCCTAAAATGATCGTATCCCCAAACGGGGTGTGTGCTTCTCATGCTGGATTTCCAGTTACGGATGCGTTCGCACGCTTTCTTAATGATCCAGACCCGAGTGATAGCTATGCAATATTCGGTGAGCTATCGAGAATTGCTGATGTTGATCCGAATAGGTCGAAATGCCACCCATACAATAGCGCCCTGAATGATTTAATATGGAGCGATATAGACCCTGCGCTTGATGTCGAAGGGGCGCCCCTTATAGGTAGCAATAGGCGGGGCTGTGGCGGCTCGCCGGGTCGAGGTGTCGCATTTGGGCACCGCGCCTTGGACCGATTCGGTGCAGTATCGGGCGCGACCCTATGGATCAGAGGCCATCAAGCCAATCCACCCGAGGGTGAGGGTGTGGAATTCAAGCGGCGGGGCGCATGGAGGTATAAGAACTGTGTTACTATACAGAGCAATTTCGATCCGGGTGCTTTCGTAGCGATCGACCTCTCCACACCGAAACCAACTCCGGATAATCTCTCGTTTAGAACGATGCCTCTAGCACTTTAGAGGGGTGGGCAGTCAGGCACGTCGGCCACCTATTGTTTCATTATTTCTCTTGGCTTAAAGGTTGGAATAGCTTTCAGTAAAACCCCAGTTTGTCCGGCATTTACCTGGATTTTGGGTATTCTCAAGGGTGACTTGCTTTGCTGCCGTACTCTTCGTACAACTGCCCGGTATATGTCGGATCTGGCCAGCACGGGTCTTAGAGATAGGCGACCGGCCAGCTTTTAAGTAACCAAAAGGATAAGACGTATGGCGGGGTTTGGTCGAGTCAGCATTCAATCCAAAATGATTGTCCTTCTCCTGGTGGTCAGTCTGGCCTCAGTCTCAGCTATAGCGGTCTTGGGGTATTCATCAGCCAAGGCGTCATTAACGCGTGCTGTGGAGAATCAGCTCCAGGGCGTGCGGGTATCGAAAACCACAACTCTTAAGGCGATGCTTGAGGCGCTGCGCGATCAAGTCATTTCAATATCTGACAGCCAGGCGGTGATCGACGGTATGCGTTTATTTAGTCAGGGTTATAGAGACCTGTCGAGTAAGACGCTAAGTGTTCATGAAGAGGAAAAGCTTCGCTCCTTCTATGCACAGGAGTTTCTTCCAGCGCTCTCTAACTTGATAGATGGGCAGCCGATCCTGGAGCATTACCTCCCCTCAAACCCCGCCGCCCGATACCTTCAGTACCACTACCTAGCGAACAATCCTCATCCGTACTTTAAGAAACATGAGCTCATGTCTGATCCCTCAGATCAAACTCTTTATGGAGAAGCGCATGCCAAGCTTCATAAACTCTTCGCGCGAGTTGTGAAGATCTTTCACTTCGAAGATGTGATGCTCATCGATCCAGATACCCTCGATGTCGTGTACTCTTTTCAAAAAACGAGTGACTTCGCGACGAATCTGCTTCAAGGACCATACTCAAACACTAACCTCGGTGAACGCTTGCGAGCGCTCAGGTCAGCTAGAGATCGCGATGATTTTAAGATTGCTGATTTTGAGCCGTACAGGCCAAGCCTTGGCATACCGATGGGTTTCGCCATGAGCCCGATATTTAATGGACCAACTATGATCGGTGTTCTGGTACTTCAATTCCCGATCGACACCTTTAATAAAGTTCTTACCGGCGATTATAAATGGCGCGAGGAGGGGCTGGGTGCTACCGGGGAGACTTATGTAGTAGGCCCAGACCGAACTATTCGCAGTAGGTCCCGATTTATGTACGAAGATCCGGAGAGATTCCTGCGCGAGGTGCGTGATGGAGGGGTGAGCACCAAAATAATCGATCGTATAGTCCGGCAGAAAACCGCGATGAACGCACTCCCGATTCCCGGTATCAGCGTGGAGAGGGCTCTTCAAGGACTCTCGGGAATTACGATCACGCGGAGTTATAGAGGAACGGATGTGTTGAGCGCGTACGGACCTCTTGAGCTCGATTCCCTTCGCTGGGCAGTGATCTCAGAGATGGACCTACACGAGGCAAATGCCCCTGTGAGGCAGTTCGGTCGGAGGGTTGTTGTGGTAGCCAGCGCACTAGCGCTTCTTGTGAGCATCTTGGCGTTGGTGTGCTCTCAGCTTCTCACCCGACCACTCCGGGCGCTCACAGATGGCGCTCGCCGTTTGGGGGCGGGCGAAACAGATGTAAAGGTGCAGGTCGGGTCCCATGATGAATTTGGCGAGCTTGGATCGGTGTTCAATGAAATGTCAGATAGCATTAAGACCCAAAAAGAGCAGCTTGAGGAGCAGGTCCGAAAAAATCAGGAATTGCTCTTAAGTATACTTCCCGCCTCGGCTGTCGCGCAGCGTCAGGATGGAGACGAACGTGCGAGTCGGGAATTCGCTGACGTTTCCGTGCTTTTTTCAGAGCTGGTGGGCATGGAGGAATTTAGTCACTCCATGGGAGACGCAAAAGCACTGGCTGCCCTGGGTGACTTGATATCGTCGTTTGATGATGTTGCCGAGACCTATGGCATCGAGAAGGTGAAAACGATAGGCACTTCATATCTTGCGGTGTGTGGCCTCTCGGTAAGTAGACCGGATCACGCCAGAAGGATAGTTCAGTTTGCGGAGGAGATGGTACGGATTGTTATGGCATTCAACCGTGAGCACAAATCATCGCTCAACCTCGCGATCGGAATTAATTGCGGCTCGGTGGTAGGTGGTGTGGTGGGGAAAAGAAAGTTCCTCTATGACCTTTGGGGCGATACCGTGACGATCGCTAAGAAACTTGCTACAGGTTCGAGTGGAGCGATACGGGTGACACACAATGTATACTCTCGCCTAGGCGATCAATTTGAGCTTAAGGGACCGATCCGTTTTGAAGTGGAAGGAAAATCTCTGATTGAGGCGTGGCAGATCGCAGTGTAGTAATTCGAATCGCAATGAGGGGCGTTTGATATGACCGATTTCTTTGGGGAGCAGCTATCTAATTTTTGGCCGGCGGTGTGGATCTCGCTTGGATTCCCGGTAGTAATGTTGCTGTTGAATGAAGTCATCGGAGTCTGTGAACGACGCGGTTTCACTGGAGTGTCGACTCTGCGAACTATTAGGAATGTGGTGATCCCCTCCAGTGCCCTGCTTGCATTCACGCGATATGTGCTTGAGCTTCCCAGAGACGCCACCTCTGTGCGAATTGTGGCGACAGCTTTTTGGGTTTTTTTGCTTTATGCCGTCCTGGGTATAGTCAATCACTTTGTTTTTGGTGCGGCTCAAGCTGGTTCGTGGCGAGAACGGATGCCTAAACTTTTTGGCGATCTAGCTCGACTTGTTTTGGTCGCTTTGGGAGCGCTTGTGATCTATTCAAATGTTTGGGGGCATGAGGTGCGGGGCGCTCTCACTGCTCTCGGTGTGGGTTCCGTTGTAATCGGCCTCGCCCTCCAAGAGCCCCTTGGTAATATCGTCTCAGGTTTGATGTTGCTCTTTGAACGTCCGCTCAAGGTTGGCGATTGGGTATCAGCAGAGGGAGTTACAGGCAAAGTAATTGAAATAAACTGGCGATCCGTGCATATCCAAACCTCGACTCGCGAGTTACGGATAGTTCCTAATGTGCGACTCTACAAGGGGGCTTTCAGCAATCTCTCACGTCCAACGGATGTGAGAACCGAGGTTTTGCAGTTAGGCTTCGGTTACGATGATCCTCCTAATAGGGTCAAGGCTGTGTTATTTGATCTGCTCAAAACGACAGAGGGTATTTTGAGTGACCCAGCCCCAGCCGTTCGCACATTTGAGTATTCTGATTGGTCAGTAATCTACAGGGTTTCGTTCTCGGTAGCTCGTCAAGAGGACCTCGCGGCAACGCGTGATCGCTTCATGACTAGACTATGGTATGTGGTTCGTCGTGCGGGACTCACCATTCCGTTCCCGATTCAGATGGAGTATAGCCCTGGTGAAAATCCAGGAGTGGCGCCGGTGACTCCGCAGGAGTGGTTGCGAGACTATCCCCGATTTCGCGCTGCGGTGAAGCAGGATGTCGACAGGCAGCCCAAGGTCATGAGCTTTGCAGCAGGCGAAGTTATTCAGAGCCAGAAGGTACGATTTCAAGGTTTCGCGCTGCTTTTGCGAGGAAAAGCGAGTCTTTCGGTGCTCGACCGCAGCGGAGAGCTTGTCCAAGTAGGTGAGATTGGTCCAGGCGAGTCCTTTGGGGATCAGATCACGGCTGGTGCTCAGTCGAGTGAATTAACGATCCGAGCCGTTGAAGATCTCACGGTGATGATCTTTGATAGTAAAACAATGACCGAACTATTTAGGCAATCGCCGGCTTTAGCCGCAGAAGTGGGAGATGCTATCGAGGCGAGGCGCAGCACTTCATTGGCAGTTCGGTATGGGAGGGCTGTCTAGAAGCGCAAAGAGCGCCACGTTTCATCCCGCGACGCTTTTACATCGATTTCCATTTGGATTGCGCCCGGGTCGGGCGCGGTGTTGCTGTGAGGAAATTCAATACTCCTGATGACTCGCATGCCCATTCGTAGATCCCTCGGCCGCCGGCCCGGCCTCAAAGTTCCTCAATCTGCTACCGCCAAAGCCCGTGGTGGGCCTGCGGCAGCGCGTTTTTATGACGTGAATAAGGGGGTAGTTTACCGATACTATTGACTTTCCTAGAGCCTCAGAGAATGATGTAGGGGCTCCCGTTCCCCGGTAGCTCAGTTGGTAGAGCAGGTGGCTGTTAACCACCCTGTCGGGGGTTCGAGTCCCTCCCGGGGAGCCAGTCATCCCTCTGCAAGCCATTTGGGAAGCAGACTGACATGCACTCGATGTGCCCTCGTGCTGCTCCTCTCCGTCCCAGGAGAGGGAGATGGACCTGATCGTAACTAATTATGCCATCGGATTTTATCGCTTTAATCCCCCTCTGGTACGTCGCCTTCCTTCTCAGCACGGTGTGTCACGAGGCTGCACATGCTCTCGTCGCCAAATGGGGGGGAGATTCGACCGCCTACGCGGGCGGCCAA
>Ga0214923_10006177_pt1 | contig 13570 bp, 15 predicted proteins | sample LL1510_MetaG_FD_177993 | JGI IMG/M metagenome (GOLD analysis project Ga0214923, IMG submission 177993) | Freshwater microbial communities from Lake Lanier, Atlanta, Georgia, United States - LL-1510 | ecosystem: Environmental > Aquatic > Freshwater > Lake | place: USA: Georgia | collected... | reverse complement strand
TGATTTTGTAATTTTATGTTTTGTAAATATAGAAGACATAATACTTATATAATAAGTCAATAATATATTTTAAATTTAAAATAATATATTATTTTGTTAAAGTTATAAAAAAATTGATTATTATTTTTAAAATAATAATCAAAGACTACACAACATAAGACAAGACAAAACAAGACAAGACAAGACAATGAACACTAAGACCGAACTCAAACCTTTGCCCAAGTTGACAACATTATTACCTCCTTTTTGTGGCTTTATGCCTGATGATGTAGTGACTTGTAATATATGTTTAGAAGACAATGATGGAAACATTGAAGTAGATGGATGTATTTCAGGAAAAATTAAGCGAAGACTTATTACATCATGCGGTCACATATTTCATAAAAAATGCTTACAGCAATGGACTAGTGCGTGTAATAAAGGTTTATTATGTGGGCTAATTACTTGCCCTTATTGTAGAGGACCTGTCTATATGGATGAGCAAAGTACTGAAACAAAAGAAAAACTATTTGCTGCTTTAGCGCGTTGTGATTGCTGTCCAAGACATCAAAAAGATAAACCGTTGTCTTATACACATGACCCAGAGTTAGATGCTAGAACTATGTCAAAAGAGCAAGAAATTGCTCTAAACACTCTTTCAAGTACAGACTATATTGCTTGGTGCTATAACAACAATTGGCGTCGCCTACTGGACCTGAATAGGTGTAGTTGTCATTGTAGGACAAGAATGCGCGCAATGGTTCGTCGCATTCCACCTTCTATTTCATATGACTTGTTTAATAAATAAATTAATCTCTCAAAAAAATAACAAAGACTACATATTTATAACAAATTATAATCATTTAAAATTTAATTACTAATATTATTATACAATGTACAATGAATCAATTAAATAAAGTTAGGCTATGTCTTTTTTTAAATACTTGTTTGGTCTTATTTATTGGATTTTATATAACAAATTTCGCAAGTGATTCAAAATATTTTCGCTTTGGACCAAGTGATGATTTTATATTTATAAGCGTTCAAATTAATACTACACAAAAATATTGTAGTTTATTAACATTAATTTTTGTAAATGATATAATAAGAGTTATTATTCAAGAATTTGGAGACCCTGTGTTATATATGAATGTTTATAATCCGGATAAAAAAGAAATAACTGAGTTTAGTAAAGCACAACTATATTTTTATGCAAATTCTATGTTTTTAATAAATAATATTAGGTATATTTTTACAATATTAATTAGTGTAACACAAATAGATATTGCGTTATTTTCTGTACTAGTAGAACAAGTAATTGTAATTTTTACAATTAAAATGCTACTCGATGAAAAAAAATTCATAAATAAAAAATCATTGTTACACAAGGAAGTTATTATGCTAGACATTGAAATGAATAGTATAGATTGTAAAAAATAAAAATAAAAATAATTAAAATATTGTTATAGTTAAAAAAAATTGAATTGCTTTTTTTATTTAGTTGAGTGCTAGCCTTCACAAACTATATAAAGCAACTATGGATCCTCTTATTGCTAAAGCAATCTTGGACTTGATGAATGACGAAGAGCACACCGAAGAGGTGAAAGGCGCTATTGCTTTTGTTATGAAGGGTATTCAGCGCTACATGATTGTTGCACATCTTCCCAAAGGTTTGCTTGAAATAATGAATATGTGGGCAAGAACTGGGCGGTGGTATGATGATGACGGAGATTCAAAGTTTGAAAAGTGTTTGTGGATAATTGTGTCTCAGGAGCTGAAGACTCGGGTGTCTGAGCTTTTGTTCGAGTGGATGAATGAGGATGAAGGCAAGATGCCCGAAAAAAAGGATTTGTATTATGCTCTGAGCACCGCATCAAATTGTTTGTATTATTATCATAAGAACTTATGGGCAACTATGGGTGCTGAACTGGAGACCGAGGCTCGTCAGTGGGTTTTACAACACGATGAGCTCACCCTCATAGAGGGTAGCGATGGTGGATATTTCCAGTACTACGACAGCATAAATGAGGAGGTGTGTCATCATTTGCCTCATCTTCCTAAACCAAATCGCTTCTCCCATGAAGAGGATGAAGCAGGATGGGTTTGTAAGGATGAAGTAGGATGGGTTTGTGTTGCTGTTGACAACACTCTTGTGCCATGTTAATAATTAAGGAATAGCATGTGTTGTATGTGTGTGTGCTGTATATTTTTTTATTAAAAAAGTATTATTATAGTTTATTAAAATTGAAATGATTTTTTATTTAGTTAATTATTAGCCTCCACTAGTAATACAAAGCAAAACAAGAAACTATGGATGCCCGTATTAATGCTTTGTATGATGCTGAGACTAATGCGCCCATGATAAATGATGCAATCAATGTACTAGTAAATACTATTCAAAACAACATTATTACGCACAATCTTTCTAGGCATTTGAAGGCTATTATGAATAGTTGGATAAGAACGCATTCGTGGTATATTGATCATAAAACTAGAATGTCAAAGTTCGAGCATTGTCTTCGGAATGTAGTATCTAGGGAAATGAGACGTCATGTAATTGATCTTTTAAAAATACGCGATAAAGAGTATGAGTATGGACTTGGAAGTTCTGTCAATAAAGACGACTTGGCTTTAGAAGTTCTTCGTGTGTCTATGTCAGAATTTACTAGTAACTATTTTTGGGATATAAACGTCAAGTTGTCTATCGAAGCAGAACGCTATCAACAAAATAACGGAGAGAGCCTAATAGATAGAGACTTTGAACGTCCTTTTTCGTGGTTTAGCAAACGAACTATGTCAACACATTATCACTTGCCTCATCTTGCTACGCATCACAAGAATGTAATCCCATTAGAAGTATTAGCTTGCGACTTCAAACATGACCCAATATGGGAATGCTCTATTTGCTTGGAAGTTGATTCAGTTAATCATGTTAATTTGTTTACTTCTCATTGTGTTAGAACTGCTTGTAAGCATATATTTCATATGGCATGTTTGGATGATTGTAAACGTATATATTTACAACAAAAGGAAAATCATAACAAGACGTGTGTTCCGTGTCCTTTGTGTCGTGTTCCTATTTATTAGAGTATAACGTATAGTATATTGTATTGTATTGTATTGTGTATTGTCTTATAAAAATAATTTTTATTTGTAAAAATATTGCTATACTTTTTTAAAATTGAATTATTTTTTTATATTATTACTTAATAGTCTCGGCAAAACGCAGCAACTAAAAGAGCAAAGAGCACTATGTTTGCCGAAATACGGAGCTTGTTTGGCGATCTTGCTGTTGATGACATTCACTTGCGAATAAGAATCAACATGGTAGGCGATGAAGCAGTAGAGACTATTCAACACAAATTTGATGTACGAAAAGTTCCCAGGGAATTGGAGGCCATCATGAATTGCTGGATAAGGACTCACTCCTGGTACATTGAGTACAATGATGATTATATGGCAAAGTTTGAGTGTTGTTTGGAGGCTGCTGTTGCCGATGAAATTACAGTGTTCATGACTACCTTTTTGAAGGCAAAGAGGGCAGAGTTAAAAGACGGAGTTCTCAATGAAGGTCACTTCTATGATGCTGTGGAACGGGTATCACGTAGGATGGAACTCATGGATTGGGAGACCGATAGTCGCTTGACAAACTACGCAATTTTGTGGGCTCAACATTACGGAGACCACGTTTTGCAATGTGACTACGATCATAATTTCTCATGGTTTTGTAATGAAACAAGGACAACGCAGTTTACCGTACTTCATGTTCCTATGCATCTCAATAACGTCGAACTAGAGCCGTTGTCTGCCGACTTTCAACATGAAACAGGTTGAGATTGCTCAATTTGTTTGGAGGATGACGTGAATGATCATAGTTGCGTTAAAACCACATGTGCGCACATATTTTGAGCAAGAGGAAAATTACCACAAGACTTGTATTCCATGCTTGTTGTGTCGTGCGGATGTTAATTAAAGACTAACGTATAGTGTGTATTGTCTTATAAAATAATTTTTTATTTTTTTATTTTTTTCATTTAAAAATATTATTATACTTTATTAAAATTGAATTGTTTTTTTATTTTATTGCTTACTAGTCTCATCAATATATAAAGCGCTATGAATAGTAACAATATTGCCGAGATTCGGGGATTGTTTGGCGCTCTTATTATCGATGATGTCTTGTTCAGGGTTATGATAAATATGAAACTCGATAAAGTAGTAGCCACTATTCAAAACAAGTTTGATGTACAGAAACTTCCCAGGGAATTGGAGGCCATAATGAATTGTTGGATAAGAACCGATACATGGTATGTTGAGCATGGAGTGTCAAAGTTTGAGGCTTGTTTGGAGGAAGTCGTTGCCGATGAAATGGTTAGACTCATGATTGACTTTTTAATGGGGCGAAAAAATGCTCTAGAAGACGCAGAACGTCTCAATGAAAGCGACTTGTGTGATGCTCTGAAACACGTGTCAAATGTTTTGTCTACTATGGACTGGGAAACAGAAACTATATTTACATACTACGCAATGTGCTGGGCACAAAATTTTAAAGACCGCATTCTGAGTTGTGACTATGGTCATACTTTCTCGTGGATTAGCAATGATACAGGCGAGACACATTATAACTTGCCTCATATTTCTAAGTGCGTTAATAATGTAGATTTAGAGCCATTGTGTGACGATTTCCAATACGAAACGGAGTTGTAGTTGTTCTATGTCTTGTTTCACAGTCATACTAAGGTATTATGTGTGTCATAAAAAAATTTTTTTTTATAAAAAAATGTTTATTGTTTTGCCAACTTTTTAATAATGCACTATTTCCTTAAATGTTATTTTTGACTTTATAATAACATCGGCACGACATAATGGACAACTAATTTTTGGTTGTTTTACATTCATTTTAACAGCTTCATCAAACATTGGATATATGCATTTTATATGAAAGCTATGATTACATAAAGTTGTAAAAATAGTATTAATGTGTATTGGGTCTAAACAAATTGCGCAATCATTTTCACATGTGCTACATAGTGGTTCTGTTTCTTCTGCCTTTTCGGCTACTTTTATTACTCGTGCTTCTTTAAGACTACAAATAATAGCATATATTTTGTTTTTTATGTCAAAACAATCCTCTTTGCTACTTAGTAAATCCAATGTTTTATCATATAAATAATGACCAAATAGCACAATCCAGTTATCTTTTTTAAACTCATCAATAAGCAATTGTAGTCCAGTTAAATCATTATGTGCAGATGCTTTAAAAGTTACATAATGAAAAATTTTCAAGCGATTGTCAGCTATATATTCATACAGTTCGCATTGTTGAGCATGTGGTACAATTAACCCTTTATAACCACCAACTTTGTCTAAAAATAATGTATCAACAAACAATAAAATCGCATAATTAGTCTTTAATTTAAAATCATCTTCGCAATAATAATGTGCACTAGTTAATGTTTTATAAAACTTCTCAATATTTTGACTATTAAAAATTTCGCTTAACAAATAATTAGTAATTACACAGGTCATTGTTATTTTTTCTTATAAGATTTCTTTTTTTAAATATAAAAAAGAAATCAATTTTTTTAAAGCAATAAAATATAAAAAAAAAATTGATTTCAAAATTTAAATATTTAACAATTAAATTATTATACTATGACTACTATGTTTTCAAAGAAAATGCTCTACATTCCGGATTATGTTGTGTATGAAGATATTCCTACTATTATTAAGTATTTTGAAGATTTCAATATTGCCAAACTTAAGAACGTCCAAGTTTTTAAGCACCTTGAACCGGAATATTATGTTGAAGATAAATATACTTATTGTTATGCTTTAATTGAAGTTGATTATTATTATAATAATCAAGGTTCGCAGAATTTTTACAATGCTATTACAAATAACAAATGCGCAATGGTTTATGATGACCCATTATATTGGGAAGTTCAATTTAGTCCATTTAAAGAGCACGCTACTCCATTAGTAAGTGATTGTAATACGTCTCATTGTGATTGTGATACTAGTCCTACTAATACAGTAATTAATGATTATAAATATGACACTTCTACTGAAGAACATTATTATTCTTCAAGTTCCGAAGAAGATGACCCATATGACCCAGATTATGTAGATACACAAGAAGAATCGTCGGATGACGATTACAATTATGAAACATATAAGAAACACTATTCTAGTTTTAAGAGTAAGCAAAAAGCAAAGAAGCAAAAGTTATCACATGAACTAAGCGAAATGAAAAAAACAATTGAAATTATTAAAAATAAACAAGAAAAAATGCGCCTCTTATTAATTCATAATAAGAAATCAAAATCTAAAGACAAGGAGTATAAAACTAACTGGGCACGGCGTCTTCGAGTAATCTTTTAATCTTTATAAAATTCATCAGCATTAATAGGTGCTTCTTTACAACAACCATAAGTTGTGCGATGCCATTTACTAATTCCATATTTTTTAATTCCATCCATATGTTTAGATGTTCCATAACCTTTATTTGTTAATAATCCATAATAAATATTTAGTTTAGGAAAGTTAGCACATAGTTCTCTAATATATTTGTCTCGCTCTACTTTAGCCAATATAGATGCTGCCGCAATTGAGCAAAATTTATTGTCCCCGCCTTCAATTAAAATATGATTAATTTGTTTAATAATATGTGTTGAATTACAATAATAAGTATATGATTTAAAATCATTACCATCTATTAATAAATAATAACATTCATTGCTATTCAAATCAGCGCTAATATTATTTTGCTTTATTATTTCGCTTATTGCTTTATGCATAGCACATAAAGTAGCTTGTCTAATATTTATAGAATCAATTGTTTTTTCATCTTCATATGACACACTCCAATATAACGCATTGGTTTTAATATATTCAGCAACTTCATTTATCTTTTTTTCGGAAGTAAATTTTTTGCTATCTTTTAATAATTCATATTTAAATTGTTCATTATTAGGCAAAATAACAGCAGCGCTATAAACTCTTCCAAACATAGGTCCTCGTCCTGCCTCATCTATTCCAATTTCCATAATATTTGAATTTGAAGTATTATATTTCTTTTGAAGACAATTTACAGATTTAATAATTTTAGACATTTAAAGTTATAAAGAAAATTTTTATTATATATTTAATATAATATAATATGAATCTCAATTTTAAAAAAAATAATTTATTAATAATTATGTTATTAATATTTGTAATATTATCGTGTATTATATTTGTAAATATGTCACATGTGAAAGAATCTTTTGCTAATTTTACTAATACCGCTAGTCAATATTTTATAAATATTAACAGTGATACAAGTTATAATTATTATAAATTAAATACCACTAAATACAAATATAAATTATCAACTTTACCTTCTGGATTAATATTAGAAAGTTCAAATAATGTAACTACATTAAATAGAAATTTAAATAATTTTAGACAAAGAAATTTATTAATGAGCTATTATACAACAGAAACCGATATATCATTGCTAAATATTAGAGCAAGTTCAACTATTATGTTAGATATAAGCACAATATCTGTAATAGATACTTCAAATATTTACACCACGGATATTATACTTGTAGAAAATTCAGGAAACTTTTATGATTTAAGTAATGTAAAATTATCAAACTTTTTTTTGACAATAAATAGAGAAGTTATTATAAAAAATGGAGAAATTTATGCACCAACAATTCCAAGAACAGAATCATCTGCTAATACAGTGCCTACAAATAATCCTAGTTTTTATAATGACTTTAATTTATACTTATTAAGACAAGGCGCCTTTGGTTCTAGTTATATTCCTCCAATTTATAATAATTTTGAAACAGCAATGAATTTACCTTCTAATCCGCTAGTAAATCCTATTAATTCAATGAATCCACTAGATTATGCTAACACATTATTTGGTCCAAACATAACACCAACTATGATATCAAGTTTGTGTTTAAACCAAAATGTGGGTAGAGTTTGTGACAATAGTACAATACTACGAGAGTCAAATAATAATTTAGTTCCAACTGTAAGAAATACTAATGCTACCAATAGAACTAGTAATACTAATGCTACTAATACTAATGCTACCAATAGAACTAGTAATACTAATACTAATGCTACTAATGCTACTAATGCTACTAATGCTAATACTGCTACTAATGCTACTAGAAACCAAAATTTTATGAGAGAAAGAACTCCTCCATATAACCCACCGCTAATATTTTCTGATTCAACGCATGAAACTACGGATCCGGAATTTATACCTAGACCAGTATTAACTGATTTTAGTTCATTTGGTATGTAAAATTACAGTTTTTTACATAAAAAACATTAATATATTAGTTATTAAAAAATTAATATATTAATATTTATTCATATACTTGTTGTCTCAAATATTGTGAAACTACTAAATAATAGTTTTTATCACAGTATTTTCATGTAAGTATTATTTTGACGTGTTTATTTCTATAAATTATTTAAACTGGTAATATGCTGCCGCCTCATCCTCCACGTTGTTTTGTATGTTTATTTCTTCGTGTAAATCTTTTTACTAAATTTAATAATTTTTTCTTTGATAACTTGGCAAAATTTTTTACGCGTGAAAATCTATTTGAACGTCTATGTTTCATTAGTATTATATAATATTACTATATTTTAATTTTTATTTTAATTTATATTTTCATTTATATTTTATTTATGTTTTAAGCATCTTTTGTCTATATTAAAAGTTTTACATTTTTCTTCTTGTGGAACAATATTTATTATGCATTTTGATTTTTTTCCATACATAGGTGTAGTACAACCTTTTTCTTTATTTTTTTTAGTATAATCAAATAGTTTAGGTTTATCAATAGTGCATCTTGACCTAAAGTGTTCATAATTATCACGCACTTCGCAATATGTTAAACCCGAATTTTTGCCTAACAGTTTATTAATTTGTTCGTGTAAATTAAAAATATAACGCGAAAAATTATTTCTATTTTCAAAAATTATATCATTTAATGGAAATTTTTGAAAATTTTTTGTAAGATTCATACGACAATATTTACAAGGTAATGTATGCTGAAAATTTAACAATAATTGTTTATAATATTTTTTTTGTACTTTTGTAGGATTTATTGGATAGTTAAAACTCATTACATGTAAATAATGCCATAAACTAGGTCCCCAAACACTAGTTAACATACCATCACCACTGTTATAATCTTTACTATTATAAGTTGTTTTGCTAGTTTTGCTAGTTTTTCTAGTTTGGTTAGTTTTGGTTTTTTTTGATATGTTTTTTTTATACGTTTTTATCATAGTAATGTACTAATAATAAATAATAAAATAATTATTAGAAATAATATGTTAAATAGTTATTTATTTATTTATTAAACATATATAAATATGTTTAAACATAAATTAAACACTTATTTAGAAAACTCTAAAAATTTGTTATATAGAATTACTTATGATAAAAAACAACTATTATTTGTAACAATATTAGTTATTATATTTATAATTGTATCTGTTTTTGTATATAATAATTATATTAAAAATTTTATTGAAAAAAATCATTCAGTAAATAGAGAATTTGTTGATACAAGAAACACTGATAATGATGTACTAATATTGTATTTTTATACGGAATGGTGTCCTTATTGTAAACAAGCCTCATCAGAAATCAATAAATTTGAAGAATATATAAAAACCTTAAATGCTAGTAATGATTTTATAATTACATTAACAAAAGTAGATTGTGATAAAAACTCTACTATTGCAGATAAATATAAAGTAGAAAATTATCCTACTATAAAACTAATTTATAAAAAAGAAGTTTATAATTATGATGCTAAACCTACCAAAGAACATTTAATACAATTTTTAGAAGGATCAATTGCTTAATGATTGAATATTTGATTCGTTAGTATTTGATTCATTAGTATTTAGTTCATTAGTATTTACTTCATTAGTATTTGATTCATTAGTATTTGATTCATTAATATTTAGTTCATTAATATTTACTTCATTAGTATTTGATTCATTAGTATTTGATTCATTAGTATTTGATTCATTAGTATTTTGTTCATTAGTATTTTGTTCATTAGTATTTGATTCATTAATATTTGATTCATTAGTATTTGTTATTAGGTTAATAAATTTCTCGCCTTGTAATTCACCTAGTTTTACTAAATAGTTTCTCTCGGTTTCTGTTTTAAATGCGTAGCCCCAATATTTTATATCTACTAGTTGATCACTTAAACACGTATTAATAGTATTTTTAATTGCCATAATATTTTCATTTTCAATAATAGAAAGTTTGTTAAATAATGTTTTAATAATATAAATTAAATATTCAAAAAAATTGGCTTCTTGGGTTAATTGAGAATTAGTCGAATCATAATTATAATTATTTTCTTTATAAAAGTTATTAGACAAATCAATTGGGTATCGTTTATCATTTGCGAAACATAATATTTCGTCATAGCAACATTTTTTATCAAATATACAGTCATTTATTGGACAATTTATAAAAATACCTCCATCTAAATAATAACAATTATTTATATATAATGGAGCAAATATTAGAGGAACAGTTAATGACATATAAATAGCATCTATTAACTCTAAATTGGGTGTATTGCTATAATTTAATTTTTCTTTTTTAAAACTTGTTAAATTACAAGTATAAATATTAAATTCAATAGCAGTTAAATTATAAAATTCTAATAATGTAATGGTTAACGGTATTTCTTTAGCCAAAAATAAGGGCTTTAAAGCATTAATAATAATTTTTTTATTTACAAAACCTTTATCATTAAAAATGTTAAAATATGTACTATAAGAAAAATTTACTAACTTTTCCCATGGTCTTTTAATATAAAAATCATCTATCCATGTCCAATCAAAATCTAACATATATACAAATGCTACAACACATCCAATAGATGTAGAATAAATGGATTCTATATTTTTTTTATTTATAATGCTATTAACAGTTAAATATTTTAGTGCGCCATATTCAACTAATCCAATTGGACCACCACCTGAGAAAACTAAGTGTTTAATTATTTTCATTTAATTAATAATTAATGAAAATAATTATTTATATTTTTATATTTTTAAATATTAAAAATATGGCATCAGATTTTTTTTATAATTTCTCAAATAAAATAGACGAAGACGAATCTTTAAAATTAAATTTAGATGAATTATACAATAAAAAACAACAACAAGATTTAAATGTTTTAAATAATTACAATAAAATACTACAAAGAATACATAATAAAATTAAGTATGTTTCAAAAAACATAGTCAATGATAATTGTTGTTGGTATTTAATGCCCGAAATGGTAATAGGTGTTCCTAAATATGATTATAAGGATTGTACGGTATATATAATAGATAAACTACGAACAAATGGATTTATTGTAAGATACACACATCCTAATTTATTATTTATTAGTTGGAGACATTGGGTTCCAACATATGTTCGTAATGAAATAAAAAAGAAAACAGGTAATGCTATTGATGAATATGGCAATATTGTTATTAATGATGAAAAAAATACTAATACTAGTACTCCTAGTGTAGAAAATAAAGACAATTTATTATTTTCAAATAATAAACAAATTAAAAATATAAACACCAAAGATTATAAAGATATAAAATCTTATAAACCCTCTGGAAATCTAATATATAATAATAGTTTATTAGAAAAATTACAAATTAGTTAATTTAATATTTTTAATTCTGTTTACGGGTATATTTTTTATTTTTTTTGTAATATTTTTTATAATATTTTTTTCTTGTCTTATTTCCACCACTAGTTGATTGTTCAATGGCTACAACATTTAATTGATTACCATATTTATGTACTAATCGGTTTCTAATTTCAGTAACTATATTATTTAATGATTTAAAAATATCACTATGTAAATCTAATATTATACTTTTGGTTTGCTCTGTTAGGTCCATTATTTTTACATATGTTAAGGTTGGGTTAATATTTTCTATTTCATTAGTTGTAGGATTAAATTTTATTAATTTTTTTATTATTGTATCATATAATTTATTTCTATTTGTAAAATAGTTAGTTATTAGTGTTCGTAAAATATTTTTAACACTATTTAAAATACTTAAATTAGATAAATTTTTTCTATTTACACAATAATCTGTTATAAATTCTTTAATTTCTTTTTTAAAAATATCTTCGGTTTTTGTTAATTTATCAACATTATCCATTATTTTTTGTTTATATTTTTCATCTATCTCTTTTAAATAAGATGTAGCATCAGTATCACTTTCTAAAGTATCAGATGTTTTTATTTTTAAAAATGCGAAATTATTATTATTAAATATTATTGAACTTTTTGAAATAAAATTAGATTCATATAATTTTGTGGTGCACACATATTTTAATATATGTGGTAACTTGCTATCTAATTGCTCTTTAGTTATAGTATCTAACTTGCTAAGCAAATAATCAGCAGTAAAATTTTTTGCTGTTAATTCATATTCAGTATTTTCAAACAATATTACAAATATTGAATAAAAAACATTTTTTGATGTTTCTAATTTAACTGCTCGTTGGGGTTCAATTTGTAAATCTGGTATTTCTTTGGGAAAAGGATTAAAAAAATCAAAAAATCCACCACCAACAAACGGTTGTATTTCGCCCGCAAGTAATGGTTTTTTTTCTTGCGGTACTTCATCTTGTTTAAAACCCGGTATAGCATTTGGCAGAGCATTTGGCTCAGCATTTGGCGCAGCATTTGGCGCAGCATTTGGCGCAGCATTTGGCAGAGCATTTGGTTCAGCATTTGGCGCAGCATTTGGCGCAGCATTTGGCTCAGCATTTGGCGCAGCATTTGGAATAGCATCTAGAGGAGCACCTAATGGAGCATCTTGTTTATAATCTGGCATAGCATCTTGTTTATAATCTGGCATAGCATCTTGTTTATAATCTGGCACAGCATCTTGTTTATAATCTGGCATAGCATCTTGTTTATAATCTGGCATAGCATCTGATTCAGTATTTTCTATTGTGCTTTTATTTTTTATCAACGAATTATAAATATTAAATGTTTGAAATATACTTTTAATAATAATATAAATTTTAATAAAACTTAGCGAAATAATTTTACACAATATTCTTTTTTTATTTAATCGTTTGGTGTCATCACTGCTACGTGCCAAATTTTTTGATTGTAATATTTTATTTAAATCTTTCAAATCAAAAAAATACAATACTTTATTTTTATAATTAATATTAGTTTTTTCATTACCTTCACTATATATATTTTTATTAATAGGAATTGTAACTTTATTTATATAATTTTCAAAAATCTCACTAGTTAATATATATAAACTTTCACACTCATCACATTTACTTTTATTATCATTTCTCTCAGTAGTTTTATAATCTTCAAAATCTGAAACAAAATTTAATAATAAATTTGAATTATTTAAATAATATACAAATCTTTTGTTTATAAACTTATCTAAATCTTCGTGTGTTTTTGTAGAACTATTAAAAAGGTTTGTAATAAAACTCATATTATTAATATATACTATTATATTATTATTAATATTAATA
>Ga0214923_10006176_pt1 | contig 13573 bp, 10 predicted proteins | sample LL1510_MetaG_FD_177993 | JGI IMG/M metagenome (GOLD analysis project Ga0214923, IMG submission 177993) | Freshwater microbial communities from Lake Lanier, Atlanta, Georgia, United States - LL-1510 | ecosystem: Environmental > Aquatic > Freshwater > Lake | place: USA: Georgia | collected... | reverse complement strand
CATTCACTTCTATTATTACCTTCCTTATTGATTTACTTCCTTTTATCAATATATAAAAATCACACCGCAGATTCTTTTCCCTTTTTATTGGTAACACATATTCCTGAAAAAAAAAGATAACTTCCTTTCTCGTCTTATATAATTTTAGCAATATTTCTAAAACTTTTTTTTCACCAGATGATATTATTTTATCCGTATTATAAATATAATCTATTTCATCTAATTCTATATTCTCAAATATATATTTATCATTTATTTCTTTTAATTTCTTTTCTCTCTTATGAAAGATCTCTTTTATCTTCTTTAATTTGGAATGACATAATTTATAATTTTCTTTTTTGAAAAAATAAGTTCCAATTATTTTCTTTAACATATTTGTATTTGTTATATCACTAAAATCTATTTTTATTAAATTCAGAATTATTGGATATATATTTTTATTATAATCATTTAATAGTTTATTTATTTTTAACATTTCAGAAAATGAGCTAGACGTTTCTAATATTAAATTTTTAAATTTTTCATCTTCTTTATTTATAAAATCAAAATTATAATCTCCTATAAATTTTTCACTGTCAAGTAAATTATAATTTTCATATATATTCTTATAATAATTATTAAATATTTCAAAATCAAAAACATCATTAGAATAAATATGCAATGTTATTTCTTTAACAGTAATATTTTTAACGTAATTTAATTTTTTATTTATTAAATCTATTATTTCTTTATTATCTTCTACTTCTTTTTCTTTTTTACATTCATTAAGAAAATGGGTAATACGATTGTTTAACTCCATATTTATTTTATTATATATTAGTTTAAAATAAAATAAAACAATTTTTATTATAATTAAGATGTATTAAATAAAATTAACCAATGATTTATTATTTTTTTTAATTATAGATATATTACCAACCGTAAAATCATAGAAAGAGTCTATATGTGTTATGAGTATTATATGATTATAATATTTTTTGATGAAATCAGAGATAACATTAAACTTTCCTACATGTTCTTTATCCAATACACTCACACCCTCATCTATTACTAATAAACCACAATGCGGAATATTAAATACAGAGATAAACCCTACTTTGAATGCTAACATTATTAAAAATTGTTCCATACCTCCTCCAAAATTTATTTTATTATTATTCTCATTGATTAATACTTTCAAGTCTTCTATTTCTTTGGTAATCTCTATCCTTTTGGTTATAAAATTTTTTAATATATTATTAACTTCATCTTCTATAATTTGTAACTTGATGTTAATAATTTTACGAGGTATACCTTTTGAACAAACCAAATCAAAAATATAAGTATTTAATTCTAATTCATCTGTTAAATTATTTATTTTTGTTAAAATTTCATTATACTTAATCTTTTCATCATTAAAATCTTCAATATCATTATTTAATTTGAAAATTAAATTATTATTATTAGACAAATCATCTTCACATTTATTTAACTGAATTTTTATACTACTAATATTATTTTTAATTGATTCATTAAATTGAAGATTAGTAATATTTTTTTGAATTTTTTCTATATTTTCATTAGTTTCTTTTATTAGTTTTTGATAGTTATCGTGTAATTCTTTATTTTTCGAATAATTATCAATGTATTTTTTATTATTTTCAATTTGTTTATTTATTTCATTATTATGTTCAACAATATTTATATTATTATTATAATTATCAATTAGTTTAATTATTTCTTGTTGTTTATTTTTTAATTTATCAAATTTTAATAATTGTTTATTTAATTTTTTTATATTTTTATCAAATGTATTTTCAATAATATATAAGTCGATTATATAATTATTTTGTTTACATTCAATTATGTATTCTTTGATTTTATTTTTAAATTCTACTATATTAGAATTTTTAGATAATTGTTTATAATAGACTATTTTATTTTCAATTTGCTTAATCTCATTTTTAAGTAAATTTAACAAATTATTTATATCATTTTCACTGCTGGAAAAATTAAATAATTCTTTTATTAAAAGATTATTTGAACAAGATTCACAGTTAGGATTAAAATTAAATTTATTAAGTAAAACTTTAAAATTATTATTTTCTAAATTTGCTATTCTTGTCTCATAAAAATTTTTTTTAATAATTAATTCATTTATTTTAGAATCATAATTATCAAATAGTGTATTATCATATATATTTTCAAAATTATTTATATACTCTTCTGAAAATTTTTTACTAAAAATAATATATTTAGGAATAATTTTAGATTTTAATTCAATAATCTTATTTATTTTATCTTTTTCAAAAATAATATTATTATCTATTATTTGCTTTTTATTCTTAACTAATTCTAATTTATCCATTTTAAATTTTATAAATTCTAATTTATATTTTAATTTATCAATATCTACATTTTTCTCATCAAATTGAATTAATTTTTTTGTAAGTTCAATATTTTTTTGATAAAAATTATGAATAGCTTTATTATTTTTGAAATCATATTTTCTCATTTTTAGTAAATTTTTTTTATTTTCTTCAATAATTAGTTTTTCAATATCTATATTAATTTTTAGTTCTTTGACAGAATAATTTTTAAAATCCTCATCGATAGGTTTTAAATTATTAACCAAATTGTCATATTCTTCTTTCTTACTTTTTATCATATTTTTATATTCTTCATTATTCTTTTTGATTTCTATTAAATCTAATTTTATTTTTTCTATTAATAAATCATTATTTACATATAGCTTATAATCATTAAGATTATGTAATGTTTTTAATTCAGATTTTAAATCTGATATAATATTTTTATATTTATTTTCAATCAGTTTAAAACCATCAAGATTAAAATTTACATGTAAAAAGTTCTTTCTTTCTGTAGGTGTCATTGTATAAAAATCTATTTTCGTTTTTGAGTTTGTTTGAAAACAAATTGAAGAAATACAAAAATCATTATATGTTCCTATCAATTTAGTAATTATTGATAAAGTTTCTATCCTATCTACACCATTTAATGATATGTTTTCATCATTAACTATTTTATAAAAATCATATTTAGTAAAATCGAAAGAATCAAATGTGAATTGAGCTTTAGCTTTCTTTCTTTTACCTGCTTTACTAATTTCATAAAAATTATTATTTATTAAAAATCTAACACAACAAGAAAAATAATTTTCATTGGTATTAATTATAGTACCATTTAATATTTTATGTTTATCTTGATTATTTCTACTATAATCATCAAAAAGACTAAATAATAAAATATCAACTAATGAAGACTTTCCTGAAGAATTAGGTCCAAATAATCCAGTAATTTCATCAAAAGTTAATTTTGTAAAATCAATTATATTATCTTTTCCATAAGTAAACATATTAGAAAATGTTAATGATATAAGTTTCCAATTTAACTTAGTATCTATAATTTGAATGGAATTTTTTAGTTCAGAATATAAAATTTTTTCTACGTTCTTTTGATATTTTTCAGGTATTTCTTTTATTTCATTATCAATAACACTTTTTAGAGAATTATCATTAGGAGTTGATTTGCTTTCTTTTTTAATATTTATATTACTAATTAATTTATTATGAACAATATTAACATTTGGATTATTATATTTAATAATGTTAATAATTGTATTATAATTTTCCTGATTACAATTTTCATATGTTATTTTTAATTTAGCGTATTTAGGTAAAATTAATTTGTCATTCAAACTTAATTTATTTTGATAATAAGTATCTTCTTTTTTAATATTGATTTCAGAAAATTGGTAATCATTGCTAATAATTTTATATTCAGAAGTTTTATCTTTTAAATTCCAAACTAAAACACCATGATTTATATCAGTTTCTGAAAAATTTTGTGAAATTAAACTGGATGAATAAGCAATAGTTTTCTCTTCATTTAGATATTGGTGAAAATGAATATCACCTAATAGTGCTAAATCATATCCATCAAATTTAGTTATCGAATTTTCACTGAATTCAAATCCTTTCGAATTTTTACTATTACTAACAGCACCATGATAAAGAGCTATTTTTAATCCATCTTCTTCAATTTCATTAGCTTTAACGAACTTTTTATCTATTAAAGATGATACACCAAAAAGGATATTATTAAATCGATAAACACCCGAATCTTTTAGATAATACAAGTTTTTGAAAGTTCTTTTATATAGAATAATTGATATGGAGTCTAAAATAGTATTATTTTTTTCATTAAAATCGTGATTACCTGGAATTATAACTGTATCCATAATAGTAGATAATTCAGCAAAAAAGTTAATACATATTTCTTCCCCTGTAGATGTCAATTTATCTTTATTATGTAAAATATCTCCGGTGATAACAATTAAAGAATTTTTATTTTTTACAGATTTTAAATATTTGAATAAATTAGTAAATACATGTTCATAGATTTTTTTATGTTCTTCTGTATTCCGAATATGTATATCGGAAATATGATAAATTTTTTCATATTTTGTTTGGTTTTCAATTGGTTTTATAGTTTGAGTTTTCATGTTATATATAATAATTATTATGTATTAAAAATAAATTCAATTTTTATAAAAAAAAATATTTGCTAAAAATATTTTTTATCATATTATGTTATTTTTCGTGTATATATATATGATTTTCTTAAGTTTGTTCTGTAAATCTTCTTTGAAATCTTTATTATATTTTATTTCCGATGTAAAATCGTTCATTAATTTGTAATATATTTCGTGAAATTCATTCTTATTATCTTTGTAATACTTTTCCAAATATTTTAGTGCATATAAAATTAAATCTTCCGTTAGTAAATCATTTCCTATCAACCCCCATTTTTCATCACTGTATTTATAACCGATATTAGACCTAATGTTGGTTATTGTTATTTTCTTTATGAGAATTATTTAATTTTATCGTTTCAATTAATTTTAGTATTGGTATTTGATAGTCTTCTTCAAACTTTAGGTTCTTAAATAGTGATTTCATAAATTCATCCGTTAAATAGCTTAAGTTATCACTTCCGTAATTATTTATAATTATTTTCTGGCTATTATCAACACTGTTATCTATAGTTCCATTGTTTGTATTTATTGTTTTATTACCTTTTAAGCTAGACTTTTTGATTAGGTTTTTTAGGTTTTCAATTTCTGCTTTCATTTCAGCTTTCTCTTTTTCTATTTCTTCTTTAACTTTTTCCTTACATTTTTTTTCGTGTCTAACTAAGTTATCTTTTCTAGATAATATTTTCTCACAGAACCGGCAAGTTAAAATTGAGGATATTTGAGGTACAATTGAGTGAATTTGAGTTAAATTTGAGGAGAAATTTTTATGATAATTTCTAATGTGATTACATCTAGACTGATAACTAGCGTAAAACTTATTACAGTAAGAACATTTAAATTCCATAAACTATTAACTTATATATATTATATTATATTTTATTTTCTTAAATGATTTTTTAACTTGTAACTTAGTTAACTACACTTTTTATATATTTTTTTATAGTGTGTGTGCACAAAAATATAATAATAAAAAGTTTTCTATAAAAAAATTATCTTACAAATCTTTTATAAATAATACATAAATATTTTTTTATTTTATATCAAATAGTCGGTGTTTAATTGTTTGAATATTATAGCCCATATTCAATTAATTATCATATTTGATTTATTTTTTAAAAAACGAATGTTACAGCTTTCTACTAATAATCCTCCATTGACATAGACGCCATAATTCATTCTTTCATCCCGATTTTCAAGGGCAAAATGCCAAATTGTATATGTGCCTTTAGAATTCCAAGGCTCCGCACGGTCATCTATACACGCCATTAGTCTATATTTCTTATCAGTTACAAATAATTTACCAAGATGTTTAATCGTATCTTCCTTTTGTTTATCAGTTATCGGGAATTCAAGAATAGAATGACACCCTGTTATATATAAATCATCTTTGAGTTGAGGATATTTAGAAGTAGAACATTTATATAGGCGATTTTCAGTTCTTTCATTATCTCCCGGATTTTGAATGGTTCCTTTTCCAATTAATACAACTGCCTTATATCCATCTAAACTAGTTTTGACCAGTGTACCGTTCTTGAGTTCCTCTACAGGAACATATTTTTCAAGACCCTCTACTTTACAGAGAACTGTAGTCCCTTCTAAAAAGCAAGGAGCAGAAGGATATAAATAGTAATAACCATCTAAATTTAATGTAGTTCCATTTGCATATACTATACTTTTTGAAGATGTACCATCACTATTTGATGCAATTCTCCAACTTGTATATCCACCGAAGGGGCCTCCATCACCAACTACATATGATGTACCATTACCTAAGGAATTCGTATTAGCAAGTGCATCTGCCTCTGTAGGATAATAGATTACAGGTGTTAGTCTAAATTCATAAGTTACATTTCCATTGTCATTTACATTATTGCCCGTACTTGAACTTGTAACACCCCACAAATTGTAATCTCCTTGTGTTGCACCGTAAAAATAGGGAAAGCTGGTTATATTACAACCACCTCCATCAAAACACAACCATCCTGGATAGTACTGATAGGATGGACCTCCATTATTACCGGTAGATCGGATATCTACCGTAGGATTGGTTGAATCATAAAATGTTTGTACAATGTATGTAGCATTATCTACGTCAAAAAATCCTATAAATATCACTAAATTACTTTGGTCAGGAAGACTTAGTCGAATATAATACCTGGTACTTGGAGCTCCTACGGGTTCAGCAAATTCATTCATAGGTCCAAGTAATAAACGAGGAATATTTTCAGTGTATTGAGTTTTATGCGAAAGTCCTTCATTGAATACAAAACCAGTATTGGTTTCAATAGGATATGATTGTGAATCTACGACAAGTTCCCCTGGTGAGTTATTAAGATACAGTAAATAAGTATTTTGAAAGTTAGATGAACCAATATCCACGTGTGGGCTATATCACCTTTAATCCATCTCATTGGTATTTGCGATTTTATGGAAAGTTGTAATCCAAATTGCGATTGTAAAGTAGCACAAATAGTGTCAGTTATAGGTACCGAAAAATAGACCATTCCTGATGATTTGGCATCCAATGAAGTCTTGGCTAAAAGAACATTAGGATGATTAATAAAATAATTTAATTCTTCATTAGAAAGTACATTTGGATAGATAAATGACATTAATATATATATATATTTATATAATTATTTCTTTATAAAATTAGCATTTGATAGTTTAAATGTATACTCTTTTTCAAAATACTCTATATACTTTTTTTAAATCAATCATCCCTAAAATAATAATCTGTGAGATAACCCGTTGAGCTACATTAAACATAGTTGCTAATTGTAAAGTAGTATATTGATTTGTCTGATAAAGTAATTTTATTTCATTTTTGGTCTCTTCTAATAATTCATTAAAAGCTAATCCATTATAAACATTTTGTATTTCATTATTAGATAATAAATGAATAGGGTTTATACATTTTGACCTCAAACAATAATAATATTTTCGTAATCCATGTTTACCTATATCTTTAACCCATATTTGAGCTAATATATCTGCCTTCATTGTTATGCCACAAAAAGTAAATATAGGTTGTTCGTTTATATATGAACCTAACCAAACCCAATGGTCATCTTTCTCTATTTTATCTATACATTGCCAAAACCGTTTTTGATATTGTTCTCTTGTTTCATATATGGTTCTTCCATATTTTCCTTTGAATAATTCTGAATAATTTGTATTTTTCCCATCATAAACCATCGACATCCTACTTATACTAGATATTTAATTTCAAAATATGGTTGAAATTTTTTTGAAATAATAGCTAGTATATCAAATGGTTTAATTTCGAAAAATGAAAAACAAAGTTTTGCATTTTTTGGAATCCGGAGTTTGATGGTTTAAATATGATGTTTTGTTTTGTGTGATATGTTAGTTTCACTATTAAAGGAATTACGGTTAAGTAACTCAATTAAGAGTTACTTATCCAATGAGCCACGAAAAGGCCTATCACGTTCAATGGGGATTGGTTTTTCTAGAACCAACAAACTAAGATATAATGAAGCAGTAATCGCTGGGTCTTGAAACCTCACTCTCATCCCTGCAACCAGACCAACCTTTTCAGATTGTACCGTTTATAGACCCGGTTGGTCTTTCGAGTGAGGAGAACAACGGCCTTCTCCTTACTAAGTAGTTTAGCGTCTTACTCAGGACGGGTTGTTTAACGTTCGCAACCAAACTTCAATAACAATACCTTCCAATACGATTTACTGTTATTGTCGACGAAAAATCCTGACAAGTGGGGGGAGTTTTTAGCTTCAGTTTGAGAAGGCTCCTTCCATCGCACCTATTCTCTTTCATCTCATAGACCCCTTTATGGGGATTGGGGGTGTTATTTTATGGTTCGAAAAAATAACCTCCCGTTCGACCTTTTTACATCTTGTTGGGATGGAACATTTTAAAGTCTTGTTCAAGACGGGCTATTAAACCAGAACCCATATAGGTATAATAGCCCAAACATTTTTTCGTATGTTCTAACGAAATATATTTTACAACCCTATTCGGCGGATTAGTTTAACGTCTTATTCAGGACGAAATAGTTTAGCCTCACGTATTATTTAGGAGAGAATATATTTTACAACCCTATTCGGCGGATTAGTTTAACGTCTTATTCAGGACAGAATAATGCAGTAATCGCTGGGTCTTAAACCTCACTCTCATCCCTGCTTACCAGACCAACCTTTGCAGATTGTACCATTTATTGACTTGGGTGGTCATTAAAGTGTCTGAAATTTATGGCGCATTTAAACACTTTTTTCTTCAATTTTTTTTATATATAATAAAAGATTGACGAATGCTTTCATTAAATAAATACTATCTATTTATGTCCTACCAAGATATAATTAATGAAACTGTCATTAATGAACATATTGTTAAAGATAAGAATGGTCATACCATAGCTAATATTAACCAGGATTATATTTCAAGCCTAATGGCTAAAATCAATAAACTAAACAATAAGGGTAATATTTTATATGTTCTTACGATGGATAATAGACGGATTAAAATAGGCTATACCAAGTCAATTAATCATTTTATTAAGACTAATGGGCGGTTTTATCAGCATACAAAAAACTTTAAGTATCAAAAGATTATTCTATACAATGTCTATAAGATTCATAATAAACAAGTAGAAACCCTTATACACCAAAGATTGGCTAAATATCGAAAAAGAACTAGTTATTATAAATGTAACAATAAATGCTACAGTTACGAAACTTACAAATGCTATAAGCATCTTTTGGATAAGATTGAGTATCTGGTAGATAAGTATAATACTGATTACCATGAGAAAGAAAATAACGTATTGGAACCATCTGATTATTTCCGTATCAATAACCAAATAGATGAAGGAATTATTAAACAAGTAAAAAAAATTTTATTCTAAGTCTCACTATATGACTAATAAGAGCCTTTATGAAGATAAACATCCTGATAAATCCACCAAAGGGACTGGTTTTAAGGATAAAGAAAAAGCACTACAAACATTAGAAATTATAAAAGATAGAGATATCACATATCAAAAGCAAGTGGTGAATACAATGTATAATCGCGCAAAGTATCATCCGCATCAAACTGATAAAATGAAAGAAGCTATGAAGGTATATGAAAAATGGTTAAAGAAAAACGGTTAAAGATGTTGAAATTTACATTTTCCTATTTGATTAAATGTACACCCAATACCGTATCTACATATAGTACTTTTATTTTTACATTTTTTCGCTAAATGTGTATCTGCTCCACAATTATAACAATTCTTTATTTTAGTTTGATACATAATATTAACAGGATTGAATGAACAAACTAAACTATCGTGATAATTTGGACAATAATTACACTTTTTAGGATGACTAATATAATATACTGGTATAGATTGATATGGTTGTTGTGGTTGATATGTCTGTTGTGGTTGATATGACTGTTGTGGTTGATATGTCTGTTGTGGTTGATATGTCTGTTGTGGTTGATATGTCTGTTGTGGTTGATATGACTGGTGTGGTTGATATGTCTGTTGTGGTTGATATGTCTGTTGTGGTTGATATGTCTGTTGTGGCTGGGTATATTGTGGCTGTTGAATATACTGTTGAGTATATTGTGGTTGATGTACATATGATTGTTGATATGTAGGCTGTGATTGATTATAATATTCTTTTGGTTCAGCTCTTGGTGCTTCATCATAACGAACTTTAGATTTCATAAAAATTTCATTATCGAAATCGTTCATTTCTTCAATATTAATAAGTTTATTTGTTGGTTGTTCAATTGTTCCATTATTTTTTTCATCAAAAAGGTGATTAATTGATGATTGAATCATATATTGTGTTTCATCTTTATTACTCATATATAAATTAATTTTAATATAAGTAATAATTTTTCAATTTTTTTGGTTCTATTGCTTATAAAATTATTTCGTCAGATACTTCTTCTATCATTTCTTCTAACTTATTTTTTAGATCATTCATAAAGGTCTTACAGTTATATAATATGTACATTATTTCCTCCTTATGGATTTTCATTGTTTCTTCATTATCTATATTTTCCATATATTCCTCATAAATTTTTTTATGAAGTGGTTTCAATTTCGTCTCCATTTGGTCAAATAACTTTTTAATATCATCTTTTCTACAATTAATAATGTTATCCAAATGATTGTTCTTATTTATGGCATCAAATTGACGGGTATCATCATTAAAGGTTAAACAACTTTTACTCCTTAAATTATTTAATATAGTATTTCTGTCTTCTTCAAACTTTTCTTCATTGTAGACCTTTTTAACTAGATTGACAACTGGTTTCTCTTTAAACATAGGTGACGTTATTAAATCTATTTTTTCTTTATTAGTTAGTTTTTTTATAATATTCTCACTACCAACAGCATTAATTTGGATATTGTTAATAATACCGTGATTAATATTATTTGTTTTGTTAATTATTTTTTTATTTGCTTTATCTATAAGTTTTCTTAGCTTTTCCATTTCAGCTTTCATTTCAGCTTTATCTTTTTCTAATTTTTCATTTATTTCAGCTTTCTCTTTTTCATCTTTTTCTTTCTCTGCTTGAAATTTGGCTTTCATTAATTCTATTTCATTTACTTTTATAACCTTACATATTTTTTCATGTCTCCATCTATTTTGAATGAACCCAAAACTTTTATCACATTTTCTACATTTATAATCGTTATCTTCTTCAATGATGATAGGAGGGTTATACACAGGGTTATTTTTAGGTGATTTTGTGGGTTTATGATACTTTCTAATGTGATTACATCTAGATTGATAACTTGAATATGATTTTTTACAGTATGAACACATTAAATCCATAAATTATTACTTTATATATATATAATTATATATTTATTTTCTTAAATGATTTATTAATATATTAACTTAGTTTACTAAACTCTTATAAATATTTTTTTTATAGAGAGAGAGATTTCAATAAAAAAAAAGTATTCCAAAAAAGATTTCCTATAACAAATACTTTCCGTAAATTAACCAAAGTATTTTCTATATTTATACAATGACCGATAAATGTAAGTTAACAATTATACCTACAAAAAACTGGTTAATACCAATTTCTCTTTTATCTTCAGATACTACCAACAAAGTAATGCTAGCCGAATTAATAGATGAAGGAAGAGTAGTCGTAAGAATATCCAATATAAATAAAATGTTAGATATATACAAAAATATAGAAAACATTAAAATTAAAAATCTATTACTAAATCAAAGCAGATTTATAGTTAAAATTTTTTGTACCTTCGAATGCGATGAGGATAAAATTTCTTTATTAAATAATTATGAAAAGGATAAATCATTTTGTAACGCAAATTCAAAACCATCTGAAAAAGTTATGATAGAAGTTATGAAAAAAATGAGTGACACTATTCAATATATGGCTAACAAATTAAATACCAACCAAACTAAAGAAATTATCAGATATTTACTTTTTATAGTCCTCCATTTATTTAATGAATTCGGATTTATACACAATGATATTCACGCTGGAAATATTTTTATAAAAATCCATAAGAATGAACATAAAATAAAATTTAATTTAGATAAAGAATATATATTAAATTCTAAATTGGAATTATTTTTAGGCGACACAGAAGATTCAATTATTTATTCGAAACCTATTTTTAATTATATTAAAGATAACGACTTTTTATTTACTAGACATTTGGGAAAAAATATTTTACAGGTTTTCTCTTCTGGAATTTTATTATTAAAAGATGATTTAGCTAAAGAAATACTTTTAGAATACAACAAACATATTAATTTTCACGATAAAAAATTTATTAAACAAATTAAAGAATACCAAAAAACATCCGACTATGATTTATTTATTAGAAAATCCCTTAAATATGGTATTGGATTAGCTAATAAATTATTTATAATATTATTTAATGAAAGCTTTATTGAATTATAATTTATTAAATTATAAACCGACAAAATATCTAAAAAACAAATTGAATATATTAGATGATAAAATAATAATTAGAATATCTAATTATAAATACGATGAAGAAATTAGAAATATTATAAAAAAGGAGCCCTATTTTATAAAAATCTATGAAACTTTTAATTATCCAGGTAAGATATTACCATTTACAGAATCCAATTTATTTATTGAAATTGTGGAACAAAAAAAAAGACCATTAAGTTTATTAATTAATAAATTAAGTATTGAATTAGCATCAGATATACAATTTCATTTATATGCTATCATTATACATATGTTTAATAAATACCAGTTTATTAACCCTAGTTTATCACTGAATAATATTTATTTTAAATTTCATAAAAGAAAAAAAAAATATTTTATTGGGGATATTTATATGGAGGATAATGTTAGTTTATACTTTGATGAAAATAATAATTCGAGTCTTGAGATAAAATATAATTTAATTTCAGAAATAATAAATGCTAGAAAAATGTGTTTATCATTATTAAAAGACAAAGAAAAGGCTTTTGAAAATAACATTAGAAATAAAGAAGTTTTTGAAGATTACGAAAAAAATGTAGAAATAAAAATGGACAATCCAAAATTACACCATAGAATATACCCTATAGCCTTAAAACTTTTAACTTTCATACGGTTCAAGTGATTTCCCATAAAAATTATCAACTTTCTTCAAGCCGATATCATCGAATAATTCTTTGTAAAATGTATAAAAAAAGATAATTAACTTTTTATTTAAAAATTTCAATAAAAAGTCTTTTAATAATCTCTCCGGTTTTCTCTTTCGCCCATTGTAATAAAATAAAAAATAAATAAACGGTTATAATTCTATATTTTTTTCATCTGATACTTCCTCTATCAATTCTTCTAACTTATTTTTTAGATCATTCATAAAGGTCTTACAGTTATATAATATGTACATTATTTCCTCCTTATGGATTTTTATAGTTTCTTCATTATCTATATTTTCCATATATTCCTCATAAATTTTTTTATGAAGTGGTTTCAATTTCGTCTCCATTTGGTCAAATAACTTTTTAATATCATCTTTTCTACAATTAATAATGTTATCCA
>Ga0214923_10006171_pt1 | contig 13581 bp, 6 predicted proteins | sample LL1510_MetaG_FD_177993 | JGI IMG/M metagenome (GOLD analysis project Ga0214923, IMG submission 177993) | Freshwater microbial communities from Lake Lanier, Atlanta, Georgia, United States - LL-1510 | ecosystem: Environmental > Aquatic > Freshwater > Lake | place: USA: Georgia | collected 2015-10-15 | reverse complement strand
GGATATTAACGGGAACGGCTCCATTGATTTCAACGGCAAGGACATCGTTACGGGGGGATTTGAATCCACCACCCGGATTGCGGACGGCCACTACCGGGTGACCGCCAGTCTCACCAATATTCCTGAAGGCCTGCACACGGTTCAGGCCAGGGTCTTTAATGGACGGACGGGCAAACCCGCTCTCTTTCAGACCTTTACCGAGACGGTTTACGTGGATCGTCGCGGCCCGGATCTTGAATTTTCCAACCTAGCCACGGGCGACGCCGTCAAAGGGGGGCGGGTGATCACCATCAACAATCCGGACCGCACCCTCTACAACCTCACCTACAGCCTGGACGGAGGCCCGAACCAACAAGCGGACATGGTCATTCGTGGAAAATGGCGCGTGGCCTTGGATGGGCTTACCTCCGGCTCCCATTCCTTGACGCTGAACGCCACCGAGGCGGACTACGGCAGCACCCGCTCCGTGATCAACACCAGCACCCTCTCGCGCAGCTTCACGGTGGACACCTCCGGCCCCTCCATCTCTATCAGCCACGCCTCGGGAGCCCTGATCACGGAGCCTTTCTTCAAAACCACCGTCACAGTTCCCGCTGGAACTCCGACCAACAATGTGAAGCTCTACTGGAACGGCTACGAGCAGCCGGCCTTGACGGAAAATCCCTCGGGCAGCGGAAAGTTTGAGTCTTACTTCACCGGCCGTTACCGGGAAGGCGGAACCGACAAAATCTTCACCGGGGCCTTCATCAATGGCCCGCACTTTTTTGAGGCTTCGGTGACCAGTGGAAGTCAGGAGAACCGGGTGGCCCGGAAGGTGGTTTTCAACCTCTACAACCAAAGCATGCAGGATTCGGACGGAGACGGCATCCCCGACGATATTGAACTCAGCGGTTTCCTTAACGGCACCAATCCTGGGCCGGATCAAAATTGGCCCGGAGACAACAGCCAAGATCTGATTCCCAACTATGGGGAGACTTGGACACGTCTGAACGCCATGAGTGCCGATACCGACTATGTCGGAACTTGGGACGGGGATGTCGATTCGGACGGGGACGGGGTCTCCAACCTTCAGGAGGTGATCCGTTCCTATCGCACCACGGGGAACCCCTACTCCTACAACATTTATAGCGCTGCCAGCGTGCCTCCGGCCACGGCCACGTCGGCCGCCACTTCGACCCTTAGCACCTCCGGCACCAACCGCGTCGTGAATTTCACCTATCGCCCCAACGAGGGTCCTTTGAGCGGTCAATCCCCCATCCGCATCACCATCACGCCGACCGGAACCGGATCGCCTCAGACCGTCACCATGAATGCCGGAACCTCGGGGGATTTTTCGGCCACCTACACCGTTCCGACTGGCGTCACCTCCGTCTCTTACTCCTTCAGCAACTCCTCCGGCACCGTGACGGATACCACCGGTGCTTCGGCTTGGACCACCAGCACCGTTCCCGGCTTCACCATGGATGGGGCGTTCGACAGCTCTGGCTTCAAGGTGGTCGATAATGGCATGGTCATTTATGCCGCCGTGCGGGGAACCAAGCTCTACACCGCCACTTGGTCGCCCACCGGGGGGAGCAACGACCACTTCATCTTTATCACGGATCAATTTGGGGATCCCCGCAACCACCCGTGGGCCAAAGCCGGGCAGATTTATTTTGATTCCACCACCAAACCCTGGCTGGCCGCCAATAATGCCAATTATATCAACCTGTCGAACGGCGGGGCCGACAGCCGGAATTTCCTCGGGGCATCCGGTGGCGCCATGGAATGTGAGTTGGATCTGGCCCAGGCCTTTGGTTCCGTCCCCACCACGCTTTACCTCGCTGTGGGAGCCTGGGGGCGCAGTAATGGCTCCGCGTTGGTTGCCCAGGCACCGGTAGCTTGGGATGCGGACAACAACATCCAGATCACGGAATTCCAACCTTTGAATACCGACTCCATCCGGGATGAGAATCTGGACGGCGTGTTTGATGTGGGGATCCCGGAAATGAAGACCGTGGTGGCGGGGAACGAGGCGGATGGGAATTATGGCCTGCGCCGGTTTTATCTCGACGAGTTGGTCAAAGATGAAGCGGAAATCACCGTCAAGTTTAAGCCCAATGCTTCCCCCAATGCGGTCCTGCTCAGCCCCGAGGTCTTCACCAACTTGAACCGCCGCGATTATGCCGTCATGGAGGAGGATCCCTCCGTGGTGACCACCAGCAGCTCTGACACTTACTACCGCGCCTATCCGATGACCGGACCGGATGCAAGTGGTTACTACAGCAAGACCCTCAAGGTGAACCGTTGTGGTGCCTACCGCCTTCAAGTCCGCTACAAGCTCTCCGGGGTAAACAACGGAAATTACATTTACTACACCGACCACGCGCAGCGTCGGGACTGCGCCATCGTGGTCTCTCCGAAAAAGGCCCTGAACCTCACCATGTACGAGGTCAATCCCTCGGTGGTGGAAGCCAAAGACGCCACCGAATCCGGGCGTAGCACTTTTCTCGATCTCGTGGAAACGGGGGGATACAACGGCCGGCCAGATGTTCTCAATCAAGGTCATTATTCGACCCTGGGCATCAACATGATTTGGCTGCAACCCATCCACCCAATCGGTCAGGAGGGACAAACCTTCTCTCCCGGCAGCCCTTACGCGGTTCGGGATTACTGGAGCGTGAATCCATCCCTCGGCCGTTCCAACACCTCCGGCAACGCCCTCTCCGAATTCCAAACTTTTGTCTCCCAGATGGATGCATGGAACGTGGGAGTCATGATGGACGGCACCTTCAACCACTGCGCCCCGGATGCCATTATGGGCCAGGGAGCCGTGGATTTGGGCCTGCCCTACTCGGCGGGCAGTAAAATCCGCGAGGCCAACTACCGCTGGTTTGCCAAAGAGGGCTACCCGGGTCAGGTCGCAGGCAATATCAGTGAAATCGCCATCGCTCCCGACCGAAACGATTTCGGGAACTGGACCGATGTCCGGGAATTTTTCTTCGGATCCTATGACGCCTTGGTCAAGGCGAAGGGCACGTACAATCCGACAACGACAACCTATCCCGACAATGCCAATCGGCAGGAATTTCTTTTGGAGCGGGACGAGTTTGCCGGCCACACCCCCACGACGCGCGAGGTTTGGCAGTATTTCTCGTACTATCCCATTTACTGGTTGGAGAAGACCGGTCATCCCAAAGGGACCCCGAAAAGCCAATCCTACAAGGGAATCGACGGCCTGCGCTGTGACTTTGCCCAAGGTCTCCCTTCCCAGTTCTGGGAATACACCATCAATAAAACCCGCAGCCTGAAATGGGACTTTCTTTTCATGGCCGAATCCCTCGACGGCTTCAAGGAAGTCAACGGCAACAAACGCCATGGCGTCGGGTACCGCTCCGCACGCCACTTTGACATTTTAAATGAAAATAGCGTCTTCTACTGGAGAGGGGATTTCTTCGGCTATGATCCGAACGGGGGTGCGGGAACACCCAAGACCCCCACCACCTATAACACGTGGAAAAACTTCGATGACCGCCGCCAGGCCTTCGATGGGGTTACCCTGTTGAACAACCTGGTCAGCCACGACGAGGTCCTTCCGCACAATGATCCTTACCGCATCCTCTACGCCTACGCCCAAGTTGCGGCGATCGATGGCACCCCCATGATTCTCTACGGGCAGGAGGGAGGCCTCCAGAACAGTAAGACGGGGTATGCGGCCAGCGAGGCGAATTTCGGCACCATCAACGCCAATCGGAATTTCGCCAACTACGAGACTAATTTCGGCAAGGTCATCCCCAATTTTAAATCCTGGAACCACATGACCAATCTTTGGGCCAGCCGGGACTGGACCGTGCAGGATCTCTACGGACGGATCAACCGGGCTCGCCTCAACTCCCCTGCCCTACGCAGTCCCAATGTCTACTTCCTGAGCACCACCGCGGGTGGTTATTCCGACAACGTCTTTGCCGTCGCCAAATACCAGCAGGGGGATCTGAATGCTGGCCAACAGGATGTGGTCTTTGCCTTCGTCAACAATCGCTTGACCAACAGTTTTATGCCCAACAACTCCTCGGCCGCCACGTTTAGCGTAAATGCCACGAATTCCTCCGGGGCTAACTGGTTCGGGATTCAGTCATCCAAAACCTATAATGTGCGGGATCTTCTTTCGACCAATACCAACAGCTTTGTCTGGAGCACCGCCAGGACCGGAACTGATCTCTTGGCCAACGGGCTGTATGTCGGTCTTCCTTACGAGGGCCGACAAGCCCACTACCTCAAATTGGTCGAGGTCAATTCTACCACTCTCGATACCGATGGAGATGGGTTAACCAATGACACCGACCCCGATGACGACAATGATGGCATTCCGGACACGTATGAGATCGCCAACGGAATGAATCCGTTGGTCACCACGGGGGCGGATGGAGCCTCTGGGGACAAGGACGGCGACGGTTTGACCAATTATCAGGAGTATCTTGCAGGCACCAAAGCCAATGATGCGACTTCGGCACTGGGAGTATCCTCCCTGAACCCTGGCAACGGCCAAAGTGTGACCCTCACCTGGAACAGCATTCCGGGGGCAATTTACCAAGTCCGTTACTCCGGCGATCTGACCAATTGGATCGACTTCCCCGGCGGACTCATCACTGCTGAGGGCACCACGACTTCTGTCAACGCGGTGCCCCCTCAAGGTCAAACTTACTCCAAGCTATTTTTCCGGGTCAACTTGGTCCCTTAAGTATTCCCCCGCTTCTACCGCGTCATTGTCGAATAAAAGTTTTTCAGTCTCTCTCCTCTCTTTTTTCGCCAGTTTCTTCCTTATCTTCTATCTTCTAATCCTATCTCCTATTCAGCCTCATCTTCATCTTAATCCTAATCTGGATTACTTTTGCAAGTCCATGTCTGACAGTTGTTAACGACTAAGATTTGCCTGAACACTTCGACGTGCTTTATTGTCTAAGTAGCTAAGTAACAATGAAAAGAAGACCTATCGCGGTCGCCATCGTCTTGATGGCGCTCTTGGCATTTTCCGTGGTCTCTATTCGTGTCTTTTTAACGAAAAACGACCTCCAAATATCGAACCCCACGCAGAAATCTAAAACTCAACCCCCCTCCTCTATCTCCTCTCCCCCTGCAAACGGGGCTGTAAATCCTTCATCGATAGCTTCATCCCCTAAGAGTCCCCGCCCTGATCAACCGCCGGAGTACAAGCCGTCGGACCACGAGAAGCAAATGGATGGGCGTTTGTTGGACTGGTCAATCCAGCCACTTGCGGGAAAACCCGGAGTTGTTCTGCGCGCCTCTTTTTTTTCCGTTCCGGGCAAATTCAAGTTCGTCCGGATTGAAGAGGAGATCCAGAAAGATGCCTCTGGTACCCTTCAAGTCCTCATCCGCAAGGAGATGGTCGGGGATCAGATCATTGTCAAACTTCCTGAAGGAACCACCCAGCAGAAAGCCGAAGAACTGGCCCTCAACATCGGAGCCAAGGCCGCCGCCAAACCTTTTGCTCCGGATACCTGGCTCTTCCACCTGCCTCCCAAGCTGGAAGCGGTACCTGAAGGGATGGCCTCGGCGAAATCGAGCGGACCGATCGTGGAATACACCGAACCCAATATCATCGTCCACGCCCTGAAAACCCCGAATGATCCCAAACTCAATGACTTTACCCTTTGGCACCTTTATAATAATACCCAGATCGACAAGGACATCGATGCTGCCAGAGGCTGGGATCGCCGGACCTCCGCCGCCTACGGAGCCACCAACAAAGTCATTGTCGCCGTCATTGATTGCGGAATCCGGTATACGCATGAGGATCTCTCCGCCAACATATGGCGGAATCCGGGAGAAATCGCCGGTGATGGATTGGATAATGATGGGAATGGTTGGGTGGATGACATTTACGGAATCGACGCCTACGGGACCGAGGATTGGAATGACGTTGATTTTGATGCCAAAAAAGACAATAACGGCCTCGAGCGGGGATACACGGACGCCAATGGAAACGGCAGTTGGGATGTGGACAGCGATCCCATGCCGGGTACGGGTACGGCAGACGGGCACGGTACTCATTGCGCAGGAATCATCGGCGCGGTGGGGAACAACGGGAAAGGTATTACAGGAGTCGCGTGGAGCGGGGTCCAGCTTATGGCCTGTCGGTTCATTAGCAGCAATTCTGGGACTATTTCGGATGCCATTCTCTGCATCGATTACGCCCGGGCCCGGGGTGCCAAGGTCATCAATGCAAGCTACGGACAGAACGCCACCAACATCACGGCTGAGATGCAGGCCATTGAACGTGCCCGCTCCAACGGCGTTGTCTTTGTAGCCGCCGCCGGAAACAACAACCAGAGCAGTGATACCATCCCCTTTTATCCGGCGGCTTACACCAACCGAAATATCATCTCCGTGGGGGCCACCGACCAAAACGACAACAAGGCCTCTTTCTCGAATTACGGAGCCACCAATGTGGATATCATGGCGCCCGGAGTCTCCATCTACTCTGCGGAACATGGCACGGACTCTTCATACGGGGCTGGCGATGGCACCTCGTTTGCCGCCCCGATCGTTTCGGGGGCGGTGGCGCTTTTAATCGCCGAGTACCCCAGCGAGACGGTGGATCAGATTGTCGCCCGAGTGATCAACACCAATGCGGTGGACGTGCTTCCTTCCCTTAGTGGACTCTGCGTCACAGGTGGGCGCCTGAACCTCGGCAAACTTCTGCCCGCCGCTGATCCTAGTACCCTGCCCCCGGCCCTCACTTGGCACCGCCCGGAGTATCAGGAGCCGCTCATCAGCTCTCCCATGCGAACTCCAACTAATGCGGTCTATTCGAATACCCTCACCATCTATTCAGGTCTTAAGAAATTCAATAATACCAATGGAGGGAACACGAATGGTCTGGTCAACCAGAACGGTGGCTGGCTTTTCTACCGGACCTCGCCCTCCGTCCCGTGGTCCTCCAATTCCATGACCTGGCATTCAACCACCAACGACTACCAATTCTGGAAGGGTTGGATATCCAACGCCCCGGCCGGAAACTACGAGTATTATCTGCAGCTTGACTTTGATTCCGGAGCCCGCACGACTTATTCCTACTACACCAACAATCCGGACGGCTTTGCCACCACGACCAACCCCACCACAGCCCAAGCCTCCCCCTATGTCTTTACCGTTGCCAAAGCATCGGCGACCCTCACCTTGAGTAATCTTACCCAAACCTACAATGGCTCGGCCCGCTCTGTCACCGCCTCGACGACTCCCGCCGGTCTAACCACCTCCCTCACCTACAATGGAGGTTCCTCTGCCCCCACTAATGCCGGCAGTTATTCCGTGATCGCCACCGTAAATGACGCCAATTACCAAGGTTCAGTCTCCAACACCCTCTCGGTATCCAAAGCCAACGCTTCCCTGGTCATCGGAGCCACCAATCAGACCTACAACGGACTGGCGAGGCCCGTTTCCATTACCACCACGCCTTTTGGCCTCCCGTCCACAGTCACCTACAACGGCTTGCCGCAGGCTCCCATTGACCCCGGAACTTACTCAGTCATCGCGTCGATTAGCGATCCCAACTATCAAGGTTCCTCCTCGGCCAACCTGGTGGTCGGGGGAATCGCCAGTCCGACGGCGGATACCAACGGCAACGGCACTTCCGATCTTCTAGATTATGCCCTGTCGACCAGTTCTGTCAGCACCACCAGCGAATCCTCCGGGGTCTCGTTAGCCACCCCATCGGCTGGAGGAAATTCCAACTATGTAATTACCATGAGCGCACTGGTGCGCACGAACGACCCGAAACTCTCCTACACTCCTCAAGCCACATTGGATCTCTCCTCCTCCAACTGGTTGAATACCGGTTTCACCACCAATGTTCCCTCCCAAACCAACGTGCCTTCCGGCTTTGAGCGGCGGGAATACCGGTTCAACGCCGGCACCAATCCTCGGGCATTCCTGAAGCTAACGGTCCAGCAACAGTAGATTCGGTTGGGACGGCTACCCCTAGCCGTCCATGCAATTGGTAGAGAACTGTAAGCCTAACTTTTAATTACATGGACGCGTAAGAACACGCGCCCCTGCCAAACCTTACACCTGCCCCTATTTTTTTAGGCGGTTTTGTTCAACTCCGCTTCGTGCCGGATGTCTTTGCCAGTGTAGAGATAAAAAACAAGTTCCGAAATGTTCTTGGCATGGTCGGCCGCCCGCTCAAAAAACCGGGCGACCAACATCAGATTCAAGGCCCGGGTGATGGTCTTGGGGCTCTCCACCATGAAACTGGTCAATTCCCGTTCTAACTGTCGGTTGATATTGTCCACGTCCACATCCATCCGGATGATTTCCGCGCATTTTTCCGGAGCAATCTCCACAAAGGCATCCGTGGCAGCCTGGATCATGGCCAGAACGTGCTGCGCCATCCGCGGAATGTCCAACAAAGGTTTGAGCGGAGGCTCATCGAGCAGAATCAGGCTGCGTCGGGCAATCGACACGGCCTGATCGGCAATTCTCTCCAAGTCATTTGAGATTTTTGAGGCTGAGAGCATCAAGCGGCAGGCCAGTGCCATTGGGGCTTGGGTGGCCATGAATTTGGCCACCATCTCATCGATCTCCACCTCCAAGCGGTCCATCTCCAGATCCGCATCGATCACTTGGCGGGCTTTGACAGCGTTTCTTTCAACGAGTGATTCCAGAGCCAAATTCAGATTTTGGTGAGCCAAACTGGCCATTCGCAAAAGAGTTTCCCGCAACACCAGCAACTCCCCGCGGAAATATCCGCGGATTCTCTCCAACCGATCTTCGGTGGGCTCCATCGTTGGATTCGTCATTTAACGTTCTTACTCCCCCACAACCCGCTGTCAAAAAAGATCCTTAACCGAATCGACCTGAGATGTAATCCTCCGTCTGGGGCTTCGCGGGATTGGTGAAGACCCGGTTGGTTTCCCCAAATTCGATCAGTTCACCGAGATACATAAAGGCGGTCATGTCAGAGATGCGGCCAGCCTGTTGAAGGTTGTGAGTCACAATCACCACGGTCACGCGTTTCTTGATCTCCACGATCAACTCTTCGATTTTGGAGGTGGCGATAGGATCCAGGGCGCTCGTCGGCTCGTCAAAGAGCACCACATCCGGATCCGTGGCAATGGCCCGGGCGATACAAAGCCGTTGCTGTTGGCCCCCGGAGAGATTATGGGCCAACCCGTGCAACCGGCTTTTGACCTCATCCCACAGTGCGGCCTCCCGCAGGGCTTTTTCCACTCTTTCGTCCAAATCCCTTCGCTTGCTCATCCCCTGCAAGCGCAGACCGTAGGCCACATTTTCATAGATGCTTTTGGGAAAAGGATTTGGCTTTTGAAAGACCATCCCAAAACGCATCCGCACCTGAATGGGATCCATTCCGGGCCCTAGAATGTCGATCCCTTCCGGTTGTAGCTTGACCGATCCCTCATAGCGGTTTCCCGGATAAAGATCGTGCATCCGATTGAGACAACGCAGAAGAGTGGTTTTTCCACAACCCGAAGGACCAATCAAGGCCGTCACCTGATCCTTGGGAACTTCGAGGGAGACGTTGCGAAGAACCTGATGCGAGCCGTAAAAGAAACTTAAGTCCTGAATTTGAACCTTGGACGGAACCGGCTTCCGCTCTTCGGTGGGATCCACGTTCGTCCGAGCCCCCGAGGCAAAGCCGGAAAGGGGCTCGTTTTCAGCCGAAGAGACGGATGGGGGCTGGGTACTCACCATTTGATATTCCTCTGGGCGTGACGCCGAAGCAAGATTGCCGCTCCGTTCATTCCGAGGGTGATGACCATCAACAGCAATCCGGCCGCGGCTGCATTGGCCTGAAATTCCTCCCCGGGTCTCGATACCCAGTTGAACATCTGGATGGGCAAGGCCGTGAACGGGGAAAAAAGCCATTCAAAAGAAAAGAACGGTGCGTGATCCAAAATGGCGGGAGGCGGAAGAAATGCGATAAAGGTCAATGCCCCGATGGTGATCAAAGGAGAACTCTCCCCGATCGCTCTCGACATCGATAGGATCACCCCGGTGGCAATCCCCCCGGTGGAGTAAGGGAGAAGATGATGCCACACGGCCTGCCATCGGGTGGCTCCTAAAGCGAAGGCTGCTTCCCGAATCATCGCCGGGATCGTGCGCAGGGCTTCCCGGGTGGAGACAATCACGATCGGCAGAACCAGACACCCCAAAGCCATTCCTCCGGCAAGAATGCTCTGTCCAAAACGGAATTGATAAACAAAAAGCCCAAGGGCCATCAGGCCGTAAAGAATGGAGGGCACACCAGCAAGGTTGGCGATATTGATCTCTACAAAGTCCGTCCATTTGTTCTTCGGAGCGTATTCCTCCAGATAAATTCCCGCCGCCACTCCCAGCGGAATAGCGAGGGAAGCGGTGACCAGCATCAACAAAGCGGTTCCCACCCAGGCAGACAGCACCCCTGCCTCCGCCGCTCGGCGGGAGGGAAAGGAGGTCAGAAAGTGCCAGTCGATCCGAAAAAGACCGTTGGCGGCCAGATTGAGAAGAAGAATCGCCAAAACCGCAAGAGTACCGAGGGTTAGGATCAACCCTATCCTGCCAAACCAACGATCGATGGCTTTGCGGCGCAAAGCCCTTCCCTTTTGGTGTTCGAGAAAACGTTCAGGCAGCACGATGGAACCTCCGACGGAGGGCGTGCCCCGCCAAATTGAACCCCAAAGTCATCAGAAAAAGAACCGCCCCGGCGGCGAAGATGGACTGGTATCCGATGCTTCCGTGCGGAAGGTCGCCTAAGCTGACTTGCACGATAAAAGCCGTCACCGTGGCGGCAGAATCCAAAGGATTGAAAGTCAGTTTGGGCTGCAAACCCGCCGCAATCGCCACGATCATCGTTTCCCCCACGGCACGGGAGATCGCCAGCACATATGCCGCCGCCAGACCCGAAAAAGCGCCCGGAAAAACAACCCTCAGCGCCACACCCAATTTTCCGTCTCCCAAAGCAAAAGCCCCTTCCCGGAGGAGCATGGGAACACTCCGCATCGAGTCTTCTCCCAACGAGGTGACATAAGGAATGATCATGATTCCCATGATCAATCCGGCGCTGAGCATCGAAAATTGCGGCAAATCCGGATAGATCTTTTGCAGGAGAGGCGTGAGGGTGAGCAGAGCAAAATATCCGTAAACCACGGTCGGAACGGCACTGAGCAGTTCGAGCAAGGGCTTCACTACTTCACGCAATCGGACCGGTGCAAATTCGCTCAGATAGATGGCCAAAATCGTGCCCAAAGGAACCGCCACCAGAAGAGCCACTCCCGTGGTGACCAACGTTCCCGCCAACAGGGCTGTGATTCCATATTGGGGATCGGCAAAAAGTGGCGTCCACATTTTGTCCGTGATCAAACGTTGGAATGGAACTTTGGAGAAAAATGGCTCCGATTCCGTGATCAGCGTGATGACGATGCCAAAGGTCACCAAAACCGAGGCCCAACCCCCAAACCGCAGAATCCACACCATGACTCTCTCCACCGCTTTATCGAGGCGGCGGGAAGATTCTTGGGGAAGGGGCACGGAAGAGCTCTTTAGGGTACGGGCGTCCGACTCAGGATTTCCGAGATCGGAACGGCCAGGTCGGATTGATGCAGAAAAGCCGTACCCTTTTCCCCTTTTTCGAACCGGGTTTTGATTTTTCCGTAAGCGTCACCCGGCAGAGGGATGTATTTCACCTCCTTGGCCAAGCGATCCACATGCTTGAGGTAAAACTCGACAAATCGTTTGACCTCTGGTTTCTCTAACGACTTTGCATTCACGTAGATGAAAAGGGGTCGAGCGAGAGGATTGTACGTACCTGCCAGCACTGCCTCCTCCGAGGGTTTTACCGCCGGCTTGCCCTTGGCGTCCCATTCGATTCCCAGCGCCTTGAGACGCTTTTGGTGGGCGGCGTAATAGGAGTAGCCCATGTAGCCGAGGGCGTAGCGGTCGCCCTCCACCCCCTGCACCAGAACATTGTCGTCTTCGCTGGCAGTATAGTCCCCCCGGCTGGCCTTGCTTTTTTCATTCACCGCCTCGGTGAAATAATCAAAGGTTCCGGAATCGGATCCCGCCCCGTACAGTTTGATTTCCTTGTCCGGCCATTCCGGACGGACCTGATTCCACTTGGTGATCTTGCCTTGGGCTTCCGGCTCCCAGATTTTTTTTAGGTCGGAAATTTTAATGGAATCCACCCAGTCGTTTTTGCTGTTTACCACCACCGTCAGAGCGTCATAGGCAATGGGCAGTTCCAGGTATTCGATTTTCCCCTCCTTGGCCGCCTTGACTTCCTCTTCCTTGATGGGGCGGCTGGCGTTTTGCACGTCGGTTTCCCCACGGGTGAACTTCTTAAAACCCCCACCCGTTCCGGAAATGCCAACCGTCACCTTGGTGCCGGATTCTTTTTGGAATTCCTCCGCCACCGCCTCCGTGATCGGGTAGACCGTGCTGGACCCATCGATTTTGACCACTTGCTCGGCCCGGACATACCCAGAAAGGGACGCAAATAGCCCCAAAATGGCTCCCAAAAGGTACGATATCTTGTACTTCATCCTTTTGACCTAAGGCCTATGAACCTACTTAGCCAAGACATGGATTGTGACGATTTGATGACACGAATATACTGCTTAGAACACTAATCTTCAACTACTTACGGCTTTCCTTAGGCAAGCGGACATTCACTTTTGTTCCGACCCCAATTTCGCTCAGCGCCTCGACCACGCCCCCATGAAGTTGAACCAGATGCTTTACGATGGATAAACCTAAGCCGGTTCCGCCTTTCTCACGGGCGCGGTCGGAATCAACTCGGAAAAAACGCTCAAAAATCCTGTCTAGCTTTTCTCTCGGAATCCCCTCTCCCTGATCTTCAACGGAGAATTCAACCAGATGCGGATCATCCACTTCCCTAGCAGTTAAGGTAACCACGCTCCCCGAAGGGGCAAACCGCAGGGCGTTCTCCAGTAAGTTGGAAAAAATCTGTCCGGTACGCAATGGATCCGAAAGGACCTTCGGAAGTTTTTTCTCACCTTGGACTTTGAGTTTTACCTTCTTGGCCGCAAAGGCCCGTTTCCAATCCTCTTCCAACTCCTCCAGAATCTCGTAAGGAGGGCGGGGTTGCAGTTGCAGGGTCAGTTGCCCCGACTCGATTCGGGAAAGTTCCAAAAGATCGCTCACCAAAAGGGTCAGCCTGTCGCAGTTTCTCCGCAACACACCGAGAATCTTTTTCCCCTCCGCACCCTTGAGGTCGGTGGGTTCCTCCAGCGTTTCCAGGTAACCCGCCAGAATGGAGAGAGGGGTTCTCAGCTCATGGGATAGATTGGTGATGAATTCAGTCCGCACCTTCTCAAGCCGACGAACCTTGGAGAGATCGTAAAAGACCGTGACCACCCCGGAGAGCTCCCCGCTCCCCTCCACAATGGGGGCGAAATTGACGGAAAAAATCTTCGTTTCGGGACGATCCGCGCTCACCCGGCGAATCTCGATACTTCTTCCCCTTTTTTCGGCGAAGGTTTGATCCGCCGCCCGGGCCACCTCAGGCAACCGGATCGACTCCATGAAGGTTTGTCCCAAGGGGAAATCCGACAGGTGGAACATTCC
>Ga0214923_10006169_pt1 | contig 13584 bp, 9 predicted proteins | sample LL1510_MetaG_FD_177993 | JGI IMG/M metagenome (GOLD analysis project Ga0214923, IMG submission 177993) | Freshwater microbial communities from Lake Lanier, Atlanta, Georgia, United States - LL-1510 | ecosystem: Environmental > Aquatic > Freshwater > Lake | place: USA: Georgia | collected 2015-10-15 | reverse complement strand
TTCTCCAAGTATTCTCTCGCCCCCAAACCATTACATCGTCTCCTTGACCCCCCTGACACGCCGCGCCGCTAACGTAGCTCCTGTCCACGCGCCAGCGTGACTGGAGCGTCCATCCCCTCACCTTCTTCCCACACCATTCCCCTACACCACCCGCGTAAATCCTTTCCAGCCTCTCTATCACTTCGTATCCTAAACCCCCTCACTCTTATCCGATTTGTGTATTGTATAATATACGATGTTAAAAAAACACACTAGTCCTCTTGCTATTTCCCAGAAAAAAATTTTACTTGTTTTGCCTTTTGTAATGTTCCTTTTCTTCCTCCGTCGCATGTGCCCAATGCCATGCTAATGTCTGTTTCAAATCACTTATCTCCTTCTCCAACCTCCCTATTACCGTCTCAAACACAGGCCTCACCTCTTTCACATCCAAATCTATCTTCACTCCAAGCTCCCCCGCAATCCTCAAAATCTCTATCACATTACTCTCATTGTACGCCCTTTGCAATCTCCTAAACAACTCCGACTTCCCCTTCACCTTGTCCGGATGCGTCAGTAACGTTAACCTCCTGTATACCCCCCTTATGCCATGTGGCAACTCCTTTCCACCAGACTCCCCACTACACTCCTCGCTCACCACCGGACTCTGACTCGCTCCCAAGTGGGATTCTTTGTACTCCTTCAACTCCGTCTCGCTATAATACTCCTCCAAAAAACGCCTATTGTACTCCTCAAACTCCTGCTTCGTCCACTCATACTCCGTCTCCAAATAATTGTACCGCGCAAGATACCTCTTCAACTCAAGGTTGTCCATTGTAGTCTACTAACTCTCCACTAAAAACTTTTTTGTGTGACCCCCGCAACTTTTCTGTTTAACCCTTTTATGCAAAAACTTTTTGTTTTCTATATTATATAAAACTACTATGTCCCAACTTCGCAAACAATTCAAATCTATCTATACCGACTCCCTCTCCATCAAAAAAAACACCGTCCAACAAACTTCTAGCATCACCTCCGGTGTCACCATCAACTCCCCCGCTGGTACCATCGTCACCAACACCACCGGCAATGTCGCCACCTCCGGCACCGCCACTATCAACGTCAACAATAACACCATCTACACCAATAGCATCATCATCGGCAGACTCAATAACTACTCCGGCTCCGGCTATCCTAATGTCTACATCAATAACGTCACCACCGGTTCATTCCAAGTTCACATCAAAAACACAAATGCCACCAACCCCGTCTCTGGTGGCTTCAATATAGACTTCTTCTCCCTCTAATGCACTTTCAGTTAAAGTAAAGTTACTTTGTTTACTTTAATTTAAGATGACTAGTACATTCCTTACAATAATCCTCGCTACTATCATCTACCTCAACTTTTATAGACTACTCTTCATCTTGAGTCCCTTTCAACACTCCCTCCATCCTCTCCACACCATCACTCCCCTGCAACCCGACTCACCTTCTGTAACCAAATTAATCTCACCACATTTTGCCTCCCAACTAGCACACCGTGTCAAAAACCTCTCCCATAAATTCCAACGTGTCAACCACGTCCTCAGTGTACTCGGCCAAGCCGCCTATATCCATGGCCCCAAAAAAACCTACCTCCACCCCCACATGAACGATCTCCTGTGGACCCACTTCTCCGACCTCTACCAAATCCTCCTAAACTACTTCAAATCACGCGTACCCCACGACTACTCCGTCCAATACCGATTCGCCCTCCCCGGATTCCATGTTTTCCACTGCAATACCCTCTTCAGCCTCCCCGTCGCCAGTGTCCACACCGACAAACAATACCGCTTCCTCCCTTTTGATTGTCACGAAAAAAAACACCTCGACTTCCAAAACACCCTTTCTTTCACCCTCACCCTTGAACTCCCCGAATCCGGCGGCGGACTTTATGTCCTCGAAAACTTTATCCCTACCAAAATCAACTACCTCCCCGGATATATCGTCTGCCACAATGGCAACCACATTCATATGATCACCCCCAGCGCCCCCTCTCGCCACCGATCCAGAATCACCCTTCAAGGCCACGGCATCCTCGACACCCACAAAAAAATTTACTGGCTTTACTGGTAACCCCTACCCCACTGGTATTTAAAAAAACTAATATATAATACCTAATTCAATGAACGAATCCATCTTTAGCACCTTTGTAAGAATCGGCATACCAGCCCTAACAAAATCCAAAAAAAACGTCAAGCTACCAAAAGGATGGCCCAATTTCACCGAGTCAGCTTACAATAACGAACCCAACTTTGCAATCCTTACAGGCAAAGTAAACGACCTACTTGTCATTGACATAGACAACAAAGATCCCGAATTCAAAGGCCTGGAATGGTTCGAATCTCACTTCGGACCTATACGACTATTAAACACACTCGTCACAAAAACCATCAACAACGGCTTTCATGTTTATTTCAAATACACTGACAAATTACGCAGCAAACTAAATGTCTTCAACCTGAATATCGACATCTTAAGCGACAAACGCTGCTGTTATGAAGGTCAAGGATACACCGTACTTGTTGACTCTGCTATACGCAAACTTACCGAATGTGAAATTGAATACTTTACCGTTGAAAACGTGACTGTTGGTAGCACAATCGAAAATAATGCTGTAATTGCAAGTTCTCAAAGTGAGGTTGGCGCGTACAACCTCACGTGCTACAAAAAAGTCAATCGTGTCCTCAACCAACCAAGCAACACCAGTTGGGACATCACACGCGAAGACCGCGGTATCAAAGCCGTCCCCAACTGCAAACAATGTTTACTCAACCCCTGCAAACAACACAGCCAAGAACGCCACTCTGCACTCTTTATAAATAATGATAAAACAGTCATCAAAACATGTTTCAGTTGCGGAAGTGAATCCCTTGATAAAACAAATTCCAAAAAAATCATCAACGTCTTTAATGTCATCCTTAATGTATGCAACGCCGAGAACAATGTGTACCAACAACTCGTAAAAGACCTACTCAAGATGAGCCAAACTTTCATGTACAAACGACAAAAGAACACAGGCGTTGTCTACTCCCAAGTCAAACCCTACGCTTACGTACGCTACAAGGATCCTATGGACTACCTTAATGAAATCTTCTTAGGTGACCCCGATTTCCAAAGTCACATACAAAACATGGACAACCTGATAAAATTCATGAAACAATACGATGACCCATCATTCCCGTTTATTACTTACCATAAAGACTACATCGGATTTAACAATGGTGTATTGAATGTTGTTACGTGCGAGTGGATACCTGAAGAACGTGTCCCAGAAGGCGTGTGTGTAAAAAAATACATTGACCAGCCGTTTACAGGCTCTCTTGACACACCGCTCATCGACCGTGTACTACACTACCAGTTTACACCCGAAGTAACAGACTTTATCTACGCTTGTATGGGTCGTCTGTTTGGTATCCGTGACAATTGGGGGTTCATGTTGTACCTCCTCGGTGAAGCCGGCTGCGGTAAGAGCTTGTTGTTAGACATCGTAAGCGCTTGTTTTGATAATGTTGGCGCCATCAGTGACTCTTATGAAACCAAATACGGACTTTCTTATTTGTATGACAAAGACATCGTAGTCTGTGATGACCTTCCAAAAGACATTCACAAAATCTTTCCCCAACAAGCCTTTCAAACCATTATCACCGGAGGTACAGTATCAACCGCAGTCAAGAATGGTGACGCCCTGACCATCCAATGGAAAACCCCCTTGCTCTTTGCTGGAAACTGGCTCCCCAGCTACATTGATAAAGGCCAAGTTTCAAGACGGCTTATGGTGGCAAACTTTGCTAAAAATGTCTACAACCCCGACACCACACTCAAGCAACGCATCCTACAAACTGAGCTCCCAGCCTTTGTCTACAGATGTGTATTGTCTTACAAACAGTTACTCTCCATCGGACACCACAAAGGTATTTGGCAAGTTTGCCCAGACTACTTCCTTGAACAACAAGAAGAACTGCGTATGGAACGCAATCCACTGTACAAGTACCTCGTAGAAAACACACGCTATAAACGTGGCGCGGTCGTCAAGATAGAAGACATACGCACGAACTTTAGCGAATGGCTCGGTAAAAAAGTATCAAAGCTTGATAATGGCACGTTTGGACAAGTCAATACCGAGTACGTGGTTGAAGTGTGCAAAATTTGCAAGTCTTGTAATAATGAACACAGTAAATCATGTTGTGAAAATTCAGATCGGAAGACGAGAGTGACACGAACTATCGTACGCAACTTAGAGTTCTTTTCAAATGAATAAGTTTATTTTTTTTGGGGCTAATTGGGCTAGTTGGGCTAGGTCCAATACTATTCACTGTAAAACAAACCTTATTTTCAAAATTCTTGAATAGTATTGGACCTAGCCCAACTAGCCCAACTAGCCCAACTAGCCCAATTATTAGAACTAAAATATATAACTCTGGTATGTAAAATATCATAGCTAAGGGCTGTTGTGACAAGTACAAGAACAGCGACAGAACTCGTAAGACAGTGGTGCATAATATTGAGTTTTGTTAATGAACCTTTACACACCAGAGTAAATATTTTTAGGACATTAGGACAAATAGGACAAATCAAATACTATTCAAAAATAATAAAAAACGTTATTTTAAAATTCTTCGATAGTATTTGATTTGTCCTATTTGTCCTAATGTCCTAATGTCCTAAAATAAACATAGAACCTCTGGAATGTATATATAAAAACCATTAAGGGTGACGAGTAATTGCTTTAGGAGAGTGATTTAAAAGTGAAAAATCACTGCAAAGAGCATCCTTTAAAAGATGATGTATGTGTACTTGTTAAGGTACAATTGTTGGGAACCTCATTTGTGGAAGATTGGTAAGACAAAGGACATTGCAAAGAGACTAAAATCGTATGTCACCTCAAATGGACACCTCCCTGACACGGTGTTGATCAAGTACACGGATGACCCAAAGCTAGAATCTAAGTACCACAAAATACACAAGAACAATCGAAAGACACGCGAGCACTTCTTCCTGGATCACTTGATTATTGAGTCTTTGATGCGCGACGGTTTTCAAACACACATCGGAACGATCACAACTGTTGATGAGGACATCCGCAACTTGCAAGAATGGTGGCAAACGGAAACAGAGAAGATCAAAACTGAATTTGAAGCTGCTCAAGCCGACTACAAATGGAAATTGGAAGCCGCCCAAATTGAATACCGTAAGAATATGGAAGCTACTCAAGCTGACTTCCAACAGAATATGGAAGCTGCTCAAGCTGACTTCCAACAGAAGATGGAAGCTGCTGAAAACATATTCAAGGCAATGACCATCAACATTGAAAAGAAAGCTGCAACAAAAGAACAAAAAAGTGAACCTCAAGCCCAGCAAATTCACAAAAACTCCGAAAGGCGCTCAGAGGGACTCGGTACCTTTCTAAAAGAATTTACTTATTACAAGAAGGGGAATGTAGTGTTAATGGAATCTTTGAGACGCCGTTTCAGTGAATATTTTGGTGAAAACATTACAAAACTTGATAATGCCATGTTCTCTAAGGTATATAAAGAGTACCGTGTACATGTTTTAATGGTTTGTAAGTCTTGTAACAAGGAACATCTTAAGGGGTGTTGTCAGAATTACGGAAGAGATAACCATACTACAAAAAAAGCAATACGAAACATTGCGTTCAAGTAACAACAAAGTAGTTTGAAAGTGAAAAGAAAAAGTCAGTACCAATACGAACAATTGAATGCAAATTTGTCTTTTTGTTGTTACATTACAATTACAATTGTTACGTTCAATTGAACACACATTTGCGTGTGGAATTGAATTTAATTTTATACATGTCTCATATGGAACGACTAAGCGAACTAGTGAAGTCTCAAAAAAGAGGGAACCTGCATTTCTGCGAGTACATAGAACAATTGTTAAGTAACGAAAAATACGAGCAGGCGTCCACGTTGTGTTTGGGTGAGCTTGAAAAAAATTATAATAACTCCCAAGTGTTTATGTTGTTGGGCAAGGCGTTGCGATGTCAATCACAGTGCAATGACGCTGAGAATGCCTTTTTATATGCCATCAATTGGACCCATACAACACAGATGCTCATTACGAGCTCGGTAGATTGCGTGGAGAAGTACACAGTTATCACAGAAGCAACGACATACACAAGCAGTTGACGGGGCATTATACAGTCAAATACAATGAAACCATTTTGTATTCTTGTTTTAATGAACAAACCATTATACGTGGCTTGTTGTCGAAATTGGAGGGGGTTGTCAAGTTTTTTGTTGACATAGGAGCAGGTGATGGCGTTACATTCTCAAACACGTATCCGCTAGTGCTTGATGGATGGAAAGGGGTGTGTATGGAGGCGGACGGAGATCAATTTTACAAACTTTCTTATCACACTAAAAAGTACAATGAAGACGTCAATTGTGTGCGTGCCTTTGTGACACCAGACAATGTCAATGGCATTTTAAAGGGGCTTCAAGTCCCAAAGGACATAGGAATATTGTCACTAGATATTGATTCGTACGACTACTACGTTTTGGAACGGATACTCAGCGAATATAGACCAAGCATCATTTGTACAGAAATAAATGAGTTGTTTCCACCTCCTATACGATTTGCTTTAAAATACAATGCTGATAGACATTTGCCAACTAAAGGCGTGTTTGGTCAAAGTATCCAGATGTTGGCAGATCTACTTAAAGCGCACGAATACAGCATTGTACTACTCGAGTACAACAACGTTTTTGCTGTACAGAACACTTTGGTTTCACAAGCACAATTGCTAACACAGACTCCACAAGAAGCCTACACGACTGGGCTTGTCGAGAGAAATGATTGGGCATTAAAGCTTCCAAGGAACAAAGATACATTACCCAAGGTATGGAGAGACCCGCAGCGAATTTTGGAAAGTATTAAAAATGAGGACAGCGACCAATTGTATTACACGTACGAACTTATGTAAGTTCAACTACTTTAATATCACTGTGTACTACTCATGTGTGTATGGGTGGTGACAGATGACAGCTCTGTCAAAATTAGCCAATTTGTTCAGGAAATTGTTCGAATTTGTATTCCAAAAATTTCCCGAAATTAAAACAAGACCCCACTCTTTACAGTCATTATAGTCTTTACAACATCTGATGTACGTTTTACTTGATTAAGATCTCTTTTGTAATGCTGTAATCTCATTTTTGTTTTGACATTTACTTTGAATTTACTGTGTCTGGGGTGCGTTCAGATTGCGTTGTGGTGCGTTCAAAAATTGCTTGAAAATCTATAGGAAATCCCAGCTCGGGCGAACACAATTTACTTGCACATTTTATTATGGTAAATATCAAGTATGCCTAGTGGTCTAGTTATTCGGGACATTGCACGTTCTGTAGGGATAGATCACTTAAGTATGGCAAGTGTACATGCCCTCCAGGAAGTATATCTTACAATACTTGCAAGTATCATTAAACATCTAAAACGGGGGTCTATTCAATATGCATTGCATAAAATGGGTTTAAACCAGAAAACGTTAAACTCTAAAAATGTAACAGAAGCATGTACAAGGTTTGATAAACATCCAAGGGACTATCCGTCGCTAGCCGACTATCAAGCTGCCAAAAGGGACTATTATAGACAATTAAAAAATTGCCTCTTCATTCCCCAGAGGTCATTCAAATCTATTCTAGGTGATGTTGCCGGAAAGACTGTTGTAAGTACATCAAACGTACCACAATTACATGTGCTATCCGAGTCAATATTCACAGATTACCTTGGATTACTTGTACACGTAGTCATCACCCCAACCTCCATCCATGAAACTTTGAAAAAGTTCATCAAAAAACCAGTTTGGTTCAAAAGGAGTTTGAGAAAAAAACGCAAATCGCCTAGTTCGCCTAAAATTAGTGCCACACCAAAGTCTATTCAACGACCCGCTACACAACCCATACAACAACCCACTGAAATAAGTGCTACACAACAACCTCTTACACAACCCATACAACAACCTGCTACACAATCCACTGAAGTGAGTGCTACACAACAACCTCTTACACAACCCATACAACAACCTGCTACACAATCCACTGAAGTGAGTGCTACACAACAACCTCTTACACAACCCATACAACAACCTCTTACACAACCCATACAACAACCTGCTACACAACCCACTGAAATAAGTGCTACACAACAACCTTCTACACAACCCATACAACAACCTGAAATAAGTGCTACACAGCAATCAACTACACAACCCATACAGCAACCAACTACACAACAATCTGCTACACAGCCACCAGAACAACAACCCATACAACGTCAGGAAACAATGGGGTCGGGTACAAAATATTACATGAATCCGAATTTACAGAAAAAAAATTACTCTTCAGTAGTAATGGATGGAGACGACTACTTTTGGAGAGACTACTTCAGAACTAAACCAAGAGCAGGCGAAACAACTGATGATCAGTATTGGGACAGATACTTTGGCACGGGAATACCTGTACCTAAAGAAACTTCGAGAGGAACTATGGGTAATGTAAATAATACGCAGCCACACGGGTACCGTTACTTACCGGTACAAGTTCCGTTTGGTCCAATGCAAAGTGAAATGGATTATGTTCGAAATGCATTGCGTGCTCAAGAGATAAATACTGAAGACCTTCGGGCACGTATTGCGCAGATACGAAGGGACATTGAACACAATGACCGTGAACGTGAACGCGAACGTGAACGTGAACGCGAACGTGAACGTGACCGTGAACGTGACCGTGACCGTGAACGTGACCGTGAACGTGACCGTGAACGTGACCGCGAACGTGAACGCGAAGGTGACCGAGAACGTTATCGAGAACGTGACCAAGGACGCAATCGGGAACGCGTTCAAGGAGAAGGAGAAAGAACTATAGAGACCAGTTTAAGCACTTTCCAAAAGGAAATCAAAAAGGAGCTTGAACGTTTTGAACGTGAACTGGAAAAAAGAGAACGTGACCGCGAACGTGAACTGGAAAAAAGAGAACGTGACCGCGAACGTGAACTGGAAAAAAGAGAACGCGAAATGGAACGTCGTGAACGTGAACGAGAACGTGACCGCGAAAGTGAACGCGAACGGGACCGCGAAAAAAGAGAACGCGAAATGGAACGTCGTGAACGTGAACGCGAACGCGAACAAAGAGGTGAAAGCGAGAGACGTAATGTACATTTCGACAGAACTCATACCCGCTCGGAAAGTGCACAGTCTACTCAAACGGGTGAACAGTCTACTCAAACAGGTGCACGGTCTACTCAAACGGAAAATAATCAGTCTGTTTCAAATTCTGCTCAAACAGAAATAGCTAATTTTGATATCGACAATTTGCTTGTGCAACTTGAAGAGTACAAGATGGCGTATCGTGAAATAAAGGATCAGCTAAGGGATTGTAAAAAGCGCTTGGCCAACAATGACCAATCAGTCAAGATTGAAACAATGCAATTTACTATAGAGACTCAATCTGCAGAAATCATACAATTATCAAGGGACGTTGAAACTCTAAGATTTCAATTAGACGAAGAAAAGGGTCGTCTAAAGAAGAGTGAAAACGAATATTCCAAGTTAAGGAGGATGAAGGACGTCCAATACAAAGAACTCTTGCAAGAAATCGACTATTTGAAGTCGCAACCAACATCAGAAACGCTCAAAGTACTCAACGAATCTCTTCGAACCAAACTCGAACAAAGCATCGAAACGTACAACAACATGCGCAAACAAATAGACGAAATGAACTTGAAAAACGATAAACTACAAAAAGATTTGCAAGACTGTAAAGGGGAGCTTGAAGCACTCATCGATGAAAAAGAGGCCCAAGTAGTTGAGATAGAATCATTACGTAATCAACTTAAAACACAATTCACTAGCACCAAGGCCGAATTAGACAGCACCAAGACCGAATTAGACAGCACCAAAACCGAATTAGACAGCACCAAGACCGAATTGGAAAGGGTTAAAGAGGAATTGGAAAGCACCAAGGCCGAACTGGAAAGGGCTAAAGAGGAATTAGCTAATGTCCGTAAACGCAAGCTCCCTGAATTGTACCCTGAGGTTGAAGATTTGATAAGCAAGAATTCTCATCTGAAACATAAATTAGAACGTTGTCAAAGAGAACGTCTTTTGTACAAAGGCAATTATGAACTATGTGCAAGTCAACTCGAACAAGCTAATGATGAAATAGATGAGTTAAGACGTCAGTTAAGAACTGACAGTGAGCCGCAAGAAGAAGACAGTGAAAGGGAATCTGAACCAAGGGACAGGGGCCAATCACCAAGAGAAAGATCCCGATCTCGGTAATTAAAAAACTGTTCTTGGACAATTCACCGAATTTGTCTCTTGTTAATGCAGCTTCTTGTAGTTTTGTCCATTTAAAAACAGTAAGAATCAAACTTTTTTTGTTTAGCACTCCTAATGATCACAATCGGAACTGATTGCTCAGGTATCGAAGCACCTATAGAAGCTCTTAAACAACTAGGTGTTCCTTTTGAACACAAGTGGGCATGTGAAATAGACCAATTTGCAAGACAAAGCATTCTGGCAAACTACAACCCGGAGATAATGTATACTGACATTACAAAACGTGACCACTCACAGTTGCCTGATGTTGACGTCTACGTTTGTGGATTTCCATGTCAAAGCTTCAGTTTGATGGGTAAGAAAGGTGGCACAAGAGATCCCCGAAGCAACATAATGAGGCATTGCATTGAAGTTATCAAGACAAAATTGCCCGCTGTGTTTATACTAGAAAACGTTAAGAATTTTAAGTATGTTGAAAAAGGGAAACCATACACAAGTCTAATAAATAATTTAATGACTATACTCGATCTACAAGGCGAACGTGTGTACAACGTATATCCAGATATTTACAACACAAAACACTATGGAATCCCCCAAAACCGCGAACGCCTTTACATTATAGGTATACGCTTTGATATTCATACTGATGTCTTTACGAAACCAATACCTACAACTTGCAAGCCATTAGATGATTTTATAGTTGACAAAACTGTGTATAAATTGAGTAATAGTTGTAAAAACATTGTCAGAAAACTAAAGCTTATCGATTATCAGAAAGGATATATTTTTCCAAATTCTAACTATGTCAATCCATTAGAAAATGTTTCTCCAACGTTATCAACCCGTTGTGATCTATTTTTCCATACATCATATAACAGATATTTAACAACAACGGAATGTCTTTTGCTACAAGGCTTTCCAATCACATTTAATCAAGCAGTCAGTAAAACCCAATTATACAAACAAATAGGTAATAGTATGAGCGTGAATGTTTTAAAAGTAATATTTGAAGAAGTGATTCGTTGCACCACCCTTTCATTTGTTTAAATCACTTGTGATATAGTCTCTTGCTTCTTTTCTTAATTTCGTTATGTTTGCATTTGTCTTTTCAAAAACAAATCTGTAGTCTTTGTTCTTTTGATGCAAATCTGAGAACCATGCGTGAGAAAACCCATTATCAACAAGAAACTCTTTTAATTCCGTCTCACCCACTCCATTCTCTGCATTGTATACGTAGCTCAAAATTTTCCCAATAATTGTATCCGCATTCCACCACAAGTTTATTAATTGTTTCATTCGTTTGGTGTTACATTCAGTGTCATCTTCGGATTCAACAGTTTCTGCGTCAGACCAGAATGTCATGTCTTGTTCCAATTTAAGTGTTTTTCTGTCAACAGGTCTTGACGCCTTCCATAGCGCTATGTCACTTATTAATGAGTCGTCAACTTTGTTTTTGTTAAGTCTTATTGCCGTCAGGATTTCCTTTTGATTTTTGCAGAATGTTGTGTAATTTGAAAACACTGAATCAGTTGTGTACAGTCTTCTTGTTAACATAGGTTGTGCTGTCCCGTTTAATCTCCCAATTGCCTGACAAAGTGCGACTTGACTAAGTTGACTTCCGGGTTTGTAAATCATAGTTGTTGCTGTCAATGGATTTTCCGTTTTGTTTGAAACAAAACTGATGCCTCTTGAAATTAGATCCTTGCCAATTGTTAAAACAACTCGGCACCGAGTATCTTGTAACAGTCCATAGAACTCACAAATGGCCATTTCATTCTTTTTGATCTGAATGTATTCCACGTGGTCAATATATCTAATGTTCAGGTCTTCTAACTTGTTTATGAACAATGTGTTTATTCTTCGCAATCTAAATGCCACCTTTATACCATCGCTGTTATATACAGAAACTGCATCCAATCCTGTAAATTTCATCTCTTTTGTTATATTCATAAACACATTTATTTGACCACTCGATTCGTCATTTTCGTCTTTATTCCGCTCCACACAATATAATATTATACCTCCTTCTCTTCTTCTTAAGCCAACTTCTCTTTTGATGATTTTTAGCACTGCCTTGTTATCATATTCGTTTTGTTCAGTGAAATGAATCTTGTCATTAGATACATAAGTTGACGGAATTGGAAGTTCCCACACGTACGCAGGCTTGTGAAGATAAACCACATTCTCTGGTGTGGCCGACACAAAAACTCTTTTAATACTCATTCCATTGCTGATTGTTTTATTTACAAATTCAATCCATTTTTTATGGCTTTCCGGATGACTTGACACCACTTCCGAAACATTTCTTGCTTTTGTTGTCGTGTCACCCTCATCATTTATTATGCACACACGCGCTTTTCGTGTTGCAGACGGTGTTCTGTATATTGCATCAACTTTTTCATAAACTTTTTGGATTTGTGTTTTGTTATCTAAACAACAGATAACAAAAGTGCTATATTCTTCTTCCATTTTTTCGACAATGTTTTCAAAATTTTTGTTATCTACAGTAGTAATGAAACAATCTCTAAAAACATCTTCGTGTGTATCGACTGCTTTGACTAGTCGTCTAAACAATTGAGACATTTGATCTTTTTTGTTGTCAGAAGAAATGACAACTGAAATACCACTAGCAACACAATCTCTTACGACATTAATGATTGCATTTGTTTTTCCTACCTGACACGGAGCTGTTATCAACACTTTACAATGCTCGTACAAAGAAGTCTGAGTTGTTTTTACGTCAGACACATTTTCCGCAAGTAAGTATTCCATAAACTGGGAGTAGTTGGAGTTCAGTTCCTCAAATCGATGCAACCAACTGTCGATTTCCTTAACCCTGGCTTGCACAAGGTTTGTTGTTGAGCTGTTTCCAAGCGACTTGAGAACTTCAAGTGACCTGAGCAGATCTTGTTTTTCATTTTCACGCTGGATTTTGTTGAACATAGTGAATTCGGTCGTACTTTCTGTCATTATTATAATAAACTACAAGAAATGTGTTTATTTTTCACTTTTTTCCTGCTCTGTACTCAAGTGTCCAGAAGTCCGTTCAATCTTTTTTATTCTGAGGACTGTGGAGTTTGACTGTGGTCTATTTGAGCGCCAATTCGCGTCGCGTTCAAATGCGTTTGACATCACAATAAGAAGAAAAAAAATGTTTTATTCAATATATGGAAGGTAGGCGTAAGACAAAATTGTCTAAAAGGAAAAGTATAACAAAGCGCAAGCGCAGTTCTAAACGCAAGTTCAGTTCTAATGCAAAGCGCAAGTTAACC
>Ga0214923_10006168_pt1 | contig 13585 bp, 15 predicted proteins | sample LL1510_MetaG_FD_177993 | JGI IMG/M metagenome (GOLD analysis project Ga0214923, IMG submission 177993) | Freshwater microbial communities from Lake Lanier, Atlanta, Georgia, United States - LL-1510 | ecosystem: Environmental > Aquatic > Freshwater > Lake | place: USA: Georgia | collected... | reverse complement strand
GCTCAGCGATAAAACTTTCTTCTCGATGGAAGTGTCATAGGTTTGACGGAGGAGAAGAAAGTTTTATCGCTGAGCAACACAACGTGTAGAATCCAAAAGCTGCTTTCCAGTTAACTTTTACGACAGAAAAGAATTTACAACTACCAGAACCAACCCCCGTAATTAGCGCCGTAGATGGGAAGGCCCATGTAGTTTGACCAGAAGTAGACAGGGTTCACGATTGGGGGAATAACAACTCCTGGAATCATCCAAGGATAAAACACAGCTGACATGTATCGATAAAAAAGAATGTAGGGTCCGTAGTTCCAGTAGACTGGAAAGTAAGTGTTCCAAAAGATCGGAAAATTATAAATACCGCAACCGACTCGATTCGCATAAACGATCCAACTCGACCAAATATTTCCCCACAAATAATTATACTGCGGCTGCATCATGAAGTAGTTGTACATCGGAATCCAGGGATAGAACTGCGGGGGCATCCCCGAAGGAATCTGAGGGCTAAAAGTAGGCGCGGGGTATCCTGCATTGGGCGGGGGATAGCCCCCATTCGAAGGTGAATAAGGTTGTTGAGGATAATAAGGCGCTTGTGTGATAGGACCCGAAGAATATCCCGGGCCAGGACCTACAACTCCAAGATCATTTTTTCCGCAGCCTACAAAAAACAACATTAAGAAGGCCGCTAAGAAACCGCGCAACATAAAAGGCTCTCCACTCAATCCTACGTTCCACTCTTAGCTAGGCAGGCCCCTATAAAGGGGACCCACCTACAGAGTACAGTATGCAAGCCTATGCCAATGATTAAATGTAAATTCTATAGAGGAATTTGGAGCTGAATCGTTGCTAGGTCTTAGTCAGTGGTGACAAAATTGGCTCAATTCATAAACCAATCTTGAATGGATACCCCTTTAGGAGCGAGCTGGGCAAATCTCTTTTGAAGCTGCTCGGTCAATTTACTTTTAAATCGAGTCAGACCTTTATGGGCTTCGGGCGCCGAAAAATCTTCCACATAAAAATCACTGCCCACTTCAAATAGAGTGTCTAAAACTTTCGCGTGATTGAGTGTGAGGTTTTTTTTGCAGGATTCATTCGGACAATGAAAAACTAAAGTAAATTGAGCGTGGGCCATTCGAGTGTCTCTTTTATCCATAAAGCCCACACTCACCCCTTTGATTTCGTAGGGGTTATCGACTTCTGCCCCTTCAACTGCAGCAGGTTCTCTCTTTTCTTCCTTGGACTCATGAACCGCGTAATTTTTTTCGGGGCCTTTGTAGACCTTCCACAAAGCGGAAAGCGAAAAAAGAGTCGCAGTCACAATCAAAATGCCAATCACCACCACTAAAGTTAATTTGATTTTGCTAGCTCTAGAGGCGTAATGAAGGAACCTTAGAAGGTTTGAATCTCCCATAAGGGGAAATTATATCCCTCTTTTATCTTGCAAGCTATTGAAGTAATCGGAAAAACGGTGATTCAACCAGTCCCCAACGCAGGTTTGCCAAACAAAAACCAAAGCTTGATTCAAAGAGTCGGTAGCTAAAACTTCAAACCACTCAGGAATATAATTTCCAAAACGCAACCGACCCACTTTCAAAAAGTATACTTTGACAGCAACTCTGTCTGAGTTATCTGGGACCGTGACTTTGGCCCGGACCTCTACCCTATCGGCTGAAATTCCTGCAGAGGCTCCTACGTTAAGACAACTCGAGTAGTCCCCTAAATATTCCCCTTCGACTCTTCCTGAAGCGTCAACGATGGAAGCATAAATATCCATGACATTGTCCGAGGCGAGATCCATTTTGACCGTCTCAAAAAGTCCTCGAATTTGGGCTCGGCCCATGTAGAAACCCCGAGGGCAAAGTTTGGGAGTGAAGTTCTTCCCACCAAACCATTTTCCTTCTAAGGACTTGTGCTCTTGGAGAAAATCGCCCGACATGATCGAAGGCTGGGTGGATTCAGCCTGCAAAGAACTTCCTGCTAAAAATAGAACGGCCGTTAAGCTCAACAACTTCAGTAGGTTCATTTGGGGCTCCTTCGATTGATTAAGAAGGGTTAAAATATCTAAAATGACTACGGTGTGTCAATGTTGAGTTTGCTTTTTTTCATGATTCGGTAAGTCAATAAAATCAGTGGGTTGGCTGCACCCCCTAAGGGATGCAGCCGGAGGGGGGTTAGGGGGTTAGTTCCGCAATTTGAGCGGGCTCGGTGATGAGAACTTGGGCCAATCTCTGAAGGTGGGCCTCTTTAACTCTCTGAATGGACCCCTTGAGCCATCTTCGCAGAGTGGTTTTGTGAACTCCCGCCACTTCGGCCACCCAATATTTTTTAAGATCTTGGGCCTCGATTAAACGACGAACTTCATCGATTTTTAGTTTGTAATAGGGTTTCATCTCTTCTCTCCTTTTTTTTAAGTTACGCGGAGAGCGAGCCTGCAAACTTAGGCCACTTAGAATCAGGGTAACTTAGTCCTGTAGAAGTCTGAAAAGAGAGCGGGAGCTCCAGAAAGAAGTACGATCAGAAAGTATTTTCAGCGGAAGAATCGCCGTTGAGATTGGAATTTGCCCAAACTTCACCGGTCGATTCAAGATAGCACCAACCTTGGTTGGTTTCGGTGGGGTGAGGTGTGCCCTTAGGCCCTGGGCAATTGAAGATCTTATTGGCTTGAGAGGCGGGCAAAGTGGCTTGAGTCCAAGGATTTTTAGGAATCCCGTTAGGACCTTCCACAATGATATTTCCTTTGAGGACAGGATGGGCATCGGAAAAAGAATTAGCTTTCATCTCCTCAAAAGTAGGAAATTTCGAGGTGGGTTTACTGGGATCTTCTTTGAGTTGAATCGAGGCCGAAGCTATCACAACTGCCGAACGGAGGGTGCCCAGCGCCGCTTGCGTAGTAGAGTTTTTAGCGTCTTTCCTGAAATCGATAAAATTAGGAATCGCAATCGCAGCAAGAATCACCAAAAGGCCCACAACCATAATGAGTTCAATGAGGGTAAATCCGTAACGATTCAAAGCTCTTCTTGCCATAATCCTTATGGTAAAACAGCTCCGGAGGTTTGCTCAAGAACAAAACGCTAAGATTGACTTTATCGCCCCGACTGAATAGCACCACTCCATGTCGATTCAGGCTGAAGCTTTTCATTTAAAAATCCAGACCCCAAAGGATTGGGTAGAGACGGCGTTGAAAGATTTCGATGCTTTTCTTGTCGACCATGCATCCTGTGAGAGAAAAGCCTCAGCGGTTGGCATGTCGTTTGTGGTGCGTTACCCAGATCGGCCCGAGATTATAGAACCCATGATTAACTTTGCCCGGGAAGAGTTGGAGCATTTTCACCAGGTCTACAAACTCATCTCTCAACGTAATCTGATCCTCCCGCCAGATGAAGAGGATGTGTACGTGGGACAGTTGATGAAGCAAGTCCGATTCGGGAGAGAGGAAAGATTCCTCGATCGTCTTTTGGTCTCCTCCGTGATTGAAGCCCGCGGTTGTGAGCGACTCCATTTAGTTGCTGACTCTCTTCCCGAGGGAGATCTCAAAATATTTTACCGAAGACTCGCAAGAGCCGAAGGCACTCATCAAGATCTTTTTGTGACTCTCGCCAAACACTATTTTCCAGAAGCCGTGATCGAAAAACGCCTCGACGAATGGCTTGAGATTGAAGCTAAGGCTATCGCTTCAGTTCCCTATCGATCGGCCCTACACTAGAGACACGATATTGAATACGATTCACAAATATTTAGAGACTTGGGCCGAGCCGGAAGTCCCGAAAGGACTCTACCGCTCGACTTTCTTCCCCAAAAAAGAGAACCGATACTACTATTGTGCTGTCATTCCTCTCTATGGAGAGGCCTCACTGTGGTTGGAACAGGGGCTTAGCTCATTACTGAAAGCTGCAGAAGCTGTCCAAAGCAAGACACTGTTAATTGCAGTTCTCAATCGACATGAACTATCAGAGAGCTGGGTAAGAGCCGAAAATGAATCGACTCTACAATTTTTAAATCAGTTTCCCAAGACCCCTATCCCCGATTTTCCACTGATGACGCTCTACGAACTCAACTCTCAAGTGGATTTAATTCTTTTAAACCACAACGAAGAGCCCCATCTTTTCCACTCCAAAGAGGGGGTTGGTAAAGCGAGAAAGCTTGGGTGTGATCTCGCGCTAGCGCTCACGACCACGCCTATTTTAAATTGTAAGTACATCCACACGACCGATGGAGATGCGATTGTAGATCCCGATTACTTCGAAATAGAGGCCAGTACCCAAGCTGACATTCTCCTTCATCCCTACACCCATGTGGGAGATTACGAGCAGATGGAAGCGCTTAGGATCTATGAAGAGTCGCTGAGATATTATGTCGCAGGACTCAAATACGCTAACTCTCCTTATGCGCATGAATCGCTAGGAAGTACGATTGCGACGACCCCAGAGTGCTATGCCAAAGTAAGAGGGTTTCCGAAGAGAAATGCCGCAGAGGATTTTTATTTTCTCAACAAAGCGGTCAAAGTAGGAAAGCTTCACCAATCGGACAAAGGGCTTGTGAAACTTTTAGGACGAAAAAGCGATCGCGTGCCTTTCGGGACGGGAGTGGGAACGGAGAAGATTTTCCAAAAGATGCAGGAAAATAAGCCTATCACTTTTTATCACCCAAAGTGTTTTGAAGTTTTAAAAAATTTGAATGCGGTGATTGCCGATTGGAGTGAATCGCCTGAAAAAAAAGTGGACCGCAAAAGTTTGACCTTATCTATTGTGGGAGAAGTTGAGATTGGGGACAAAGATTCTTTGGAAGAGATTCTGGAGACTTTAGGCTTTTTCGAAATTCTAGAAACGGCTAAAGCTCAGCGGACTTCTAGTGAAGCGATCTTAAAACACGCTCATGAGAGCTGGGATGGATTTAAGACGTTGAAGTTGGTTCATGCAATTAGGGAGCGCTTACTTCCGTCTGTGGGTCTGAGGTGATCATGGATTGGAACAGCTTCCATCTTCTCAATTCCAACTGGTTATTTATGGCAGTTGAAATTGTGATTGGTAAGACGTGCTTACAGGATCATTTTGGCCCAGAGGGAGTAGTAGGAGCTCCTGCCCCGCCCAAAGCAGTAGAAACTGCTGGAGGGCGAGAGCCCTCCGCGGCTTTTATGGATCCATCTGAATTAGAAATATAAAGCCTCCCCTCTTTTTGATGATAAACTTTGTCACCGTGAGAAACTCGAGAAGTCCATTTTTCACCACGATCATCAAAAAGCACTGGGGCGCTTTGAACTCCTTCACCCAGTCCTTTGAAGTCGGACTTCAGAGAAAGTTTGCCGTCGGAACCTATTTCGACACCCAAATCCTTAGCCGCAAATGGAAACAGAGTTCCATTTTTTTCAACAAGCACTAATCCCTCGCGGCCATCGGCCACCATCGTGACACCGTCCACCTTATAGAAAGACATTTTTTTACCGTCGGGCCCCAATAATTTACGGCCCGCAACTTCTTTAACTTTTGAGTCGGAGGAAGCTGCTGAGGCACCCGATTTTGCATCTTCTTTTTTATCTGTCTTCTTAGATTCCTCAACTTGAGCCACCAATTCTGCCATCCTTTGAAGTGTCAGATTTTTTTTATGATCTTTTCCATCTGACGTCGCCGCAATAGCCTCATCAATATTCCATTTCAAATCTTTCAGCTCCTGATCGGTCATTTTCCCTACGCGTTTTTTAAACTCTTCCCCCTGTTTTTCCGATTCAGCGGGAGAAGACGAGACCGTTTTATCTGGCAACATCGATAAGAGACTGGAAGTAAATTCGCTTCGTCCTTCCTCGAGAGCTTTTTTTCTGGCGTCAACTTCTTCCATCTTACGAGCTTTCTCATCTGGAGCAATTTCATCACCCATAGAATTCAGCGTATCCTGATGCCGTTCTAACTGATTCTCATCCATGCTTTTGACATCCCCATCCCCCCACCCCAAACTCCCACAAAAAATTCCCTGAATTAAAATGAGTGAAAAAATGAAGTTGCGCATTTGAATGCCCTCCAAAAAAGTGCTTTCTCCACCCATTCCTAAGAGCAACTCGAATGCCATTTGAGATAACAGCCAGCAATGATTACGTTTAGAAAAACACTAGACCCTGTTCCAGGGCCCCGACATTTTTCCCACGCACAACTTGATGATTACGACTTTTCCGACTGTCTCAATTCTCTATAATTCTCCGAGAATACAGCTTAAGTCATTATTATGTTTGGCTTAACTTGATTGAGCTCGAGGCCGTATCCTGCCCCTGTATACAGTTAAGACGCCCTAGATATGGGCTGGCGGATAGGAAGTGTGAGGGTGAAAAGAGTGCCTTTACCCACAGTGCTCGTCACAGAAATATTTCCCTGATGCTTTTGAATCAGGCCATAGGCAATACTTAACCCCAGCCCTGTTCCCTCTCCCACTTTTTTTGTGGTGAAGAAGGGATCAAAAATCTTACTTAAGTTTTCTTTCGAAATGCCTGCTCCATTGTCTTCAATCTCAATGACTACTTTTTCGCCTTCTCCACGAGTCCGCACCCACAGCTCTCCTTTTCCCTGTATCGCGTGCGCGGCATTGGAGAGTAAATTCACAAATACTTGATTTAGTTGCTGCAAGTTGCACTCAATATCAGGTATGGGCTTCAGATCGGTGTTCACTTTGATCCTGTTTTTAAACTCTGGCTCAAGTAACTTTAACGTACTCACAATCCCTTCATGCAGATTTTCCATCCTAAAGCCGCCCGTATCCATTCTTGAGAAAGTTCTTAAGCCCGATACGATGTCTCTCGTTCTTCGTGCACCATCAATGCAACTTTTCGTCAAATCCCCAATGTCTTTAAGGATGAAATCGATATCGAGCTCTTTTTCCAGTTGTTCCCAATGTTTTCGCTCTTCCACTGTGAGCTTGTCTCTTAAGTGATGGTATTCTTCAACGAGCGTTCGGATTTTCAAAATGTAGGAGTCCAATGACTGCATATTACTATGGATGGATCCTATGGGGTTATTGAGCTCATGAGCTACACCCGCCACAATCTGCCCCAAGGAGATCATCTTTGCCGAATGAACCAACTGCGATTGAGTGTTTTTGATCTCTTGGTTGGCATTTTTTAATTCATCCACTTTCTGCTCAAGAGCCTTTTTCGCAGTGATGACGTTTCTACCCATGTCGTTAAAGGCCTGAATGAGATACTGAATTTCATACGGCGATTCGAGTGTGGGGATCTCCTCCACTCTTCCACTTTTAATTCGCTTCATCGCAAGCACCAGCTTTTCCACGGGCTCCACAATTCGGTTAGAAAACACAAAGATCCAAATCGCAAAAGCTAAAATAATAAAAAGAGTAACGTAAACAAGGTTGGCCTTAAGCCGCTGGGTGATTGAATCCACTCCGCTCATCGAGAGAAACACGGCTACATATCCCCATCTTTTTGCTTTATTAAATACCCCGGGCATATCGTACAAAAACACGGCATATCTCATCTCACCTAACTTAATGAACGTCGGAGCCTTAGACCCTGTCCAGCCCCCTTCCTCGGGAATTCTAAAGACCTTCTTTGTAATTCCACTGATCCCCTCTTTTGAAAGTGCGAAGCTACCTGCCATGCTTGCAAAGTCTCGATTAAGAAAAAGCACATCACACTCTCTGCGGGCCTTAAAATCATTAAACTCCGCGGTTCCAAAAAGGCTCTCCTCTTCGAGCACGCCATAAAGGCGATCGCTATCCCGTAGAAGAATCCGAACAATCGTCACAATCCCTTGATCTTCAGAGGACACATACCGATCCACAGTCTCTGAAAAATTCTTAACCCTTCTTAATCCTTCTTTAGAGATATAGGGAATTTGACTATCCACGGCCCCTTGGTTCCGCTTGACGAAAAACTTACCCTCATGATCATAAAGCCTGACTCTCACTCCACTCCGATAGCTATTCAACAGCTGTCTTGCAGCTTGCGGGTCCTTACGGGAAAAAGCGCGAATTAACTTTTCAGACCTTGCATGGGCTCTAGCTTCGTCGAGTAATTCCTTTTCGCGTTTTTCAACTTCCTGAATCATCGCGTCTCGCTCAGACACGGCTCTCCGGGTAAGTGTTTCCTGATTGCTCTGTTCAAGAGCATTAGTGGCATAAAAACTAATCACCACGGCGGGAAGAAGAGCGACGGGAATGAAATAGATCGCAAGCTGTGTCTTAAGTGACCTTGCTCCGGGCTTAAGTTTTTGGAAGATCGTCTTCAACTTTTGTCCTTAAAAATAGAGTAAAGCTCCCAGGCCCGCATAAGTACCATTTGCTAACGATGGCAATTTAAAGAGTGCTTGGAGTTCAGCATAAATCGCAAATCCCGTCGGGTGAAGATACTGAATCCCCAGAGTGGGATAGAGCATCCAGATATTGAAGCCATCTTTGTAATCACTTCCGGAGAGAAATTTATTTTTTAGAATGCTCGGCCCCACGTTGGTTTCAGATGTCCCGTCCGTCCACCATCTCGCTATACCCCCGCCCACATAGGGGCTAAAGCGCTCCCCTAACAGAAAATATTTCCCCTTCAGAACGAAAGTGGAATAATCAAGCCCCGTTCCGAGCCCTCCACTGATTGAAAACTCTTCCGTCACATTGATATCTAGTTCCACTCCAAACACTGAAAACGGACCGGCTGCCGCCACACCGAGTCCCACTCTTTTTTTCATTTTTAGATCTTCAACACTTCCTTCGCCAAAAACGGCTGCCGCTAAAAAAAACACAACCCAGAGACCCCGCTTGAATTGACCTCTTAAATCCATAAGCTCCTCTAACCTCCCCAATTAAAAAATACGGGCTCGGATTCCTTCTTCTTGAAGGAATTGTTTGATCACTGGTTTATCAATTGAATGCGCTCTGTCCACGAGATCAAAAACTTGATCATAAAACCTTCGAGTTTCTGGATTTTTCATCCTTACAGAAAACTCATGAATGTCGCTTGTCACGGAATTGAGATTGTCTATTAAGTGAAGAAGTTTTTGCCGCTCCCGCCCCTTAAGTAACGTATTGGCGTCTGCAATAAGTTCCTGCATGCCCTGCAAAAACTCTGTGAGAGTTTTCTCATTGGCATCCATGAAATCCATAATCCTTCCAAACACTCCATAGCCTTGAGAGAGAAGCTGATCGATCCTAGGAGGATCGACCCCTCTGATCGTTTCTCCATGAGTTAAAATGGGAGCTGTTGAACTTCCCGGACTGATTTCAATATATTTCTCGCCGATAATTCCAGCCATATTGACGTAAAATCGGGAATCCTTCCTGACAGAAGGAACCGCTTTCGTGGAAACATCGATAGTTAATTTTAAGCTTGTTCGCTCTTGAGGATTGTCCCCTTGAGAAGCGACTTCCGGCATAAACTCAATTTTCGAAACTTTTCCTACTTTGACTCCCGCAACCCTGACGGGAGAGCCCACTTCAATCCCGCCTGCAAAATTATAAAGAATATAAAATCTGGAATGGCTTTGGAGCGGGCCTATCGCCCCCATGAGCCATCCAAACACAATCAGTAAAACCACCACGGTGAGAAACAGAGCTCCCACCCACAATTCTCGGTGCAGACCTTTGGCGTTTGTTGGCATAGGTAGAGTCACTTTCTAAAGTTGACTGTCTTTTTTTGCTGATGATTGGGAAAATGGGTGAGCCGATATAGGCTCTTTATCATTATACCGCGTAGAATAAATAGGTTAAAAGAAAATCGGCAATAATGATGGCTAAACTACTACGGACGACCGCTTGAGTCGCGGCCTCACCCACTGCGGCGCTGCCTAAGTCACATTTAAAACCATGATATGCCGCAATAAGGGGAATCAGAGTTCCAAAAACAAAGGCTTTGATCAAACATCGCAATACGTCGGGAAACTTTACAAAAAAGAAAACGGTATTGAAGTACTCTCCAGGACTTGTGCCCAACTTTTGAGTCGCTAGAAAAGCTCCTCCCCACAGTGCCACAGCAATCGAAATCACCGTGAGAGTGCAAGCGGAAAACACCGATCCCAACCACCGAGGGATCACTAAATAATCAACGGGGTCGATTGAAAGAAGTTTCAAAGCATCGATTTGCTCGGTCACTTTCATGCTTCCAATTTCAGCAGCGATCCCCGCCCCAATCCTGGAAGTTAAAAGCAGGCAAGTGATCACAGGTCCAAGTTCCCTGACCATCAAAACAGCTGAAAAAGCAGGCACCAAAGCATCGTGTTTTAAAACTAACCTCATATGAAAAGCGAGCTCTAAAATCATCATGAGTCCCACAAAGCCCAACGACACCACAATGATGGGGACACTTTGCACTCCGAGAAGATACATTTGATTAAAAGTCTCTTCTCTTCTAAATCGCCACCGGTTTTGAAATTTAGGAAATTTCATCTCACAGGTACCCCACCCTAAAAATATCCTCGAGCGTACTAGCCGCCATCGAAAGAAGAAAATCGAACAAAATGATGAGCATCAAATTTGTAACCGAGCAGCTTTGGACCGCCACTCCGACTCCCACGGAGCCTCCTCGCGCATGATACCCTTTATAGCAAGAGATCACAGCTATCAGCACTCCGAACACAAAACTTTTCACCACACTTAAAACCAGACTCCAACCCGTGACGATACGAGGAATGTTTTGCACGTAACTTAAAGCATTAACGCCTATAAATTCCGCAAAGATCACTCCACCAAAAATTGTCACCATGAGCCCTACAATCAAAAGCAAAAAACTCGAAATCACAACTGCCCAGATCCGCGGGAGAATAATGTATTCGACAGGATTCGCTCCGAGCAGCCGAATCGCGTTTAATTGCTCCGTGACTTCCATAGTTCCAAGTTCTGCCGAGGTGTAAGCCCCCACTTTTCCCGATAACAAAAAAGCAATTAAGACCGGGCCCACATTTCGGAGCGTGGTCGAAGTCGAAAGGCCGCCCAGAAAAGCCTCGGCACCAAAGTCCTTCAACTGAACATCGATTTGAAGAGCCATAATCGCTCCGACGAAAAGCCCAGCGGTAATCGTCATTCCAAGTGAGCTCACTCCCACTTGAAAAATCTGATGAACCACTTGTTGCCATCGAATCTTTTTCTGAAAAGTGAGACTCAAGCACTCCGAAAAAAGCAAAATCATCCCACCGAAGGTCTGAACCCACTTCCGACTAGCTTCCATAATTGCACCCCACGATAAACTCTCGAGCTAATTTAACGTCTGAAGTCTTAAACTTTTCAGGACTTCCATCGAAAACAATCTTCCCATTTTCTAAAAGAATAATCCTATCCGAAATCTTAAGTGCACTCTTGATATCATGAGACACAACGACCGTAGTCACTCTTAATTCCCGTACTAATTTTTGGATAAGGCTATTAAGGGCAGAAGTAGCTACCAAGTCCATTCCTGTCGTGGGTTCATCAAACAATAAATAGTCGGGTGCCACCGCTAAAGTTCTCGCAATGCTCACTCGCTTCTGCGCCACATAACTTAGCTGAGCTGGATATTTTTCTAAAATAGAATCCTCGAGCCCCACTCTAATCAACTCTTTTTTTACTCGAGTTTCAATCTCGTCTGTATTTCCAGCAATGCCTCTAGCTCTGAGCCCAAAGGCCACATTTTCAAAAACAGTCACTGAATCTAAAAGTGCTGGAAACTGAAAAACGAGGCCACATTGTTTCCTTACAGACTGGAGTGCTCGGGGATCTTTGACATCTACTTCGAGCTCTCCCACTCTGATCTTTCCCTCATCAGGAGCGATGAGACCGACAATATGTTTTAACAACACTGACTTTCCCACTCCCGACTTCCCTAAGACAAATAGACACTGCCCTGAAGGTATAGTGAAAGAGACTTGATCAAGAACTTTTCTATTTCCAAAAGTTTTAGAAAGGTTCTCAACGAGGATCACAAAGACCCCTTTGCGAGTGGCCCTTCGAGAAGGCCATGGGTAAACTGGTGAACTAATGGGTGAGACGAAGCTAAAAGTTCTTCGGCACTTCCACTCTCAAGAATCTTTCCTTGATACAGAAAGGATATTTTTGCAGAAACTCGCTTAGAGATTCCCAGAGCAAGGTCAATATCACTCGTTGCAATGAGAGTCGCTGTCTTATTTTCTCGATGAACATCAAGAATTAAATCCACAATATTTTTGGATGTGATAGGGTCGAGTCCAGCTGTCGGATCATCGTAGAAAACTACTTCAGGTTGCAATACCAAAGCCCGAGCAATTCCCAACCTTTTTTGCATCCCACCGCTAATCTCAAATGGATATCTGTCCTCATTTCCTTGGAGCTCCACTCTACCAAGAATTTGATGCACGAGTTCAGATGCTTTTTCGAGGTTGAGTGCCTTCAATTCTTTAAGTGGAAACAAAAGATTTTCAAAGACAGTCATAGAATCAAAAAGCCCGCTCCTCTGAAAAGTCATCGCAGTTCGCTTTAAAATATGTTGGCGCTCTCGGGAATTTATTTTTCCAATGGGGATGCCGTGAATAAAAATTTCACCCTCGTTTGGGCGGTAAAGCCCAGCTAAGAGTTTCAGCAAAGTCGTTTTTCCCATTCCACTCGGACCTATCAAGAAATGAATCTCGAGTTTATTCAACGATAAATTGAGTTCCTTGAGAGCGGGGAATGGCGCGTCAGAGTAAGAAAAAGTGATAGATTCCGCTCTCACAACTTCATTTTCACGAATCGAAGGGGTCATGTTAGAATCATTCTACCAAACTTCAATGACAAAAGACTCTCGCAATTTAATCTGGATCATGGGCGAAGGCGGACTTCTGGGTTCCTCATTGAGCTCCCAATCCCAATTTCACTCCACCCTTTTTTGTCTTTGGGATTGCGCTAAAAAGTTTGACTGGAAAAATCCCCTCCCCCTTAGAATTCAGTTCAAAGAGGCCATCCAAAAATTCCAAGCGGAAGTGGGCCGTTACTCATCCTGGACCCTATTGTGGGCAGCAGGTTCGGGAGTAATAGGCTCTTCAGATAATGGTTTAAAACTTGAAACCGATAACTTCATTTTCTTTCTGGAAACTCTAAAAGAGCAATTCCAAGGAAACTTTATCGATGGCCATTTTTTTCTAGCAAGCTCCGCAGGTGGTGTGTGGGCTGGGTCTCAAACTTTACCCATCAGCGAATCAGCAATCGCTTGCCCCGTCTCGGAATATGGACGACAAAAATTAAAGCAAGAAGAAGCGCTCATTCGGTTAGCAACCGCTCATTCTGAACTGAAAGTGATGATCGGTCGGATCTCAAACCTCTATGGCAATCGCCAAAACATGAGTAAACCCCAAGGCCTGCTTTCTCAGCTCTGCCGAAGCACTTTGCTTCGTGTGCCCCTCAACATTTTTGTCCCTCAAGAGACTATCAGAGACTATATTTTCACTGATGATTGTGCTGAACTGATCTTTAGAAGTTTACAAACACTTTGGCAAAGTAAGTCCGATTCGAACATCCTACTAAAAATATTTGCTTCGGGAGAACCCGCTTCTATCAGGACAATTTTGGCATGTCTTCATCGACTCACTAAACGGGAGCCGATGATTATATGTCCCCCCCAAGCTGTGAGCCATCAACATCCTTTAGAGTTGTCATTTAAAACCCAAGTCTTAGTCGAATCTTACACTTG
>Ga0214923_10006167_pt1 | contig 13586 bp, 13 predicted proteins | sample LL1510_MetaG_FD_177993 | JGI IMG/M metagenome (GOLD analysis project Ga0214923, IMG submission 177993) | Freshwater microbial communities from Lake Lanier, Atlanta, Georgia, United States - LL-1510 | ecosystem: Environmental > Aquatic > Freshwater > Lake | place: USA: Georgia | collected... | reverse complement strand
GAATACTTTTATATCTTCATTACGTAATGAGTGAATTCGTATAATAACAAAAATACAATCTAGACCATTCTTGTCCATTCGTCTTACAGCCTCAACAATTTCTGATAATTCTTGAATAGAAACTTCGGCATCAATTTGATCATTCTTTACAAGAGCGTTGTAAATGTGATCGTAAAGTGGAAAACTTGTTTCGTCGCTTGTTGACATTTTTATTTTATATTATTTTATATTTAAATCCATTTTACTTCTTTGCACCTTTTTTAAATGCATCGGCATAGGATAAATAACAAACTCCTTTATCTTCATCACAAACAACATTAAATGGAATACCAATTGTGTATGGAGGAATATCACTTTCTACTTTGTATGTCTTATTCTCAATAAATTGTTTCTTTGTTTGAAGTCTTGCCATAACTTCTTGTAAAAATTCAGCAATGTCTTGTGCTGTTCTATCTCCTTCATAACGTAAGAATGGTCTTCCATTAACATATAAAATCATATAAGGAACATATTCAAGAGGCGCAATTGTTGTTTTGCTTAATTTAATAATATCTGGATTTCTGTTTAAATTACACATGCCAAACTTGATAGATCCGATCATTCTTGCAGCTTTTTTAATTTCAGGAATTGCTTCATCGCAGTGAGCGCATTTACCACCATCAGCGTGGAAAATAACTAGACAAATTCCTTCAACATTACAACATAAGACTTTACCTTTAGCACCATCCGCAGTATAAAAATCATCAGATTCTAAGTGAATGAGGTTATTCATTTATTTATATTTATATTTTATAAAATTTAAACTTCTAATTCTTTTTTTTGTTATTATATATAAAAAAGATGTCTATGCAAAAAATCAGAGTAGATATTCAAGATAATCAAGATATTGTCAACTTTCTAACAGAGAAACTAGATGAACTTTCACTCATTGTTAATGTATTTTTTGAATACTTAATCATCCCTCGTGAAGGGTATATTCAAATTAACAAAACAAATATTAAAAGTGGAATGATTAATCCTCCTGTCATTACGGGACAAATGATTGATTATGTAATAAGAAACATTTTAAATGTTGTTTATGACATTGAAGTAACGGTTGAATCTTCTTATCTTCAAGTATTTAAATCATTAAAAGCAAAGTATAAAACACAAGGAACTCTTACTACAAATGAAGAATACTCAAGTGATGATTATTCGATCCTTTTCTTTGGACATATGTCGGGTAAAGTAAATGATTTATTTAATGAACTTCAAAAAGCAACAACAACAATAGATAAAATTGAAATTCCAGTATTTCCAAAAACTCTTCCTTATATTGATGATTCGGTTGAGTTGTCAATTATTCGTTACTTAAATTATCTTTTAATGATGATTTATTCAAATGATCGCACTGAACTTATGGAGAATATTGATTTATATAATATGAAAGAAGGAAGCAATACATTTAGTCCAAGAGATTATGGGTTTTTAGATGATCAAAGTAATATTACACTTCAATCTTTTATTTGGATTTTATCTGGATTGACAGATTGGATAGAGAAAGATTATATTGAAGAAGAAGATGTCAAATATTTAATCAAAATTATGTCCAATATCAAAAACATAAAAGTTGGAAATGAAGTAAACGAAGTTCAAGAAATGAATATTAGAAATGCATTTTTTGTTAACAATTTTTTAATATCAGATAAAGCAACACGTCAACTTTCAAACTATTTAAATTTAGTAAAAGATGAAGAACATTTAGTTAAAAAATTTAGTGTTATTATTTAAATTTAAAATTCACATGTGAATTTTAAATTTAATCTACTCATTTATAATTGAATATCTCCTGTTGTTGGTTGAGTTACTTCAACTGTAGGAGGGGACTGAGCACGAGGGGAACTACAATTATTACATTTAGGATAGAAATGTGTATATACTTTATAGCCAAGATATCCAACAATACCACTTGCAACAGTGATTAAACCAACTTTACAAGTTGTAGGATACTTACAGTTATTACAGTCTAACATTTTTATTTACAATAAATCAATTCTTTAACTTATTATTCCGCAACAAAAAGTTCTTCTTCTGATTCCGGTTCTATAAGTGTTTTCTTTACAATTTTTTTATTTTTAACCATCTTTTCATATTCTTGCACTACTTTTTGAATTAAGTTAAAATTAGGATTTGTTAAGTTCCACATATCAACAAGTATGTTTATATTGATATTGTGTTGTTTTGAAATATCATACAGATTCTTTATTGTTAACTTTGAGAAGTGAATATTTAAATTATCTTCAAATAGTTTTGGAATTGGATTCATTTTTATTTTTATTCAATTTAATAAAGACTCATTAAATTCAGTTAAAAAATGACTTAATTCTTTGCCACAATCCTTTTGGAGACGGTTTTGGTGGTAATGTTGGATACTTAATTTCCTCTTTAACCTCCTCTTTAATTTCCTCCGGACATGGTTGTCGCACCTTCGGTGCGACGAACGACTCCGGGAGCCCTAGGTCTGGTGAGTCCGGCTCTTTAATTTCTTCCGGATATGGTTCCGGTTCTTTAATTTCCTCTTTAATTTCCTCTTTAATTTCCTCTTTAATTTCCTCTTTGATTTCCTCTTTAATTTCCTCTTTAATTTCTTCCGGATATGGTTCCGGTTCTTTGATTTCTTCTTTGATTTCCTCTTTAACTTCCTCTTTAACTTCTTCTTTAACTTCTTCTTTAACTTTTTCTTTCACTTCTTCTTTTACTTCTTCTTTTACTTCTTCTTTGATTTCCTTCGGATATGGTTGTCGCACCGAAGGTGCAACGAACGACTCCGGGAGCCCTAGGCCCGGTGAGTCCGGGTCTTTCACTTCTTCTTCCGGATATTGGTTCAGTTGCTTATGTTCAATTGGGGAACATTCAACAATTGGAGAAAGAGATAGTGCCCAATTGCGTAGTTTGTCTATATATTGTGGATCAACATGCCGTTTGATCAGAATTGGTTGCGTATTTACCTTTTTGTGTTTCTTACCCATTTTACTTTATTCTAACAATACCTTTTTAAATTAATATTTTTTTATAATTTTCACACATTCGTAATCAATTTAAAGATATGAAAAGTATAAGTATAAACATGAGTGGAAATAATCTTAAAATCTTTTGTCAAACTGAGAGTTTAACAACTTTGTATAGTAGTAGACAAAATCATCAATCCGATAGTGGATTTGATCTTTATTGTCCTCAAACTATTATTGTTAAACCAAGATCTCAAGCAAAGATTAATTTTATGATTAATTGTCAAATGATAAATGGAGATACTTCTATTGGTTACTTCTTAATGCCAAGAAGTAGTATTGTTAAAACTCCATTAAGAATGAGTAATTCTATCGGCTTGATTGACCAAGCCTACCGCGGAGACATACAGGCTTTTGTTGATAATATAAGTGATCAAGAATATACAATTGAAGAAGGAACACGTCTCTTTCAAATTGTTGCACCATCTCTTTCTCCAATATCTCTACAAATGGTCAATAGTATTGATGATCTACAACAAACAGAAAGAGGAACAGGAGGATTTGGTTCTACAGGAAAGTAAATTATTTTTAATTTATTTTATTATCTTTTTGATAATAAAATAAATGGATAAAACATTACTATACATTCTTGCAGCAATTGCTACAATTGTTATAATCATCATTGTTGTAGTTATGATGAAAGATCCTTGTAAAGATTTCTCAAACGACCAAAAAGGTGTTTCTCAAGAATGTTATAATAAGATATGGAAAGAAGCTGGTTGTATAACTCCTCCGGCTACTATGGAAGATTGGCATAAATCACAATCAAAAATAGGATTAATAAATGATAGTAAAGCATGGGCTACAATGACAGATGATAAACATAGAATTGGTTGTTATACAATGGATAAAAGCAAATGGCCTAAATAAATTTTGATCAAATAAATTCTTTTTTTCTTTAGTATTAAACAAAAATGGAAGAATGGTTAATATATCTCTCCGTATTTATTATTATATTGGTTATTTGGAAATCTTGTTCTAGAAGAAACAGAAAACTTGCTTATCACACTGTGCTTGCAGAACAAAATGCTGAACTTGCCGCTCTTGCCGCAATAAAAGCTGCGCAAGCTGCAAATAATGCATCAATTGTTGCTCAAGAAGCTCTTATTGAACTTCAAGATGCAATTCAAAATATGCCTCAACCAACAACTGAAGACACAAAGTTAATTGAAAGTAACACAAAAGCTGCTCTTTCCGCTGCTCAATCAGCAAATGATGCGGCAAAGTCAGCTGTTGAAACAGCAAAGACAGTTACACAAGTTGCTCAATATATAAGAACTCGCCAATAAATTGTAAAAATTAATTTTATTTCATATGAAATAAAATTAATAAAAAAAATTAATCTATGAGATTTGTGTGTTACTTTTTACTCTTTGTTACTTTTTTCTTAACATCCGTAACTTTTACTTCTTGAACTTGTGTAATTACCCACTTATCATACTCTGTTGATAACTCATCCAACTCTCCAATCCACAAGTCCTTTTCACTCTTCTTTCTATACTCATCTAACTCTTTTTGCATCTTCTTTTCCTTATCTTGTAACTCTTTTAATCTTTGTCCTGTCATGCTTCTCACTTGAATATTTAATAAATATGAAAAATCTAATTCTGAATTATCATCTTCTGATAATAACGGATCATATTTCTTTTGAACTAATTCGGAGTGTAAATCATCATCCGTTCTATTCTTTAAAGATATTGTGCTATTCACAACTTCTCCAATAAAACGAATTTTATTTCGTAAATACTTTAATTCTCTCTCAAACTCTTTTATAACCCCTTCTTTACGTATTTTGTAAAGATTTAATCTTGTTTCACAAAACTCTTCTAAAATCTCTTCCACATTTTCATAACGATGAATCTTTCCTTTTGAATCAAAAAGAACCATATTGCTTGTGGATATTGTATCAATGAGCTGCAAGTCATCTACTGTCAATTCTTGATCCTTTTCACATACCACAACAAAATCAGGATTTGCTTCTGTTGAATAATCTTTAATTGTCTTAATCTTTCCTTTTTCTTTTAATTCTTCTAAAATATCTTTATATCTAGCAATCGATAAATTCTTTCTTCCAAGTGGAATTTCTGTTATTCTGTATTCCCCACTATTAATTGTTACAATACCTGTTGTTTTAATCTTTGTTCCATCAACTTTTATTTCACCTTTAAAGTTTCTATACCATGGAACTAATTTTGTCTCAACTCCTCCTTTTAACCACTCCTTTATTGCTTGAATAATTTGTTTTACATCATACTGAGGAACGCTTGTGCTCCATCCCGTGCCAATACCAGCGGAACAACCATTCACTAAAATCATTGGAACAATTGGTAAATAGTGTTCTTTTTCAACAATGTCTCCATCATCTTCTCTATTCTTTAAAAATGTATCATCTTCTTCTCTAAAAATAAGACGTGTTAATGCGTCAAGTTTTGTAAATATGTATCTTCCATTAGCTGCATCTTGTCCGTTTTTAATACGTTCACCAAATTGTCCATCGTTGTATAAAAGAGGGATGTTGTTGCTGCCGACGAAACGTTGAGCAAGTTTTGTGATAGTGTCATAAAGATTTTGTTCACCGTGGTGATAGTTTGATGTTTCAGCAACATAACCAGCAAACTGTGCAACTTTAAGAGTTTTTCCTGAAAAACGTAAAGGACGTTTGAATGCCGCATAAATAACTTTACGATGAGATTCTTTAAAACCATCAAGCATATTAGGAATGCTACGATGACAATCATCAATACTAAAGTTAATAAGTTCTTCATTTAAATAATCTGAAATTGTTTTTTCTTCAAAAGAAAAGTCTTTTATTTGTGGATATTTTTGTTCTTCTTCATTTTGTAAGTATTTTGAGATCCAATCTTTTCTAAAATCAGTATTTTCTTTACCAAATATTTTTTCCATTAACACATCTGATTTTTCATCTGAATTAAATTGCACGAGTCTTCTTCCAAAATCTTGTTTAATATCATCGTCATTTGCTGTTCCTAATCCTTTATAATATTTGATATTATCTTTTTTAATTTTATTTTCTTCAATATATTTTTGTGCTTCTTGTTGATAAAAGAAAGAAAGAATTTGTTTGCCTTTTTGTATTTTTAAAATAGGAACTCTCATAAGATAAAAAAAGTCGTTTCTTTTTAAAAGAGTTGGAAATAAAAAGTGAAAAAAGTTCATCAAAAGACCGTTAATATGATGTCCATCTGTATTATGAACTATCATTTGTCCAACTCCTGCTTGAAAATGATGATTTTCTGTTTCAAGATCATAAACATCCGTTTCAATTTCTCCAAGTTCAATTATTTTTTTAATTCTATTTGGATGATCTTGTTGAGTTCCTTTTGTGATATTTAATGAACAAATTTTTGGTTTTGATTCTCTTGTGTTAACAGAAACTAAATAACCCAAACTTCTACAAAGAAAGAAAATACCTGACGCTCCAATTTTTCCATCAATATCAAATTTTATTTCATTTGTTTTTAAAGTTTCTCCATCTGATTCTTTATTTCCATCTCCATAAAGATAACCTTCTAAAAAGTTTGATCTTATTTCTGTTGTTGCATTAAGAATTTCTAATGGAATTTTTTTCTTTTTATTACTATCATAAAATAGTGTTCTATATTTTTCAATAATTGGTTCTGTTTTTATTCCTCCATTACAAATAAGGCGATATGCCATTTTACAATTTCCACCTTTTTTATGATTTGATCTATCTTCAACAATTGTCCAAACATATTCAGGATATATTTCTTCAAGTATTATTTTAGATTTTTCAAGATATTTTATATTTGTATTACTTATACACCATGAATAATTTGTTCTGTTTAATGTATATACATTTGGACGATTCTTTGGTTTTCTTCTTAATTGATATTTATATACCCCACATGTTCCATCTGCCCAAAAAAATCCCATAACCCATGCTTCATTTGGTGTTATTTTAAAATCTTTTTGTAAATTTTCATAAGTTGCATTTTTAATTTCTTGTATTTTTTTAAAAGCTTCTTCTTTTTTATATCTTCCTCCGCCAAATATCTTATGATCTCTTAAAATACTTTGCAATTCAATTGATTTAAAATCTTCAATATTTTTATCCGGAATATCTTTCTTATTTTCTGTAAAATATGGATAAGAATGTAAAAGTCTTTCATTAATAGCAATCTTCGTTGGTTCTATTTCTTCTCCATTTTCTCTTAATAAAGAATGGTCTTCAGTAACATCAACAATACCTGTATGAGTTACCACTCTATATAATTTTTTAGTTGTTCTATGTTTCATAACATGTTTAATTTGTGTCCAACCTTTTTCTGTCCAAACTTGGTAACTAGTTTTATTATATTGTTTTTCTCCTTCAGAAATCCATTCTCCTTCTGAGATATCATCAATGGTTTTAATTTCAATCATTTCATCTTTCTTTAATAAAAGAGGAGTATCTCCTGTAACACTATCAGCATCAACTACCGCAAGAAGTTTTCCATATCTTAACTTATTAAAATTTTCATTAACCGAATAATCAACATCATATTGTAATCCAAGAGCTTGAATTAATGCTTTTACTTCTTTATTTTTGATAAGTGTTTCAATTGAAGAATTTCTTACATTTAAAAACTTACCACGAATCGGAAGAACTCCAATGTAATCATGGCCACCTTTTCCATTAATACCATATTTCATTCCTTTTACAACATATGTCTTCGCGCTCAAGCCTTCTGTTAGGGCGCAAATACAGTCTTGAGATTTTCCTTTTTGACCAGCAAAGTTAGCATCATCAAGACCTTCAACTTTAACATTTCCACGTTTCTTTCGTTCGGTATTTTTGAGAGAAAGCATTTCTTTCATTTTTAATGAGTTTTCAATTTTTTCCATAAATTCCCATTTACTCATCTTTGCGATATCTGTCTTTTTCACATTAACTTGAATTGGAACATCCGATAATTTATTCTTTGATTGAGAATCAAAAGATGGTTTATCAATACTTGCATAGACAAAAATAAAGAAGTGTTTCTTAACATCACGAATGTCAATTTGTTGACGTTTTTTATTATCATTTAACTTTTCAACAAGGGGTCTAAAAAGTGCCTCAGACCATTTATCAACATGCGCTCCTCCATATTTTGTATAAATACCGTTTACAAAACTTACATGAGTAAATTCACCGCAATTGGTTTGACAAACCATTACTCTACAATCATCAGAAGCAAGTAATAAGTGTTCAGAAGGAACTCCTTCATCTATTTCTTTCTTTTTATTTTTCTTCTTCTCCGGAGATGGTTCCGGTTCATCTACAAGCTTTAATTCTTCATCATCGGACATAGATTCCGGTTCAGTTTCAGTAACTTTTTCATTTGCAAAGTATAATTTTACATAATCTTTGATAGACTTTACAGGAATGTCACTACCATTGTATTGAACTTTAACCTTGTTCATACTTACGGTCATTGCACAATCATAAACAAGTTTTTCATAAATTGCAATTACATCATCCGTAAAGCGTGTTAATCCAAATCTTGAAAAGTCAGGAAAGAATTCAACTTGAGTAAAACCATTTTTACCATCTTCAACGGTTTTGTAATTGTTATTTTTGCTTGTAATCTTTGTTAATACAGGTTCTCCCTTTTCATACATATTACGTTTCCAACCTTGTTCATACAAAATTCCTGCAGCCTTGTTATAAATTGTTATATTCATCTTTGTTGAAAAAACTGAAGACGCTTTTGCACCAACACCATTTAAACCCGAAGTCTTTCTTTCTTCTCCATCATTATAATTAGAAGATGTTAAAAGATGACCAAAGATCATCTCAGGAATATACACCTTTTCTGTTTGGTGCATTTCAACAGGAATATTACGACCATCGTTCCAAACCTTTACTCCGCCATTTTCACGATCAATCCAAATCTTAATGAGTGTTGGATTGCACCCCTCAGTTGTAACCGAACGCCACACATTATCAATTGCGTTTGACAAAATTTCCATAAAGATACGAATTAAGCCGTCAGGATATGTTGCGTAATCTTTTACAATATACGGAGTTCCGGACGCCATGGTTCCGGTTCCGGACGCAGTTCTTCTAAGTAAGAAGACCGGTTCGGAAGTTCTTGCATTTTTAACACTTCCTATGTAAGTGTCAGGACGCATTAGCATTTGGTCATGAAGTTGAAGCTTTTTGTAGACAATATCATCTTTCTTCTTTTCGGTTTTGAAAGATTCATCAATATTAACAGATGAAGTTTCTAGTTCATCCTTTTCTTCACACACTATTTCAACTTTTTTAGATTTCACCTTTTTAGACTTAGTAAGTTCAGCTTCTTTGTTTGTAGCGATTGCAGAAACAGCTTTATTTAATTTATTTAATTTTGCGTTGGACATCTCTTATTTTACTCGATATTTGGTTTAAAATGGTAAAAATTAAAAAAATCAATTAATTTTTAACATTTTTAAAAATTAATATTAAAATTATTTTAAAATAGTGTAATAAATGTCAGATCAGTATGTTACTCAACAACAATTTCAAGAGTATATAAATGGAACAACGCGAAGATTAGACCAAATATCAAGTAAAAATGTTCAGCTTGAAAGTATGTTACAGCAAGTTTCGGCACAAGTTGATAAAACTAATCAAAATTTACAAACAATACAACAACAACTTAAAGGAGGAAATATAACTGGAAACTTAGGAGACTTAAATGTGGAACCGGGTCAAATGTTAAATGGAGGAGTGGGATCGCAATGGAGATTAGGAAACCCAGCGGCAATTGCTGAGTATAATGCATCAAAAGCGGCAGTTGATCCAAATTATTATGATTGTAGAAGAAAGATATTAGTAGATGAATATGGAAGAAAAGTAGATCAACAAACATTGCCAATTTGGACTTGTCCGGGAGACGATCCTGATATAGCAATAGACAGAGAGGATTCAGTAAGTAGATTTGCATATAATGAGTTGCAACCGTATGTAAGAGGAATTCCTCCGGGATTATTATTATAAAATGTTATTTTACACCTTTGAATATTTAAAAGTTGTAAATAATTTCAGAAATTATTTTTTTTATTTTTTTCTTTTTTACTAATAAAATATGATTACATCAAATTTAGCTCAAGTTAAAATTAACTCAGGTGGTGTAGCTCCTTTCGGTCAATCTCTTCCTATTTTATATCCTGAATTATCTCCTTGTTCAGATAGAGGTGCATTTGATCAATATGGTAGACCAGCAGCTCCAGATTCCATTGATACAATGACATGTCCGGGTCTTTTCACAGCAAACACACGTATTGAAGTTGAAAACTCATTACGTCCATTCTTATCTCCTCAATATTATGGCTTACCTATGGGTATCTCTGGTGGCAGCGATACTTTAACAGGAAGAGCTAGTTCTTCAGGTCGTTTAGTTGACTTCACAAAACAAATTCCTCTTGACTTAGCTTCCACAACAGGTGGCGCAGGAACAAAGGGTATAAATAGCGATTTAGGTTTTGCTCAAGCGGCTCAAAAGAACCTTGGAACAGCTACATTTGATACAACAATTCCACCTCCTCAATACGTCAGAATGAACAGCAATGGTTATTACTAAATTAACTATCTTTCCGGATGAAAAGACGTTTACGTTAAAATCTTCAATTTTAACTGATTTAATAACAATTTTTTTATTAAAAAATAAAAAAATTAAAATGTCTCAAAATTGTGAAACAAAGACTTGTAATAGATGCAAAAAAAGTTATCAATTGAAAGACTTTATTGGAGAGAATGGAAAATCTCTTGTAACTTGCAGTAAGTGTAGAGAGAAAGGAAGGAATCAAAGAAAAAATAAACCACAAAAGATAAAAGAAATTGGACAAAGTAATGTGTGTGAAGTTTGTGGTAAAAGTGCTCTTTTTAATTTTAAAGGAGAAACTTGTGGACGTTTTTGCAAAGAACATAAAGAAAAAGATATGATTGATATTCATCACCAAACTTGTCAACATGATAAGTGTAATAAACGTCCATCATATAATTATAAAGAACAAAAAATAGGAATTTTTTGCAATAAACATAAAAAAATAGGAATGATAAATGTTTTAACTCCTATATGTCTACATGAAAGTTGTCTTAAAATACCCGCTTTTAATTACAAAGGACAAAAGAAAGGGTTATATTGTTTTGAACATAAACTTAAAAATATGGTAAACATAAAAAGTGATGTGTGTAAATATAAGGGATGTAATACAATATCTGTTTATAATTACAAAGGACAAAAGAAAGGACTTTATTGTTTTGAACACAAATTTGATAAAATGATTAATATTAAAGACAAACCTTGTCTTTTTGAAGGATGTGATAATTATCCTATTTTCAATGTAAATGGAAAAACTAAAGGAATTTATTGTTTTGAGCATAAGAAAGATGATATGATTGATGTTTGTAATAGAAAATGTGCATTTGAAGGTTGTATTACTAGACCTTCTTTTAATTTTAAAGATCAAAAAAGGGCACTTTATTGTTTTGAACATAAGAAAAAAGATATGGTGAATGTTATTGATCATAAATGCTTATTTGAAGGATGTGAAATAAGACCAAATTATAATTTTAAAGGTGAAAAAATAGGACTTTATTGTGTTTCTCATAAAGAAAAAAATATGATTGATATCACACATCCTATTTGTAACTTTAAAGATTGTTGTATAAGACCAAATTATAATTTTAAAGGACAAAAGAAAGGTCTTTATTGCTTTACACATAAGTTAGATGGAATGGTTGATGTAACACATCCTATTTGTAACTTTGAAGATTGTTGTATAAGACCTAGTTATGGATTTTGTGGTCAATCTGCTACTAGATGTTCCGAACATAAACTTAAAAACATGTTTGTAAAACCTAAAAGAAATTGTATAATAAAAGATTGTAAAGAACTTGCTGCTTTTGGACAAAAAGAACCATCACATTGTGAATCTCATCAACTCGAAAATGAGATTTGTCTTCTCACAAAAAAATGTTGTAAATGTGGAGAGATTGATATTCTAAACAAAAATGGTCTTTGTATTACAACATGTAATCCTATTCAAGAATTTGAAAAACAAAAAATATGGGAAAAAACAAAGGAGATGCAAATGATTAAATATTTAGATACTCATATAAATGATAAAGAACATGACTTTAAAATTGTTGATGACAAAATAATTGATTCTAGTTGTAATTTATATAGACCAGACAGAAGATATGATTGTGGAACTCATCAAATTATTATTGAGTGTGATGAACATCAACATAAAAATAAACAATATTGTGAAAAGTATAGATCTCTTAAACATTTTGAAGAATGTAGAATGTATGAAATTCAACAAGCATGTGGAATGAATTGTATTTTTATACGATGGAATCCAGATACGTTTAGACTCAATGGAAAAACAAGTCATACATTTACTCAAGAAAAACGTTTAGAAACTCTTGTAAAATGGATTAAATATTGTATTAACTTGCAAATTGATAAAGAATCTCCTCCGAGATACATTCAACTCTTCTTTGATGATTATGATGAAACAAATGTTGACTTTACAATAATTAAAGAAAAAGATGTTTTATTAAATTAATAACTTTGCTTTATAACAATTTTATCAATCCAAGATTGATAAAATTATTCACTTACGATTGTTAATATATTGTATAATACTCTTTATACACTTCCATAAAGGTTGTTACAACTTCATTATACAAGATATACTCATCATTTTTTATAGTAATTTTATTTTCGTTTTCAAAAAAGATATCATATATATAATCTAATGTTGCAGTAACTATTTCAGAAGATTTCTTAACAGATTTTTCATTTACATTTTGTGACAAAATTTGAAGTGTCTTTTGTAAGATGTTTATACACTTTTTTGGAACAAATTTTGAAACATCAGTATTTAGAAGTCTTTTTACGCACTGTGTAAGAGTTAGATAAATATATTCACATTCATCACACATACTTGTTTCCTTAAAATGTGGAACCAGCATTTTTTGTATTACTTCACTCGTAACATTAATTTCTTGTTGATCAAGCGGATAAAAAGAGGGATTTGTAGAAAGAAATTGTTTTAGTTTTTGATCGACATTGACTTTCTTATTTTTAATATTAAGTGTGTAAACAAACATTTTAATTATAAAATCAATATTGAACTTTTTATCTCTACACCACTTTTTATTAAATAAAAAGTGATGTAATGATTTTGAGATAAACACTTCAATTGGCTCATCAACATTAATCTTAATCTTTTGAATATTTACATAGTCCACTCTTTGAGAATTTGTAAGTAACACACTTGAATCATCGGTTGATATTATCTCTCCACTCACACTTCCTTGATCATCTTTAAGGATAATTGTAATATTCGCAGAGTGAATATTCGAAAGAGTTTCTTTAATACAATTCATTTTATTCTATGAAAAAAATAGGAATAAAAATCAGTTAATTTTACAAAGTAAAATTAACATTTCTAATACGCAGCATATAAATGCGGCTAAAAATCTTCGATTTTTAACGTAAACGTCACAGCATATGCTGTGACAGTTAATTTTACAAA
>Ga0214923_10006166_pt1 | contig 13587 bp, 11 predicted proteins | sample LL1510_MetaG_FD_177993 | JGI IMG/M metagenome (GOLD analysis project Ga0214923, IMG submission 177993) | Freshwater microbial communities from Lake Lanier, Atlanta, Georgia, United States - LL-1510 | ecosystem: Environmental > Aquatic > Freshwater > Lake | place: USA: Georgia | collected... | reverse complement strand
GTGTTCCTGTGATGGTTGAGAGCGAAGCAGTGAGCAAAGAAGTAAAGATTGAAAAATATGGCAAGGATACACCATACCGTAAAGACCGGAAGATGGGTTTTGTAAAGATGGTCGTTGTTGACGACCTATCCGAACAAACAATCAACTACGAAGCAAATAAAGGGCTTAACGAGGACGTGGTTGCGATTTCAGATGATTGGAAAGGGTATCGTGGCTTGGGTAAGGTTATTACCAAAGTAAATCAAATGGTAGTACCTCCAAAGCAAGCAATGGATAAACTACCGTGGGTTCACACGGTTATTTCAAACGCCAAGAAGATGACAGCAGGTGTCCATCATTCGGTGGCAAAGGAATACTTACAGAACTACCTGAATGAATTTTGCTGGAAAATAAACCGTAGAGGATTTCAATCAGACCCATTTGAACGTGCAATGTGTATGGCAGTTGATGAATATTGGTGCTGAAAATTAAATTACTACACATTATACAAAAATAAATAACACAATTTGTTTAACTATTTCAAAAACTATGTTTTAAATTTGACGACCGACAAAACAAATTGATTGCTTTGTAGGTTGAGAAAAAGACTTATTTTTGCATACTAAAATTAGCTAATGTCACACAAAGAATTACGTCATACTCAGTTTAATGCTATTGAAAATTGTCTTAAAAATGAAGACAGTTTTTCAATAGGGAAATCTATTGCCGTGCTTGGTGATTCATTAGAAAAGATAAAACTGATTCCAGACTCTTCAATTTCATTGATTTTAACTGACCCACCTTACCATAGTACTAAAAAGGATAATATTGCGAATGACAAAGCATTTGGCACAGATGATGACTTTATTTTTTGGATGAAGGAATATTTTATTGAGTGGAAAAGAATATTAAAACCTAATGGCTCAATTTTCATGTTCTGTTCTTCCGCAATGTCTGCAAAATTAGAAGTAGCAATGTCTGAAAACTTCAATATGCTTTCTCATATTGTCTGGTCAAAGCCAAACGACCCCGGTTTTGATGGTTGGAAAGGGAAAATGAAAAAGGAATCGTTAAGACAATGGTATCCTCATTCTGAAAGAATATTGTTTGCTGAACCTGCCACAAATGGTAATTTAAAAAGGTCTTGGTTTGGTAACTTTTTAAGAGAAATGAGGACAAAAGCTCAAATTTCTGGTCATCAGCTAACTGAACTGACTGGTTCGTATGGTAAAGTTAATCACGGTGGTGCTGTTTCTAATTGGGAAACAGGCAGAAATATACCTAGTCGAGAACAATACGACAAAATTTGTGAAGTATTAATTGGTACAGGTAAAATTAATGATATGCCCGATTATGAAGATGTAATAAGGAAATTTGAGGTTAGTGCCGATATTCAATTTACAGATGTTTGGGATTTTAATTCAGTAAGACCATACAACGGCAAGCATCCAGCAGAAAAACCGCTTGAAATGTTGGAACACTGCATAAATGCTACAACATTTGAGGATGATATTATTTTAGATTGTTTCGGTGGTTCTGGTAGTACTTCAATTGCTTCATTAAACTTAAACAGGTATTCAATTAGTATCGAATTAGAAAAAGAGTGGTACGAAGTAATTAAAATGCGTTTAGAAAATTACAAAGTAGTTCCATTAAAAGTTAATGGTTCTAAATCGTATTTGATGAAGGCTACTAAACAAACAAATACAAAACATCAAGTTTCATTATTTGGCTAAAATTTAGTTCCTTCTTTTATATTTTTGTCTACAATTATCTTCATCCATTTTAATGTGTCAATAATCCCCGAATCTTTACAAACGACATTGCAATGATGATGTCCCCAACCGAGATTATAGGGTTTATGATTAAAAACACCAGTCCTTAATTCTTTTATGTGAAACAAATTTATTTCAGTTACAGTTAAATCTGGAACAGTTCTACCTTCTGCTTGTACTAATCTACTTAAAAAGCCAATACCTTTAAGTTTCTCTAAACATAATGGACAGACTGTATTTTCATCATTATCTATCATTCTATTTTCTTTGAGAAGTTCATGGTTTGAAAGTTTTCTTTCTTTGCAAACACTTTCAATATGAGATTTTCTTAATTCAATATCCTCCAATGACATTCCTGCCTCCAACGCTACTTGTTTAGAGTCAAAACACAACCAAAAAAGGTATTCAAGTTGGGCTTGACAATCTTTCATTACTTCTTTGCTTGCGTATTCATAAACTCTAATTCCAGCACCTTTTAATTTACTAATATTAAAGCCATAACTTATCTTTTCATCGCCAGATGCAGTTGTTGAAGGAACTCTTGCTACAAAACTACCGCCAAGAGGCTGTGTTCTACTTGTCGCTGGATTTAATTTTCTACTAATTGGATTAAATTCATTCCATTGTTGTCTCGTTTCGTAAAAAAGTATTGCATTTTCACCTAGTTTTAAACCTTTTGAAACCATTTCAGTTTCAAAATTTTCTTTCCAAAAATAGTCCACTGGATTTATTAAGACTATGAAGCCATTTTCAAATAATCCGTTGTTGTCAGGTGCAATTATAGCCTGTTCAAAAAAGTCGTATGGAATTAGAACTGTGCTATTTCTATTAACTCTATTTTGAAAGATAACATCGTCATCAGCTCCACGTGTCTGACCTGTTTTGTAGATTTTACTTTTTAATAGTTGTGGTAGACTTGGAATTCGGTTCTTACTCATTGAATAACTCTTTTATGCTTACATTTAACGAATTAGCAATTTTTTCGATATTTATGAGGGTGATGTTCTTTTCGGCACGTTCAATCATGCCAATATAAGTCCGATGCAGGTCAGCCTTGAAAGCCAACTGCTCCTGTGAAAGTCCGCGTTCTTTTCTAAGGTCGCGCACCCTTTCACCGAACTTTATGAGTACATCAGTCTTGGATTGCATTGCTAATTTCAGTATGCAAACTTAGAACACGCCATTGGCGGCCACAACATACTATTGTTAGCATATTTAATACTGTCAGGAAGGATACTTATGAGGGAAATGCTGGTATTGAGAGGGCGGCAAACAAGGAAGTTAGGAAAATCTACTGTACAATATGCGGATAGTCAGTTAAAATAATTCAATGGCATTTGTTGTTTGGTTCTAGAATTTTCAATCAAGACAACATTGTTTTTCTTCCAATCGTTTTTATTGATAGATTGAAATAAATGTTCAAATGAATCAATTGCCGCCCAAGTAACCAATTTCTTAACATAATCGGGAAATAAATTAGCGAAAACCAAAACATTGCCTCCGCCCCTACTATGTCCTAACCAAGAAATAGATTCGGGATTAAAGCCATAAAGTTCTACCCCCTCATTCACGATCCAAAGGGCCAAAGACTCCATGTCTCTCAACTCCTGACCAGTTGTATTATCGGCAAATGATGCTAAATCGTCAAAATCTTTGGCAATTACACCATTGTGAGAATAATTAAAAGTAATTAGAGCTAATTTTTCTGTTACTAAAAATTGCTCAATGTATGGAACAAATCCCCAATCTTTGTAACCTTTAAAACCATGGCAATAAACCAAAGTTGATAATTTTTCTGTACCTGGGATTTCCGGTAAAAACAAATCGACGGCCAAGGAATGACCGTCGATAGTTTGGATCTGAAAAGAAATTTTTCTATTCACTGTGGTGCCCAGGACCGGAGTCGAACCGGTACGAGTGTTAGCTCACAGGTGTTTGAGACCAGCGCGTCTACCAATTCCGCCACCTGGGCAATTAAATTCTAACTTGTTTTTAAGAACGGGACTGCAAAGATAACATTAAAATTTAATTTTACAAATCGAAATTGGAAGATTTCTTTTCCCATTCTACTATTTCCAGGTTGGTTAATTGTCCCTCCATAATTTGAAAACGAATTGCAGTTCTCACCAAATGAAATCCATGTAATCCGCATGCTCCAGGATTCATGTACATTAAATTTAACTGCTTGTCTTTTTTAACTGATAGTATGTGAGAATGGCCACAAATAAAAACATCGGGAGGATTTTTCAACAACATTGGGAGGATTTTGGGATTATATTTCCCTGGCCTTCCTCCAATATGGGTCATCCAAAATTTTAGTCCATCAATTGTAAAACGATTATGCAATGCATACCAACCTTTTACATCGGTGCCATCAACATTGCCAAATACGCCACGAATCGGTTTACCCAATTTAAAAATCTCATTGTGTAGGGCTAAATTCAACCAATCACCAGCATGCCAAACTTCATCGGCCCAGTCTACATGTTTGAGAATACCCTTATCCCAGTAACCATGATTATCACTTAATAATAAAACTTTCAACTTTAGGGAATTTAACTATGAAACATACCATGCCCAAAGCGGTCAATATTGACATAATAGGATAAGCTGGCAACAAATACCGTGCACAACCCACAGGTCCGGCTAAAAATGCCAGTAACAAAACGATAATTGTCATGAATTTAATATGAAAATAACGAAATAATTGAACGATGGCTAAAATGGCAAAAGAGAACTTAACGAGCTGAATAAAAGCCAAAATAACCATGTAAGCATATTGCCAATTTGGGATTTTTGAGTGACTGTTTCCGTCATTTACACCTAATACCCCAGAGGATTTCTTCCAATTCAAAAAAACCATGGCGTCATATCTACCTGGATCTAGAAACATAGCTCCCATTCCTTTGACATGTATGTAAATATAACTTCCCAGATAATTCGAAATTGACGCATTGGTTAAACTATCCATGTATTTTTTTTGAAGGACCATGTTAGTCCCCAATCTCCTTAAATATTGATGCTCTAATTCGTAAATACGATTCACTTCATCTGGGTTTTGTGTTTTGAAGTTAAGAAGTAATTTTCGGTTATAATCGTATGGATTCGAAGTTGTTATTGAAGAGTAAGTAAATATTTTATATGTCTTAAAATTAAAAAAGCTACAACCGAGAATGATAATTATTGGTAAAATATCGAGGAACGACAACTTGTATTTCTTAAAAACTGCCAAAACAAATGGCAATATCAAGAAAACTATAAATACCGGTTTTAAGAGAATTAATAAAATTTTAAAAATGGGAATTATTTTGTATTTTTCTTCAAGATAAAATACAACCAGCCATAAAAGCAATACTTGACTCCAAATATCGGGCATAATAAATCCTGTATAAAAAAATTGCAATGGATAGGTAATCATACATATCATTGACAATGGAAATAATTTATCATGGAATTTGAAGTGGTTTACCAATCTGAATAATCCCAGAGGGACGGTCAAACTCAATACAAATTGAGCGAAAAGAATTATTGTACAATTAAAATTAGAAATACGCAAAATAATTGGAAATAAAATTGTGCGCCTCATGGGCTCTAAAAAACGTTCAATGTGAGCGTTTTCGGAGGTCCAATTTTGAAATAAATAAACTGCTGACTTTTTATATTCGAAATAATCTAAAAGTTGAGCAAAAGAATAATATTGCTTTACCACTGCAAAAATGGTTAAAAGCAGATATATTTTCACCCATGTGTACTTCCAGATGATTCTCATCCATTAAACCATTGCAAAACTGTAATAAAGATAATATTAAATAAGAACAACGCAATTTTAACTTCAAAAGTGGATACAAAAAATACGCACAATGAAAGAAATAGTGTAATCAAAGGTAATCCAATATGTTCAAATGAAATTAACAATCTACTTTCCAATGGATTTTTAATTAAATAATACCCCGGCATTTTCGCATATAAATAACCCCTCACTTCATGTTTGTACGGTGAAAAATATATAATGACAGAATCGCCAACTGACAGTCGAAAATAATCTTCTTGGGTTATTTTCAGTTGATATAATTCATGATTCACAACTTTTTTTTCATCAATTGGTTGAACAAAAACCGAGAAGAAAGTTTCATTGTTTACTGTAAGTTTGGTTGTGCTTTCAGGCAAAATAACTTCCTGCACAACCTTATATAAAACTGCCTGTTTTGGCATAAACTCCACCACCGAATGGTAGGCAGAAACACAAATAAATAAAATGGAAAAGGCTTTAGCCAATTTTGTTAGATTTTGTTCCATCATTGAATTGGCTTAAAATATAGAATGAATACTGAAATTTTAAATTTCAGTATTCATATCCCACTGTTCAAGGTAGTCTGCCACTTTTCGCACAAACATCCCACCCAATCCACCATCTACAACCCGGTGGTCATAGCTGTGGCTTAAATACATCATATGTCTAATTGCAATTACATCTCCATATTCAGTTTCAATTACTGCAGGTTTTTTACGAATAGCGCCTACAGCCATAATTGCAACTTGGGGTTGGTTAATTACCGGAGTACCCATAACATTTCCAAAAGAACCCACATTGGTTACTGTGTATGTACCACCTTGGATTTCATCTGGAGTTAACTTATTAATTCTTGCACGGGTAGCCAAATCATTTACTGTTCTGGTTATGCCTAACAAATTCATTGTATCTGCATTTTTAATAACAGGAACAATTAAATTTCCATTTGCTTGAGCTACAGCCATCCCCACATTTACATTTTTCTTTTTGATAATTTTGTCACCATCAATGGAAACATTAATCATTGGAAAGTCTTTTATAGCTTTTGCAATTGCTTGAATAAATATTGGCGTAAATGTAATGTTCTCCCCTTCTCTTTTCTTGAAGGAATCTTTAACTCTATTTCTCCAATTAACCAAATTGGTAACATCGGCTTCAACAAAACTTGTAACGTGTGGACTCACTCTTTTGCTCATAACCATATGGTCGGCAATAAGTTTGCGCACTCGATCCATTTCAATGATTTCATCACCGGCGTTGATTGAAATAGCAGGTTTAGATTCAACTTTTGCTGTTTCGGTGGAAACGGCAATTGGTTGAGTCACTTGCGCATTAACAACTGGTGTTGGAGCGCTTGCAACATGTGCTGTCGCAACAGGATTATTAACAAAGTTTAATATATCACTTTTGGTAACTCTGCCGTCTTTTCCTGTTCCAGGAATAGTTTCCAATACAGACATAGCTATGCCTTCGGCACGGGCGATGTTCAATACCAATGGAGAATAAAATCTTCCCCCATCAGAATTTAGTATTTGCGTAACATGATTTTGAGCGATTTGAGAAATTTCGTTTTCAATGGTTTGAGCCATTGCAACCGGCGATACAATTGTTTCGGCAACAACTGTCTGTGGAGTAGATACCGGAGTTGAAGTGCCAGCTGATGCATCGGCATCAATATAGGCAACAGGTTCTCCTACCTTCACTACATCGCCATCCTTGTATAATTGTTTTACAAGAATTCCAGCCTCTGTGCTAGGAATTTCACTATCCACTTTATCGGTTGCAATTTCAACTAGGGGTTCGTCTTTTTCGACTTTTTCACCTACGTTTTTCAACCAGCGAATTACAGTTGCTTCTGCAATACTCTCGCCCATTTTGGGCATAAGAATTGGTTTTTCTGCCATAATTTTTAGATCAGCAAATTTCGTCTTTTTTTATGTCTTGGACAAATTAAATAAATGAACTCCAAAAATTAACTCATTAAGAATCGTCATCATCTATGTTATCTTCTATCATACCAATGAATTTCATCAAATCTAAAACTTCTTGTTGTTTGTCAAATTGATGTTGTTCGCTGTATGAAAAATGTAAATTCCTAAGAATTCTTTTGAAAATTTCAATCGAAGTACATGGCCAATAAAAATGTTCTTGCTTTTGAACATGTATTACTTTCAAGAATGCATCAATACTTTCTCTGTTGAATATTTGTCCTTTACTGAAGGGATTAAAGTAAAAAACTACTTCTTCTACCTCATTTACATCCAATTGCTTGCCCGTTTTTAACCCCAAATCCTCTACACCCTTTTTCATTGTGCAATAAGCCACTACAAAATGTTGAGGCAAGTTCACACCAAAAACAGGAATCCCCAAATCTTGTGCAATTGCTTGATACAAAATTGCGAGACTAATAGGATTGCCGAGTTTCGTTTCTAAAACCCTGGTTAATATGGAATTATCTGGAGAATGATAATTGTTATGATTGCCTTTAAATCCGTATTTTTCAAAGAAAACATGATTTAATATGGCAATTTGATCAATTGGATTTTGCACAGACGATAACATCACCCATGCATCAATTTTAAATTGATTTAATTGTTGGCGTGCTAATTCTATTTTTAATCCTGGATATTGAATTCTACTAGCTAAAACCCATCCATCAAGCGCAGAAGGATTGTCAGATTCCATCCAATCCATCACATCTTGAAATAATATTTGTTGTTGAATTTTCTTTAAAATTTCTTCAATTTTAATATTCAATTCAGGGAATTCATTTTGTAACCAAATTTCTTCCAATTCGTTAACTGCAGATTTTCCTACCTCCAAGAATTTGCTTTCAACAATGTCTACTACCTCTTGATCCGTATCATCAAGAAGTAGAATCATAGCCCGCAATTGATTCTTGGTTATCACCTATTATTTTTTCTTTGCAGTAGTTTTTGCACTCTTCGCTTTGGCTGCAGCTTTTGGTTTTGCAGCCGCAGATTTTGCTTTTGTTGCGGCTTTCCCTTTGGCAGTTGCCGGAGCTTGATTTTTGATTATTTCAATTACTTGCTCATACGTCATTTGCTCAGGTTCAACATTTGCAGGGATTTTCACATTGTCTTTACCAAATTTAATATACGCACCATAACGGCCATTTAATACTTGAATATTGGCATCTTGCTCAAATGATTTTATTACCTTACTAGCCTCACTTTTTGCTTTGGCTTCACACAATTCAATGGCTCTTTCAAGTGGAATTGTGTAAGGATCGTCTGATTTTGCCAACGATACAAATAAATCACCAAATTTGATATATGGTCCAAATCTTCCTTTGTTAACAGATAATACATGGTCATTATAATTTCCAATATCACGCGGCAATTGAGGTCGACTATAATAATCATCCAAAAATGCGGTTACATGTTCATTTGAAAACTCTAGCACATTGGTGTCACTTGGTAGACTAATGAATTTACCATCAAGTTTGATATAAGGTCCATACCTTCCTTTCCCAACGGAGACAGGTTGGTCCTTGTAGGTCATTTCTTGTTTAGCCAAACTAAATAATTTCAATGCCTGCTCAAGATTAATTTGTTCTAAGCTCTGATTAGGCAACAAACTTGCAAATACAGGCGTTTCGGTATCTTCTTTTGAACCTAATTGAACCAATGCCCCATATCTACCCATTCTTACTAAAACATCGTACCCTGTTTCAGGGTCTTTTCCCAAAATCCTTTCACCTGTTGCTCGTTGACCCGTTTCAGATGTTTTTGTTACACATTCAGAGAAAGGACTATAAAAATCACCTATCATAGATTGCCAACCCTTTAACCCTTTGGCAATTTCGTCAAATTCTTTTTCAACAGATGCGGTAAATCCGTAATCCATTACTTCATGAAAGTTTTCTGATAAAAAGTCTGTTACAATCATTCCAATGTCTGTTGGAAATAATTTATTCTTTTCGAAACCGAATTTTTCTTCTATTAAATTACGTTCAATTTGATTATTAACAAGAACCAGTTGAATAATATTTCTCTTGGATCCCTCTCGAGATTCAGAAACCACATACCCTCTTTTTTGAACGGTTTGAATTGTTGGGGCGTAAGTTGATGGTCTTCCAATACCCAATTCTTCCAATTTCTTTACCAATGATGCTTCAGTATATCGTGGTGCACTTTTAGCAAACTTTTCAGTGGCTTGAATTTCATTGGTATTCAATACTTCATTTAAAGCAACTGCTGGCAAAACTGATTCGTCATTCTCTTCATCTTCATCGTCGGTGCTTTCTAAATAAACTTTTAAGAAACCCTCAAATTTGATGATTTCCCCTTCAACTTTAAACAATTCGCCATTTTTATTATTAGAAATAGTTATAATGGTTTTTTCCAATTCAGCGCGCGACATTTGAGATGCAATGGCACGTTTCCAAATTAACTCGTACAATCTTTTTTGTTGAGGATCTGCACCTGAATTTCTGTTATTAAAGTATGTAGGACGAATTGCTTCGTGCGCTTCTTGTGCATTTTCACTTTTGGTGCTAAATTTTCGAGTTTGCGAAAACTCTTCACCATATTCTTTTAATATCTCTTCTTTTGCTCCATTAATTGCGGTCAAGCTCAAATTAACCGAATCTGTTCTCATATATGAAATATGACCATTTTCGTACAGTTTTTGAGCAATTTGCATGGTTCTCGTTACGTCATAACCCAACTTTCTAGAAGCTTCTTGTTGCAGTGTAGAAGTAGTAAACGGAGGTGCAGGATTTCTAAAAGTTGGTTTTACTTCTAAATTTTCAACTTTAAAATCAGCTCCTTTGATACTTTCTAAAAATGCATTCGCCTCGGTCTCAGTTTTATAACGTTTAGATAATTCTCCTTTTAAAGATTTACCAGCACTGTTTTTAAATATTGCTGTAACGCGATATTCACTGTTACTTGTAAAATCATTTATTTCTCTTTCACGCTCAACTACTAATCTAACGGCAACTGATTGAACCCTGCCAGCACTGAGTCCTGGTTTTACTTTTTTCCATAAAACAGGAGAAAGTTCAAAACCCACCAATCTATCGAGTACCCTTCTTGCTTGCTGCGCATCTACTAAGAAATTATCTATCCCTCTTGGATTGGCAACAGCTTTTAAAATTGCGGGCTTGGTAATTTCATTAAAAACAATACGTTTTGTATTGGATGTGTTTAAATTTAGTTCATCGAATAAATGCCAACTAATGGCTTCTCCTTCTCGGTCTTCGTCCGTTGCTAGCCAGATGATTTCAGCTGAAGAAACAAGTTTTTTAAGTTCCTTAACCAATGCTTTTTTATCATCTGAAACCTCGTATTTAGGCTTGAAGCCATTTTTGATATCGATTGCATTATTTCCTGATGCTAAATCTCTAATATGTCCCCTGCTGGAGGTTACATAAAAGTCTTCACCAAGAAACTTTTCGATGGTTTTTGCTTTTGCTGGTGACTCTACTATAACTAAATTCTTCATTTATTCTGCTGAAAATATTATTGGACTTGAAACAGTTCCAAATTCTGTTTTAATAGAAACTATAAACAATCCAAACGCTTCATTGTTTGGATGTGTTATTTCAAACTCTTGTTTTCCTTCAGATAATAATCCTTGATAAACAACTGAAACTTCTCTTCCAGTTAGGTCATACAAAGAAATTTTACAATTATTTGAGTTAACAATACTATTCAATTTTAATGTTGCCAAAGTTTTGGCAGGATTCGGATATAAGGAAATTCCAATTTTTTCTGGGGTAATATTATTTATACCAGCTAAATATGGACTTAAATTTATATTATCTAAAAATACTGAATTTCCACCGGCACTCACCACATCAATTCTAAAAATGGCATTTTGAGATTTCCCATATCCCAGAGAACTGAGAGAACCAATTCCTATTCTTTTCCATTGAGAATCCGATTTGGGTACAAAATTAGAAGCATAGGAAGCTGACGTTGAATAAGCCAAGCCCAAACCTGAACGTTCAAATATTTGGCTAAATGTACCTCCACAATCTGTTGATATATAAACCCTTAGAATATCCGCAACATCAACCGAAGGTTGAATATATGAACAATAAAAAGTAAATTTAGGAGTAGATGTTGAGGGTATTTGAGAAATATCAAAACTCTTTGTTGTAAAACTGAATACATTTCCCGGTGTTGAACCAGTTGTAATTTTTGCCAAGTAACTATTACTGCCTGTAAATGCTGCTGTATTTGTTAATGTGAATCTCGATGCTGCAGGACTTATGTGCGTAAATCCAGCAGATGTTGTGGTTGGATCACCATTTTCAAATCCCTCTTCAAAATAAGGATTGCCTTTTGAAACAGCAGGCAAAACAGTAATATAGGCTATTTTTGTTAATGTATTTGATCCATAGCTATTTTGAGCCATTAATGAAACGTTATATGTTCCGGGAGTTTGATAAATTACAGTTGGGCTTGCTGAAGTTGATGATGGCGTTGAAGAACCTGTAAGTGTCCAAGAACGGACACTAGGGTTTCCTTTACAAGATAAATCGGTAAATACTACTGATTGACCTGCACAAATTGTTGTTGATGAAGAAGTAAAATTTGCAACCGGAGCAACTAATTGGGTTGAAACGCCGGTTGCCACAAGATTAGATGCCGCCACATTACTATTGCGCGGCGCAGCTGCTAATGAGCCTCTCATGATAGCAATTTGTTTTATTGTAAATGCAGCCATACATTTACCATTAGAATAGTCCATGTAATTTTCCCACATATCCAGTTTATCTGGAATGTCATTTTTACAAGAGTTACCATTTGTAGGGCAACTTGCATTAACAAATGTACCTGATACAGGCGGCGTGTCGTCGCACATATCTCCATCAGCACAATCACCTTGAAAAGTATGAAATAAACCCAACCAATGTCCAATCTCGTGGGTTAAAGTGCGTCCGCCATCTCCACCCGAAGCTGTGCCTATTGTTCCAACATTATCTTGACGCACTACAATTCCATCTTTTCTTGATCCGGCCATCCAAGGAAAAACTGCATAACCCAAAACCGTACCAGAAGCACTTCCACTTCCATCTACAATATTGCTAACTACCCAAATATTTAAATATTTTTTATAATTCCAATACGCCAAAGATTTAACTGGTTCTTTTGTCATATCCATATTAACACCTGTTGACGAATAAATCCTATTTACACCATCAAAACAATTTCCATTTACATCAATACTGGCCAATTTGAATTCGATATCTGCACTTCCTGCAACTCCGGTAAACTGAGAGCGCAAAGCGGTTTTATTTGCATTTGTATAACTATAATCCGCATTTAATACACGAATCTGATCCAAAATTTGTTCTCTTGAGATATTTTCAGGACCATTCGTATGAATTACATGAAATACAACAGGAATGGTATATTTTGTTGCCCTTTTGGTTATTTTCGAATTAATCGATGCCTTTGCAATTTCTCTAAAATCTTGCTCCGCTTTTTGTAATGATGGATCATTTTGAATTTGCATTTTATAATACTCATCTGTTCCGCAGTGATGGATTTGTGCATTTGCAATGGTTAAAGAAAATACTATTCCTAAAATCGTATAAAACTTTTTCATTCTTCTGCAAATTAAGGGGAATTATTGAACACATTTAATATAGTACTATAAAAAACCTATTGGATTTCTATGCACATTGTTTCGAATTATTGGAAAAAAGGCATCCTTAAAATGAAGCATTTGTATACCGTGGGATACAAAAAAAACTGAAATAACATCAAATCTTATCTTCTTAATATCATTAGTTTTAGACATGAATCTACGAGCAGCTTTTATCATGTTTTTTTGCTTCTCTGAATTCACTGCATTTTCGGGTTGTAAAATATTGGATGTTGTTTTCGTTTTGACCTCAACAAAAACCCAAAAATGACAATTGGTGGCAATAATATATATTTCTTGATGGCTAGATTTCCAATTTATAGCATGAATTTCATATCCCTGCCGATTTAACCATTTTGCAGCCAAGTACTCTCCCTCTCTGCCATTCTCACCTTGTATACTCATATTTAACGTCAA
>Ga0214923_10006163_pt1 | contig 13591 bp, 9 predicted proteins | sample LL1510_MetaG_FD_177993 | JGI IMG/M metagenome (GOLD analysis project Ga0214923, IMG submission 177993) | Freshwater microbial communities from Lake Lanier, Atlanta, Georgia, United States - LL-1510 | ecosystem: Environmental > Aquatic > Freshwater > Lake | place: USA: Georgia | collected 2015-10-15 | reverse complement strand
AATAATTGCTGGAACCAATATTCTGGATGAAAAACTTTTGGAATTTGAAGAAGAAGGATTGGAATATAAATTGAAATCTGAAAATATGAAAAAACTCACCAAAATTTACAAAAATTTACAGACAAACTCTAATTATGAAGTAACAGCAGAGGAAGAAGATTTCATTAGAAGCAACCCTATAGGTTTTGGTTATGAGCAAGATCCTCGGATTTATGAGATATTAAGTTATTTAGAATTAAGAAGAAAATATAATTTTACAATTTTAGAGGAAAGTGAGATTCTTAAATTATTAGAGGCAAATGAAGATAGAGGTATTCTCGATGCTTTACCATTTATTAACCAAAGATTTCATAATTTGATTGTAGACAAATTAATACATGACGGGAAGAGCAAGGAAGCTGTTCAAAATTTACACAAATTCAAAGGTTTAAATCATATTCAAATTGCAAAAGAATTAATTGAAAAAGGTTTAAGTATTGATGTTGTAGCAAATATAGCTCAATTTAACAAATTAGATAGAGATATTTGTATCAGCTTAATTAATTTAGGATTTGTATACACTGTCTCTTGTTATCTAGATAAATTTGACAAATTAGATAAAGAAATAGCAGAGAAATTAATAGATGGCGGAAATTGCGAAAAAATTATCTTAAATCTAGATAAATTTACTGAATTAAGTAAATCAAGCGCATTAAAATTAATTGATAAAGGTTATTACATTGATATTGTGTCAAATATTGAAAAGTTTACTGACATAGATGTAACTCAAATCGCCAATAAAGTAATAGAAGATGGGTTTAGCAGAAAATTAGCAGAAAATTTGGAAAAATTTAAAGGTTTAAATTTGGAAGAAACTGCAAATAAAATTATTGAAGCCAATTTTGGGTATATAGTATCAGAATTTATTAATAAATTTGTGGGTGTAAACCAAGTTGACCTTGCAGTAAAAATTATTAAATCTGGCTATAAAAGCTCGGTAATAGAAAATTTATACAAATTTGATAGTTTAAATCAACTTGAAATTGCAGTTCATTTAATAAATACAAACCCACCTTGGTCTATTTCTTATAATTTATCAAAATTTAAAGGTGTTACACAGCAAGAAATAGCAAGTAAATTAATTGAAATTGGCAAAGGGTATGTAGTTTTACAAAATTTAGAAATGTATAAAGAAATAGATATGAAAGCTTTCGCGGACAAATTAATTTACACAAAAAGAGGGACAACTCTTCTTGCATTTTTAGAAAAATTCAAAGATTTAGATCATAAAGAAATTGCTACAAAATTAATAGATACTGGGCAAGCAGAAACAGTTATTAGATTTTTAGATAAATTTAAAAATTTAGATAAATCTATTGAAGATAAATTAATCAAAAGCGGTTTTATAACTATAGAGGCATTAAGAAAAAATTATTCAAATTCTTTTATAAGTTTAAACTAGTAAATTAAAACAATTGTTTATAATTATATATTGACATTAAATCTTTACAGAAGCTAATATAAAGATATGAATAATTTTGAATCAAAATTTGCTGCACAAAGTCAGCATCAATATAGTACAAAAGTTCGAATTAGAGAAGTAGATAGAAATGGTTCAGTAACTAATTTTTGGGAATCTAGCAATGGTTGGAAAAGAAATGCTGAGTATCCTTCCTTTTTATTTTCTGTAGATCCTAAAGCCCAATTAATATTTGAGGAGTGTGCTGATTATGGAAGTAACGGATACTGTACAGATTGGTTAGACATGTCTGACTCAGAAAATGTTGCTGAATTTAAAAGGAAATTAACCGAAACAGTTTCCGAAATTGATGAAGCAGGACGAGCTACACCAAGATTAAATAAGGTTTCAATTGTTGATGAAAATGGAATTGAAAGTTCATCTATGACTACAGATAGGTGGGATCCTAACGAAGCTTCTAGACTTTTCCTTTCAGCAAGGAAGGGTTCTAGGATTAGATATTTTTCTAGAGAGGATGAGAAATCAGACTTTAAACAACTTAAGGAACTTTCCGACCTTTCTGAATTTGTAGGCGCTTTAAAAGAAAGATTTTTGAGAGAAAGAGAAGATAGAGAAGCTGGTAGAACTAAATTAAGTTAGTTTATTGGAAATTTTAAGAAGAATTGATGCGGGTTTTGTTGAAAAACAAAACCCGCTCTCATTTTTATTCACCATCGTAATCCTTCAAATTCTCAGTAATAAAATCCGCTGGGTAGTCTTGCTCCTTAATTTTGATGCATTCAATAATTTCAGGATCTTTAAGCGGTTCTGGAGTGTAAGAAGCAGGTTTTAATCCTTTTGCCTCAGCCTCATTTCTAAATTTGCCGATGTTATACGAATAGAATCTCCCCGAAGTGTAAATAACAGTACTTGGACTTCCATAAAGCTGGACCGTTACCTTATAAAACCTATCCATAGTATCTCTCCTTACTAAAAATCTTCCTAATTCTACCAAAGGATATTTTTAATGCTATCTTTAAATTAGATAGTAAGGCAAAAGTAAGGAGAGATATTATGCCTTTTTCATACCATTCATTCCAAAGTATTTGGAATAGGGAGGGAGGAAAAGACAACGCTAAGTGTTTCACTTGCGGAGTCTTTCATCGAGCTGGGGCAACTCTAGACTGTAGTCACCTAGACCATACACGGGATTCTAAGTATGATAGTCCCGAAAGAGGAGTACTTGAATGCTTAGATTGCCATTTAAGGAGGCACGTTTCACTATATTTTTTTATTCTTCTTAATGGAAGGAAGAAAGAAATTAGAGAAGCTAGATTTGCTTGCATGTCCCTTGTGTTTCGAATTGTTGCTGGAGAAGATAGGTGGGATGGATCAAATATTCCTAATACTAAGTCCGATATCAAGCGGACTAAAAAAAGAATTAGCAATATTTTTTCTGAACAGATTAATGATTCAACAATTAGTGCACATGAGATGGGTTTTGAACCTAAAAAGATTGCTTGGGCAAATCACAAAGTAATGCTTCTCAAGCAAATGGTTTAGATTCGCGGGTTAGACTTTATGTCTAACCCGCTAAAACCAAATTTTAAATTACGCATACTTGTTTAAGTTATCTAATAATTGTTTAATATATTTATGATTAATTTTGAAAAAAATATTAAAGATCAAAATTTTGGTGTTGGAAAAAAAGAAATTCTTAAAGATGTAGAAAGAGAGGTTTTTGAGAAGAATAATCTTTTAAAAAAGTTAACAACCTACCTTAGAGGAGGAAAATTTAACCCTAAAGTAGAAAATTATATTAACAATTTCATTGAAAACCATATAAATTTATTTCTAAAGTACTCCTATGTTGTCGGAAGAGAAGATATTGAAGGACAACTTTTAGTAGAATCAAGCAAAATACCTTCAATTATGGTAGGGATTGTAAACTTATTAGAGCAACAACTACAAGAAAATTCAAATAGAAATTCCCAACCAATCCATGACGCAGAAATTATTCAGGCAGTTGAAATAATATCTCAACTAGCAAAAATTGATTCTGAAGATAGCATAAGCATCAAAAGAGGATTACAAGAACTATTTACAAACAGAAATAAAACTTTTGAGCTTTCTAAAAGACCTGATTTTAAGGAAGTAGTTAGAAATGCTGTGAATAAAAAATTAAATATAAATAATGACATAGAGGTAACTTACGGAATTACTGGGCCTGTAATTGCGGTGGACAGGAAATTTAATTTAATGGCCAACCAAGAACTTTTAGGAGCAGCAGTTACTATTGAAATTTAAGGTGAAAGTGTTGATTTACCGATAATTTTAATCTCCAAACCTGAAAAAATATTTGAGGGAGTTAAAAGACACGAGCAATTTCATCTGATTAGCAGGTTAGTTTCAAAACAAAAAAAAGAAAGAGAAGGAAATTTAAATACCAATCTAACTGATGAGCAATATGAAAATATCTATCTAGATATGCAAGGTGAAAGATTTTTGAACGAAGTTTTCTCTTCACTTGGTGGAATTAACTCAGATTTAGAACTAGCAAAAATTATCTATAGTGATTCTGAAGAAAACGAAAATGAAGATGAGGCAATCAATTATATAAAACAAGCTCTGGAGATGCTTAAAACAGAATTAAGAAAAAGCTATTTTCCTGAATTTACGGGTATTAAAAATAAAAGCAAATTGAGCAGAAGATTTGAATTTTATACTAATAGAATTTTTGCTTTAGCAGAAAAGTATCCTGAAGAGATAGATTTAATAGCCTTTTCTATCATTATTTCTAAATTTTCAGAACTTGAAGAAGTTATTAATAAATTGGAAGTCTTTCTTCAAAAATACAAATTGAATAAAATCTCAAGAAATAAACAATAAGAATGAAGGAAAATTATGATCTTCAAAAAGAGTTAGGGCCAATTAATCAATACGATGAAATCGCAGGTAGGGCTCAAAGAATAGGTTATTTATTTAAAGACCTTCATCTCATTGAGCTTGGATCAATTCTAGCTAGTTATATAAATAAATATGAATATAATTCTGATAAATTTTATCTGGTTATAGCTAAAGCCAAAGAAGTACAAAAGTATCTTAAATTAATCGAGAAAGAAACCTTTTATTTGGAGGACTATATTGTTAAAAAAGAGGATTTAAGTTACCCTTCAGATTTAAAACTTTATCAACAAAATAATTTAACTACACTATATTTTGGTACTTATAAATTTCATAACGGAGAAAATCCTTTAACTCCGGAATTACTAGAAAAAATAATTCACATTATTGAAACAGAATTTCCATTCTTTGTATCAAAAGAAGAAGAGGAAACTGAAGTAAAGCACGTTCATGATGGTTTAGGTGGATTTAACAAATATACTATCTATAAGGATAATGAAGGCAAACCTATGACACAACTATTAGATAGAGTGCACGAAGCAGGGGAGTACGGCAAAGTATTTTATTATTTTTTTCCAGAGCGCGTCGAAAAAGAGAAAATTATCTTAATATTTAATAGAATTAAGAAAACTATCGAAGAGAGTGGGTTAATTGTAGAGCCAAACGAATTCAGTAAATCGATGAACCAAAGAAATAAAGATAGAATTTTAGCGGAGTCTATAGGACTTTCACCTTCTGAATTTTATTTTGAACAAGAAAGCAAAGAAATTCTAGCTAAAAGAGAAGAAGAGAACTTTATAGACTCATCTTTAGACTTGCTTGAAAGACATTTAGAAAATAAACAAACATCTCTTGCATACTTTCTTGATTTTTATAAAAAGGTAATTCTAAAAGCTTCCCAAGAGTTTCCTGATCTTAATTTAAATGATTTTAAGCATAATCTTCAAACTCTAATTAGAATAAAAAAATATCTACTTGAGATCAGTAAAGAAATTGAAAGTAATTCAAACTTAGTTTTAGAACTAGATAACTTTGAGAATTTTCTTACAAGTCTCAATTTATCGAAAAGATTTTTATCTAGAGATAAAGAGTTTTATATTAATATTAATGAAAAAAGTGAGGAGATTCAAAGTAAAATTCAAGCTGTTTACAAAAATATTGAAATTATAAATTTTAAAGATGATTTTAATACAGGTTTTTTTATAATTTTTAAACCTAAAAATTCTGAAAATAAGTTTATTTATAGTATCAGAGGTTTTTTAGGAAACCCTGAGGAAGTTAGTAAACAATACAAGAAACTATTCGACTAATTTAAACTCGGTAATTTATTATAAAAGTAATATAAATTTACCAAAAAACCGAAATTACATTGCAAAACCTTGGTATGCAAATCTATCTGTTTTAGATTTGAATATAACTTTTTACTAAATTCTCAAATCATTAACTTTAATTTTAAAATGCACAAAAAGAAAAGCGGGAACATTTAAAAAATGTTCCCGCTCGAAGTACTAGTTACAGAGGAATATTTAATTATCAACTGGGCAAATTAAATTCTGTCTTCTTTCTATAAACCACTTACCTCCATCGTTACCAGAGTCGGTATAACAATTAGAAAATTTTATCTCGTATGAAGTATTTTCATTTATAATAGGAAAATCAATTCTTTTGATAGGAGCTCCAGGAGCACCGGCATCAAATGCGTAAGGAAGTCTCATAGTAAACCCTTTATCACAACCTGATTTTCCGCATACTACATTCTTTAAATTAGCTTTATTTGAACTATTAAACACAGATACAACAACGCCTTTTGTTCTAAATGCTTGAACGATTTGATTATTTAGAAGAAGAGTATTATTTTGAGGACTAACCTCAACAACTGTCGCTCTTCCTTCTTGATAAACAGAAATTTCTGCTCTGTGAACTGCGTCAACGGGATTTTCTATATTATTTTGAGCAATCAAAGTATTTAAAGTAGCAGCTGTTATAGGTGTAGCGGGTTGCTCAAAAATATACACCAGTGGTTTACAGGAATTATTAATTGATGTCAAACTAAAGTCAATTTTTTCAGAAGGTATAACCACCATGTATTTTTTTGCAACTATATTTTTTGGGAAAATTTGAAAAGCTACATTCTGGTAAACCCTCATTGAAATACTTTTATTACCAATCTTTACACTACCAACAACTGGTTTTGAAGATCTAGGGGCAAATAAGCAGGTTTGAAATTGCTCATTATTTGAAAAAAGTAGAGGAGTAGTATTCTTATTAAACTCAGTTAATTTTTAACCCCAAATGTCTGAGTAAAAAAGAAAGAGTTTAGATCAGTAACCCCAGCTGTTGCTTGGAGCACATCTTCCTCAGAAAACTCTTTGCTATTTAAAGATAACCTATCCGGAGTTGAAGATTTGTTATAGTATGAAACTCCAGCAAAAGTAATTACGGATAAACAAAGTAGAACAATTAAAATTGGAAGAAGAGCAAAACCTTGGTTTGCAAGTCTATCTGTTTTAGATTTGGGCATAAATTCTTTCTTAAACATTTAGTGTTTAAAATTGATACTTATCTATTAAAGCATAACTTTTTACTAAATTCTATTTGCATTATTATCAAAAATAATTTACTATAAATGTATATGTCTCAAGAATCCAGTAGAAGAATGGTTTTTGATCCAACAGGTAAGGCTGTTGAAGTAAATTTTGGGTCAGATAAACCAAAACATTGGTGGGAAGATTTAAAAGAACTTTCCCAGGTCGTAGCCGATGTTTCTGTAGAGGCTTTTAATAATATCAAATATAGAATACCAAAACTTACGGAGCTTATTAAAGATAAAATTTCCGAAAAAGATACACAAGAGAATTCAAAAAGTGAAATTAAAAGAGTTTTTGATGTATCTCACGGAAAAGGATCTTTAAAGAGTAGAAATGAACTTAAAGGAAGACCAGAAGCACACCAAAATTTTGGTCAAAGAAAAAAAGTAACCGAATTTAATGAAGAATCAAATAAAATAAGAGATACATCTTTCTACCAAAGGGGGGAGAAGACAGGCGATGAAAAAAGAATTAGAGAAACAGTCTACAGGTCAAAAGAAGAAAAGGATAAATCTGGAACTATTTTAACTCGTGAAAAAGATAGAGTAATTAAAAGAAAAGAAGATGGAACAGAGAGAATAGTAAGTAGGGAAGACGGAAAAATATATTCAGAAATTATAACTATTGATGAAAACGGAAATAAAGTGTCAGAGGGCAAAAAAATTATTTATCCAAAACAAAATGAAATAATTTTAACCGAAGCAGCAAAATTACAAGAAGAAAAAGAAAATTCTAAAGTAGGCACTTCAATTGAAGAAATTAGTATTTCTGCAAACGAACTATACTCACCACTTTGGAAGAAAAATTCTGAAAACAAAGTTAAAGAGTTGCTTAGTTCCCAAGAATTCAAAGAAAGGGAGGCACTGTTATTACTTAGAATCTCAGAATTAATTCCTCAAATAATAAATATAGAAGAACTTAGAAGAGCAGGACTTCAAATAGAAGAAATTCAGGGTATATGCAATTCTTATGCAGAAGGAATGCTCTTTGGATTAATGATGAGATCAGCCCCAGTTTCTGATGAAAAAATGGGACCTTTTATAGACTTACTTTCTCAAAAATTAGGTCAATACAAAGATTTAGTAATTGACAGCGGTGTATTAAAAAGAGACATTTCCACAAAAGATAAAAAATCAACAAGCACAAAAAAGAAAGAAGCTGTTGAGAGTACAGCTGACATCGCAGAAAGACTGGTAAGGTTTCATGAAATCATGAGTATGTACCCGGGGGCCCAGCAAATCCTGAACCGATACGCAAACATGGTAGATACCGGTTTATCAATAGAACCAGTATTAGAAGCATCCATTCAAAAAGACAATGAAAAAGAAAAGACTAATGAGTACTTTACAAATAGAGTAATAGAAACTTTAAGTCAAACATTTCCGTGCATTGAACTAAATTCACAACTTTCAGAAAGGATTGTCTCAACACTTCTTAAGGAATTTAAAAATAAACTTAGGTACGATTTTATAACTAGAAATGGTTTAGAAACCCCTATACCAATAGAGTTATTTACTCAGGAAAATGCAATTAATTTGTTTAACGAATTTCTAGCTTCTACAAACTTAAATACAACACTTGAGTTTGAATTAAGTAGTTCCGAACTTCAAGGACTTTCTTCTCTAAGAAAAACTTTTAATCTAGCACGAGAAATATTTATCAAAAATTTTGGAATAGAAAATGTAGAGTTAAGAGATATTTTTATTAGGGAAAGTATTAAAAAATTTATTCAAACAAGAGGAATTAGCACAGAAAAGTGGCCAATTGCCATTAGCGATAGTAAACTTTCAAGTGATTTTATAACTATGTTTGAAAAACTAAGCATAAATGATTTTGAATTATTTTCAAAAACACTTCATCAAGCAGCGGAAAATAAAGTTGATTTAAAAATAAACGAAACAGTAAACCCTCCAGAAATCAACAAGAGTAAGGAGACTCCAGAAGAAATTCTTAAAACCCAATTACCAAGACTAATAAGTGATAGGCTCGGGTTATTACAAAGTGAAATTTACAATGAAAGACAAATTGAAAATTTGATTAACTTTTTGATTTCCCAACTTCCTAAAGAGGATTTAGAAAATTACTTTAATGGAAAAGAAGTCAGAATTGAAAACATACTATTAATGGCAGATATTCAATTAGAAGAACTAATAGCCAGCGATAAATTATTAGAAATTCTTTCCCCGCCAACTGTTTTCGATAAAGTTGTTAGATTTGCTGAATCTAGAAAAACACAGATTGTTAGAGCAGGGGCTGTGCTAGCACTCTTAACAATCCTAACTCAATCACCACTCGCCGGAGCTGCAAGAAAAGAATTTGAAGGTAGTTCAAAAAAAGTAGCTGAAATTACACAAGAAGTAGATAGTCTAATTTCAGATTTGACCCCTTTAGTTAATAGCATGAATCTAGATTCCCCAGAAACCGAAAAACTAATCTCCGTGTTTGAAAATTCATCTATAGGTTTAGATAAAAATTTAATTCCACAACTTGAATTAAAATTACAAAGTATTATAGCCCAATCTCTTGGTACAACAGAGGGCTTGCCTGAAAAATTATTAACAGCTTACGCTGAAATAAGTGCAAATGGATTAAATTTTGGCGTCTCAGAAACAACCACCCTTGCAGGTATGCACGACGGTCTTGGAATATCAAAAAAGTATTTTGTTGAGGTAAAACCTAATATAGAAAGTAATGTACCACCTCAAGTCGAACCAACTCAAAATATACCTTCATTATTTGGAAATGAAATTGTAACTGCAGAAAGTGTTACTGATCGATTTATATTTGTAGAAACTTCTGGGGACCAAAATAAAGTTGAGTCAACTTTTGACTACAAAGGAATTAAATATACTGTAATTAACAGTGATGATATAAAAAACAGTAGCGGTATCACTAAAGAAAATATATATAGAATGGGTATAGGAATCTCTAACTCAATTAATTCTGGGGAGAGTGTATTTATATTTGGTAACAGTTCAACAGGTTATCGAATAATTACAGCACATATAGAAAATTCCCAACAAACAAATGTAGATTTAGTCGAAGACAACCAAACACTAACACCTCTAGAACTTGAAAACGCTAAGCCAACCTTACTCGAAGGAAGCACTACAACCTCAGAAAGTATTGTAAGCAAATACTCGAGTATACATAGTATTTTAGGTGAAATGAAGTATCAAGAACTTACATATAACCCAGAAATTAGAAGCATTGATATAAGCGGAACTGCTTTTGAAGCTTCAAGCATTGAAGGCGGAAAATCTTATAGACAAGTTATTGAGGAGTCCACTGGAGATACAGATGGTCAGCTTAAATATGTATACCAAAGCGGCTTAGGAGCTTGTTCTATTTCAGCTAGAACTTCGGTCGTTGGAGATCTGCTTGGTCAAGAAGTTGATACTTACGATCTTGGTCACTATATTAATTCTTTTTATGGAGACCTTCCATACGAACGTTCCATGGGTGAAAGAGATATTTTAAGACTTATTCCTGAAGACCTTAGACCAGATTTTTTAAATATCCTGCAAGAGTTAGCTGACGCAAAGTCTTCAGTTGAAGAGGCAAAAGAAAAATTTGATTTTGCCCAAACCACTGGAGTCCAAGTTTCAATCCAACAAGCGGAGCAAGAACTTAGAATTGCAGAAACAAATTTATCGGCTACCGAAGAGGTAAGAGATAGTTGGGTTGAAAAGAATGTAAGCGAAAGCAGTATGATAAAACTGCAAGCAGAGATTAGAAAACAATTTGTACCTAACCAAGCAAACGCACTCGATGCTATAGGAATCGATGTTTCTTCCACTAATTTGCTAGATGAGTGGAGAAATAAATATGGTGCAGAAAATATAGGTCAAGGAAAACTTGAAGCTATACCAAATGTAATTATTAATGATGCTGAAGATTTGGCTGAAAATTTTTTAACTTTTTTACAAGAAAACACAAGTCCAACCTCTAGAGTTGTAATTGACTCTAATATCTCAGCCTATCAAGGTGAAACAAAACATGCTTTTAGTGTAGTAGGAGTAAACGTAGAAGAAGGTTATTTTTTAATTAAGGATACTAATGGTTTTGCTCTGGGTGCTGATTATTTTGGAAATAAAGATACAGGGCTAATACCAACTATCTCACCTATTGGAGAAGAAGGTATATTTAAAATCTCCCTCAAAGTAGATTCTACTGATGCAAACTCTGCTAAAAACGTTGCTAGAACTTTAATCTCTTTCTACAATACTTTTGTTATCAGTAAATATTAATATTTAAAATTATTTGTTATTATAAATTATGCCTCCAAAAATTCCAGAAATTAAATTTTCTCAAGATTCTAGAGCGGGGGTAGGGCCTGGTAAAACCACAATTAAGCTTTCAGATTCCCAACATGAAAATTACAAAAACATTTTAAATTTAATTGAAGAATATGGTCGTGGGAAAAACAAGATATTCCTCGACTTATTAATATCAATGCATCAAGCAACAGGGCGATCTTTTTCGGAAGAAAATAAATTAAGTCAACGAAAAATTATGGTAGACAAATTAGTTCTACAAGGAAGGATGCTTGGCGCCAACACAGGGGATTTCTATAATTTACTACTATCAGAACTTTCTGGTGTTGAATACACACCACATAATCCTTTTTCCAAAATTCTTTTAGACGATTTAAAAAATACAAACTCATTTAAATCCTTATTTTTAGATGATTTAAACATGGAAACTAAACTTAAATTATTCAAAAAGGAAATAATTCCTCTGGTAGATTCTTTAACAATAGCAGATCGAAAATCACAACCAAAAAAGAAAAGAAAGGAAGGAAGTCCAGAAAAAGAAAAACAGCAGCAGTCACCCCAAAGCAGGAAAGATACTTCTAAACCGGGGATGGATGAAATGGAAAAAGGAAATGAAGGCGAACTTCCTCCAGCAATCTGGACTATCAGCCCCGCATATGGCGGTTACTTTAAAGAATGTTCTTTTGATTCATTTAATTTTGAAACAAATACATGGGCGAGATCATACAGTGAGACAGGGTTTGCTGACTACAAAAATACAGAAAGTAGTTTTAACATTACAATCATAGCTAAATTAAATAGAGGAGAATCATACCCTATTCCAATTCCATACGGGTTTGCAGTTGACAAATATAGGTACGAGCTTATCGAAAATATTTATTACCAAAGTAACGAAAGGAAGGGTAACTATTTTGAAGTTGATACAGATAACAATTACTATATAAACACTACGAGTATGAAGGGAAGTAGTGCTATCATTCAAATTCCTTTAACTAAAACTGGGGTTACTTTGTACCAAAAACCAGAATCTTTACCACCCATGCCAAATGTGAAACTGTCACTTGAAGGAATCACTAAGAAGGTATTTGAAGAAATTGAAAACAGTGGGCAAGATGATATCTCCAAAGCAAACTCATTAGCTAGACATACCATGATGCACCTAACTTACTCGAATGATAGCTCATTTAACTCTATTTATAATTCGGATCCAAAAGGATACTTTAATGCGATTGACTACCATAGACAGGCAGACTGTGACGTGGCTAATACATACTTTGCCTTGCTCTGTTTGAATATGGGAATTAGAGCAAGGCATGTTGTCGGACACATGGTAAAAGGTAAAGATGATAGTGGTAACTCAAGAATTACCTCCGGAACGGGCCACGCCTGGACTGAAGTTTACAACCCAAGCACTTCTGAATGGGTAAGAATTGATGCAACACCTGCGGGGGAATCGCCAGACGAAGAGGAAGGAACTAAAGATAGTTCTGAACCAGTTCCAGGAGACTATGGAAGTTTAGCAGTTCCTCCAAGTGAAAAATATAAAAAAAAGCTAGAAGAAGCTCTTGAAAAAAGTGTGACAGCTACTAGCGATGAACTAAAAGTTAATGAAGTAGATAGGTTAACGCCAGCAGAAATCAGTCTAAATCAAATGAGAGTACTTGATAGATTCGAACTTGCAAATGGGGAGAGGCTAATTGACGTAATTTCTTCCATTTGGGATATATTGGTTGATTCTACTAACAAAAGAAAAACAAAAACTTCCTCAGGTTATTCCCAAAAACAGGGTGGGGAGGAGATAGACGATATTGTAGCATTTAAGATTGAGAGAAAAGCAGGAAATCAGGATCCTGCAGTGAGGCTCAAGGAAACAAGTTACCTTGAAATTGAAGATAAGTTTAGAGACATAGATTTATATTTCGGATTAGATAAGTCAGGATCGATGGAATCTATATATAACTCAAAATCTCTTCTCGAGATTCAAAGAGAGGTGGTTTATATTTTAATTTCATCTGTTCAATCTTTACAAAATAAATTACTAAAAACTAAATCAGATGCGCAAGTGAGAACCTCCATAAGCTCTTTTGGAACAAAAGGTTATTATACAGTCGATCAAGATAAAGAGATTTCAAACACCCTTACAGAAGAGGAAAAAACTACCCTTTGGAAAAGCTTGCTTGAATCAAGTGGAAGTAACGCTGACAAAGCACTTATCGAATCAATTTTAAAAAGCATTAAGCAGGATAAAGAATCTGACCCTATAAAATTCAAAGAAAAAATTAAAATTGCAATTTTTACAAGCGACGGACAACCTGATACAAATGAGATACCTTACATTAAAAGTGCTATTAAAGAATTAAACGATCTAGGGGTTTTTGTCTTAG
>Ga0214923_10006162_pt1 | contig 13593 bp, 14 predicted proteins | sample LL1510_MetaG_FD_177993 | JGI IMG/M metagenome (GOLD analysis project Ga0214923, IMG submission 177993) | Freshwater microbial communities from Lake Lanier, Atlanta, Georgia, United States - LL-1510 | ecosystem: Environmental > Aquatic > Freshwater > Lake | place: USA: Georgia | collected... | reverse complement strand
TTTTCTCCCATACCAAACAATATCGGAATTGTTTTAAATTACTGGTTATCATTATAGACGTGAATGGTTGAGATCCGAACAATACAATCGCTCCATTATCTTTTATAATTCGATTATATTCCGCCCATAATTTATCAAACGGAATGGTTACGTCCCATTCATTTTTTGTCATTCCATAAGGTAAATCGCACAAAATCATATCTATCGATTTGTTAGCTATTTTTTGCATCTCAACTAAACAGTCTCCTTTGATTAGTTGATATGCGTTCTCCATGTTTTGTAGTATATTGTATTTATATTTTTATACTATTTTTAATCAATTTTTTACTATGTATTGATGGCTTATGTATGGCAACGTTTGCGCTCGTGTTAGAAAGATTCTCCTTCTCCATTTGTCTATAATATTTATACGAAATAAATATTATATCGGTTTTATCATGTATTTATACCAAAAAATAGTCGTTTCCTCCGGGACATACGTTTATTCCCAATTTTTCCAACATCACGATATTTTTGTCGTCGATTGCCAATGATGCTGCGGCCCAAACGTTTTCCACCCTTTCTTCCATTCTAGGTATATTTATTTGCTTGACATATTTACCGCGCATCCCTATTAGAGCGCTCACACATTCACCCGTTTTATATGTTACTGGATTTTCATATGATCCATATTTTATTATACAATGCGTTTCACCAGACGTTGTCACTGGGGTGATTTCTAATTCGTATGTTGTTAATGTTTGTGTATCAAATACACTGATCACTGGTTCGGCCACTGGTTCGGCCACTAATTCGGCCACTGGTTCGGCCACTGGTTCGGCCACTGGTTCGATGATATAACTGGCGGTTTTTACTATTGTGTTTTTTAGAGCGGTAATGAATTCACTGTCATCATTTAATAGATAACGTCCATTCATTTTGACAATAAAATCATCATCACCAATATTAAAACGATTTATACAATGTAATACATCAATGAATTCTTTTATCCCGATATTGCCTGTTTCGATATTGCGATTATTGCCGGTATAAAATGTAGTGCAATTGACTTCATTATTATAATCCTCTAAATATCTTTGTCTACTACCATTATTCTCTACAATAATTATTTGTATATCGACCATGTCTTTGGTCAGTTCAATTAATTTAGATATTCCATTTTTGTATTGATCGTCGCGTATACTTGGTTCGTCACTTAATAAACAGGTATTTACGATGAAATATGTTTTCATTTATATTATCTTTCTATATATTTTATTCGTGTAAAATACACAATTTGTATAGAATTCGAATTATTTTGGATAGATATTATATGTTTGCACCGACCCTATATTTTTTAAAAATACGCCATCTTTCGTTATTATATTGAATGATGTATTAAAATCGATTTCCCCAATTTTTTCATGTATATGTCTGCTCATTTGTATACAATTTATATCAGCAGTTGATTGTAATCTCGCTGCCACATTTACGGTATTACCCACGACACATAATCGAGGTATTTCATTACCTAATATACCAATACTCACCTTTCCCATATTTATACCTATGCGAATGGACAATGGAATTTCATCTGGCGTTTTTATCAATTTTATTTCATTTATAAATTCGATTGACAACAGAATCGTTTCTTTTATTACCTCTTTATGGTTATTTTTATTTCTATAAATGTCACCTACCACCATATAGGCGTCTCCAATAGTTTCTATTTTTTGTAAATGCGAATATTTTTTTATAATGTTATCAAAATTTACATAGACATTATTCAATAATTTAAATATAATCTTATCATCATATTGCTTTGATAATTGAGTATAATTCACAATATCGGTAAAAAGAACACATATCATATCATACTGTTTTGGTATTATGTTCAAACTATCACTTTTTATATATTGATTGTCAAATCCCAATGGTAATATTTTTTCTAATAGCTCTCTTTTCAAAAACTCTTTGTTTTCAGGTATTTTTGAATTCAATCTACTTTTGATTAGATCAATATAATCTTTACATATATTTGTTATCTTTGAATTTTCAATACTATATTTATTAATATTATCAATCAAATAGGATGTAAAATGAATACATTGTAAATCATTTGAATTTTTTATTGTATCTTCTCTATCAATATAATCATTTATTATTATATTTGAAGTCATTTTACCAATCGTATCTGCACACAAATAAAAGATATTTATAGTATATTTATCCACTTTGTTTAACATTTCGAGTATGTTTATTGACATATATATGATCCATACTAACAAAAATATATTTGTGAAAAAATATTTCCGTTTTGCATATAATGTTTTCATAAATAAACCAATAGATACACATGATATAGCAACGTAAATGTAATATATTTGTGTGTTTTTATAAGGATAAATAAATATATTTATTGTAATTGGAATGATATGGTAATGTGTTTTTATGTCGGTCGACATTTTTAAATTATTCGATTGACAATACATTTTTAGCAGTAATGGAGTAGAAAATAACCACATTATATTCCGACTAAACTCATATTCATACAATTTCATATTATCGTTTAGTAATATGTCTAATAAATATTTAATATACACTAATGCTAATGTAAATGAATATGTATTCATTTTATTTTGAAAAATGGTTTGTTTTAATACAAAAAGTAAATACGAACCCAATATAAATATACTCATATTTGTTATGAAATAATAAAAATAAGGATTGTCGGTAATTAATTCATTCGACAGTATATGTGTATAATTCGATAAATATATTTTTTGTAATATTTTCTCTATATTGCAATACAAAAATATATACAGTGGTATAAATAACATAATATATCATATATTATGTTTTGTTTTTATACTACAATTGTAATTCTGTAATTTACAATTGTAATGTATCTGAATGTATTTTCTCTAAACTACTCTATTTTCAACGTATGATGCGTTCCAAATAAATAATCGGCACCGGGAAATACTATATTATAGTTCCCTTTTGGATTAGAATGATGTGCTTTATGATTTTCGATTAGCCAGCGTGTATAGATGTTTTTTTCATTTATAAAACGTCTAGGTATGCCGGGTGGTTTGCATATTTCATACGCATCTAGTCCATGTATATAAGAATGAAATGTATTCCATACAAGTATATTGACGATTAAAAATAAGTGGACATGGATCGAAATTGTAGTAAACGTCAACTCATTTTTGAAGAAAATATAAAATATTCCCGTATTTACCGTGTATAATAAAACGTATTGAAAAAAATCATCTAATGTTGAAAGGTCTACGCAAATATATTCCGGATCGTTATTTTCGATTGTATAATCGTGTTTCGTTTTATTATGATGTCGCAAATGATTCGCGTAGACCTTTTGCAGAGCCTTTATATTTAAATGAGTATGCATCAAATATTTATGAGCAAGCCACTCTTGAACACTAAATGCCGCATATAATGTTGTAATAAATATTAAATACATATATATATTATGTTTGTTCATCTTTATTTGGTTTACAAATGTGTAAAAAACAGTATTCTTATAAAATAATAGATAATAGGTAAAAATACTGAATAATAGCACCATAATGCTCCGACAACTTTTTGCGGATAGAAATATAAACTTGTAGTATACGTAAATGCGTTTACGATTGCAGCATATATGCCATATTTTAATTTTGGGAATCCTAATATACATAGTAAGCAAACCGTTATTAGATATACCGAATAAACAAAAACAGTATGATCCATCAAATACCATTGCCACATTAAGTGTTTGTTTTTTTCATTCTTTAATGTGCATTGATCCGGTTTGTTTATAAATTGTGCCGAATATGGAATAATTACGCATAAATATATAAACATGACAAGTGTAATCCATTTTTTATTTTTATTCTCCGGATTTACAAGAAATATTATAACTCCCAATATAATTGGCTGTATATTATTTAAAATCATCCCGATGAAAGATATTGTTCGATTGTAATCGTCACATTTTTGATGTCTCCATAATAAATATTCGATTAATTGCATTAATGATATAAAACCGAAATAATATCCAATTATTTTATCAGTTATGGTGCCGAGAGATATACATAATATCGCTCCTAATATGCCAGTGCTGAATGATATTATACTGGCTTTTTCTGAAAAACACATATATATATGTTTGGAAAATATGTCTTTGGATAAATAATATATACTTCATATAATATAATGCCTGAAAGTCCATTTGCTTCGTCTTCTTCTTCCGTAATTCTCTATTTAGAACCCGTATTAAATACCTATTCTCAAAATTATCAAAATATATTGACATTAAGCGCAATGCCAGTGGGGGCGCTGCAATATTTGGTTTCCTCGATCAATGTCCCTAAATTATCACCCTTTTCGAATAATACTGGATCCTCTACCTGTATATATGTTTTGGGCCGATATTTGGTATCTGAATCGGGAAAACCCACCATGAATAATCCCGATTCGTTTATGTATGCCGATGATATACCAGCAGTTTTATCTTATTTACAGAGTAATGGATATACGGTGGATACGGCTCTCACGACTATGCTGCAAAAATCGGAAGTGCGTATTGGATCTGGATCGGATGGAGGCGGTAGTCGTAAGATGATTTGTATGTTTAGCGGCTAACCGTTTCTTTTTTTATAAAATCATATATTATATTCAATGATTTATGATTTTATTATTTTGGGCGGGGGTATTTCCGGATTATACACTGCTTATAAATTGCATAAAAAATATCCCAGAAAAACGATTTTAATTTTAGAGAAGGAGGGGTATTTAGGAGGGCGGGTCCACACGTTTCATAATAAATATATGACAGTCGATGCGGGAGCTGGTCGCTTCAGCCAAAATCATGTATTATTAATGCAGCTTTTGAGAGATTTGAAATTGACTTCGAAAATTTGGCCAATTACGAGTTCGGCCGTATATGCTCCTAGCGACGGCACGGGCCATATGTATAATTCTATCATGGATGCACCCATGCTTACTCGATCTGGTTTCTCTACCGATATTGGTATGGTAGCGTTAGACATTAGTCTAGGAAGAGAGAATAATCCATCCACTGGTCTCTTGGTCAAAGTCATTTTGGCCAGTCGGCTCGAATCGAAAGAAGATTTAATTCGGGTAAATTTCGTCGATTATGCCAAACGATTTTTGAATCCAGCTGAATTGAAATTGGTCATTGATTCTTTTGGTTATTATTCGGAATTGGTTATTATGAATGCCTATGATGCAATACAACTGATGGACCATTTGGGTCCACAAAACCAGTTTTATGTATTGGATGGTGGATTGAGTCAAATGATTGAGAGACTTGTTCACAAGTTGGAGAGTAAATACATATCTATCTATAAGCAAAAAACGGTGGAAGGCATTGAAGTTACGGATCAGGATGATTTTTTAGTAAAGGTTTCGGAAAATAAACGCCCCTATCTAGGCAAGGTTTGTATTTCTGCATTACCAAAACAAGTATTGGAGAAAATACCATTGTTTCGACCTTTTTATCCATTGATTCAACAAATTGTATGTGCGCCTCTCTGCCGGATTTATTCAAAGTTCCCTACGGTGGATGGAAAAGCGTGGTTCAGTGGATTGCCCAAATTTACAACCAATAATAACTTGCGAATGGTCATTCCGATCAGGGAAGAAGAGGGGATTATTATGGTCTCTTACACCGACAATAAATTCGCGAATTATTGGAAAAAAATATATGAGAAGGAAGGAGTTCCGGGAGTCAATCGTCGAATTGCTTTTTATATGAAGGAATCAACGGGTATAGACATACCAGAGGCGATAGATACGCAGGTATTTTATTGGGGATGTGGCGTTGGATATTGGGGGGTTGGTGCCGATAGTGTCGCTATTTCTGGCGCGATGATTCGACCCATTGTTGATTTGAATCTATTTGTTTGCGGTGAGCATTTTTCGGTGGGATTTCAACAATGGATCGAGGGAGGATTAGAGACCAGTGAAAAGGTGCTGACATATTTTTGACCGGTTAGCACAAAGATATCAATTTTCAAAAAAAATATTTTTAAAAAACTTAAACATTTATGGAGTAAACTATTATCCAGAGCAATAAAAAATTATTTACAATAATATATCATTTCTATCAATTGGTTCGTCTTTATATGCACTAGCTGGAATACAATCACAAATATGCACTACGTGGAATACAATTCCAATATTGTGGAGTATACCATGTATCTATATCAGTTGTATCTGTGCCACATGAATCCAATGACCAATGCAAATCATCTACAAGTGGGTCATCTAATTTCCATTGTTCTGGAATATAATCTATTTTAACAAAAGATCCAGGTCCACTGGTTATCCATTGCATTACTGCACCAATTATAATAATTGCCTCTCCTTGATTTGTCATTTTAGAGTCATTTGAACCACAACGGTGAATTCCGTCCCATCGTGCTTTTGAATTTAACCAACGACTAGAAAATTTAACACACCACCCATATTGATCATCGTAACAAATACTGAATCCAGAACTACATGCAGCATTGAGTTCATCTGTATCATTCAATGAAACCCCCATAACTTGTTCATATAAATAATCATGAACTCTTCCTTGTCCCTGATCTCTAAAATGTTCTCCCTCCCATTCTTGAGTATTTTGAATTAAAACATAAATAGCATATGCGTCTTTACCACGTATAGTATTTATATGACTGTTTTCGTTATTATGCCAAAATATTATTCCACCATAAGTTGCATTATGATTGTTAATAAATTCACTAGACATGCCAGAAATTTTTATATTTAATGATGATCCTGCTTTCCTTTCAAGATTATTACAAATCCACTTCCATGAATTTACTCCTTTAGAACCACCAGTTTTTATTATTTGTGAATTGTTGCTAAAAACCGTATTTTGTGGTTGGGTTTGTAGAGTTTTATATTTTGGCGATGAATTGTTGCCAACACTATTTTCTTGTAAATGTTTGCCAACACTATTTTCTTGTAAATGTTTGCCAGCTCTATGGTTATCTTTATCTTCAGCTTTAATAACAAATAAATCTTCATATTCTTCTAAATCATTTTTTTTAAGTAAATCCATAAAACCTTTATTACTATTTCCACCAATATAAGTTGATTTTTTGCTGTTTTTAGTTTTGCTGTTTTTAGTTTTGCTGTTTTTAGTTTTGCTGTTTTTAGTTTTTCGATTTTTAGTTTTTCGGTTTTTGTATTTACGTTTTTTTGTCATCGCTTCTCCATCGGGCTGATTCTTGGAATAAGGATCTGAACCCATTGATCTATCTGAATCATTTGAACCTGTTCTAACAAGGTTGTTTTCTATTTTTGTAAATTTTGTAGATGGTATTCCATTTGTTTCTGTTAATTTGCCAGGTGCAAACCTTATACTCATTCAAATATATATATGTTCTGTATATTTTGTTTTGGCTAAAATGCTTGTTTTACACCCTTGAATATTTATAATGGGACGCCCAGAGGGCGTCTCAATAGAGATTTAAGGGCAACGTTACCGATGAAGATTTAAAATGGGACAACCCTCTATAGGAGGGTTGCCTTTTAATTCATTTATCGGTGTATTATTCGTCTAATAACATTAGTCAGCATTTTTCGGCGGATTTTCAAAAATGGATCGAGGGAGGATTAGAGACCAGTGAAAAGGTGCTGACATATTTTTAACCGGCTAATTTTTTTTATTGTTATATTTATATATTATTATGAATGAAATTATAAGGTTATCTCTTTTGAATTATACTCTTGGCCAAAAAAAACTTAATCCAAATGTTGATTTTGATAATAACCGAATAAATATGAAAAAAGATGATAAAGTCATAGTTGATGGCAAGTATGGAAAGATAAATTCGATTAACCCAAAAACCTATAATATTACATATCATGATGGTGATACTAAAGATGTATCAAAAACAATTATTCGTCCATGGAATTTATATGTTTACAAAGATGAAGATACTTTTTCGTATTTAGGTAAATTTATAAAAATGCAAATATATAATGAAATAATTGATTTTGAAACATTTTTAGATATAATTAATTCATCTACACAGTCAATTATTAAGGTAAGCAGTCCAGTCGCATACGTTGAGAATGATGTTTTATATCCAGGTATTGTAAATAATATTAACGAAAATGGTTCAATATACAACTTATATTGGCATAAGGATCAATTTAAGGATGTAAGTAAAGATTCGATTTTTTTACAAGACGAAAATACATTTTATAAATTTTTATACAAAAAAATACATAGTAAAATGGTCTCAACTTTAGCGGCAGAAGGTATTAAAAAACCAGATTTAGATATTAAAAAAATAACCGAAATACTTTCCTCAAAAAATTTGAAAAATAATCTATATTCAGTGCCGCCTCCAGTAATGTATCAATGTTATGATGGAAAAAATTATACAGAAAGTTATCGTGTATTCAATCATCTTAAACATAATGAAAAAAAAGAAGTTCAAACTAAAAATGATGGATTCGCAGCAGCGGTGGACGCAACTGCATCAGCACTTGGTCAAAAAACTAAACCGCTATCTTATACAGTTAATCACGTAGAAGAATTTCAAGAAAAAGTTACAAAATATCTTGAACAATCTTCAGATATTTGGGAAAACCCCCCAATCATACCGTCAAAAGAGAAAAACATATGTGCAGATGATTATAATCCAAAAGAAGATTATAAAAAGAGACTTGATAAATATATTTTTGACAGAAATGAATATTATTATACAATTCTCGATAATACAGACCCGGTATATAGCGAATATATAAAGGATTTGAATGAATTCAATAATAAACAAAGAGTTAAAGATGAATTGAAAAAATTGTATGATGAGGAATTAAAAATATATGAAAAAAATAAAACCATCATAGATATTGAAAATAAAAAATATTTGGTTGGAATGACAGACTTTTTTTATAAAAATACACCACATAAATATATTTCTTATGGTTTTATTTTTGAAAATAAAAGCTTTTATTTTTCGGACTTTGATAATTTTGATAATTTAATTAGTAAACAAAACTTTACTGATTTCATTAAAAATACATATTGGTTTGATATTATTCATCTATTAAATGAAGAACAATCAAAAAAATATTATTGGAAAAATGATAAAGAGGAATACCTAGGTGAGTATATTGAATGTCGTATAAACAATAATAATCCGGATACTTATGATAAATCGATTATGTATAGATTTATGTTTCACGATCTTACTATAGAATATACGAATCCCAATTATTTAAAATTTTTATATAATTCAAAACTAAATTTAATTAAAGACGATAAATCTCGTATAGAATTATTAAAAAAGTTGTTAATACTTCCTACAGCAGAATTTCCAATTAAAAAAAAAGAATATACTAAATTAAAGGGCCAATATTATAGTGATTCTACTGAAGAACTTGTTACAAGTCATTTTCCTTGTGAATATCTAAAAACTAATTATTCTATTAGCTATACAAAAGGTAATATTCTCAATGTAAGTATTTATTTTTTGTTCCAATCTCTTGACAAGGGTAATGTTCGATATACAGTTCCCAGAAATTTATATAAGATTAATACTATTAGTAATGATATTGGATTGAAAAATGATATAAATAATACGAGTATGTCCGGTGAAGATTGTATTAAAAGTATAAAAGATCAAATGGACAATATAAAAGCTGTAAATGAAAACGTCTATAATATTTTAAATATATATTTTCAAAAGAGAGCTTCAATGTATGAGGAGAAGGATATTAATTCTTTATTATATAAAACGTTTTTGCCAATTAAACTAACATCTGATAAGTTTTTTAATGAAGATAAAGGAAAATTAGATAATGTAGTGTTTTATAATACGGATAGAAAAGATAGTTATTCTAAAAAAGTTAGCGGGTTTGTCTATTATATGGGTGATGATGGTCAATATATTTCTTTTTTTAAATATCCAAAAGATGAAAAACTCTTTATAAAAATGTTATCTTATGTATGTAAAAATAATATAAATAATGATTCTTTGAATAATTTATTAGATTCCAATATTATAAAGGTTGAATTATCACGTATTATATCAGATGACGATGTATTATTTACTGATAATAAAGATATAATACCCTCATTGGGTAAAACAATTACTAAAACCGTAAGTAAAGCAGCCTCTGCTGTTAGGAATACTGTTGGGAATACGATTTCGACTGTTAAGAATACGGTTTCTCGTGTTAATCCTTTCAAAAAATCATCAGGAGGATCAAGCACGAGAAAATGTGCAGCGTTTTCAAAAAAAAAATCTCGTAAAAATAAATTAAAATCTACTTTTAAAAAACATAACAATACTTGTAAAAAATGATACTTGTAAAAAATGATACTTGTAAAAAATGATACGTATTTGTCAATAAATATATAAATAAACAAAAAATGTATATATTTATTATGGACCTACGCGTTGGTCTAATTCAATTCCTGTTGCCGATGGGTAAAAACTTACACTCATTCAAATATATTATAATTTTTTTGTTTATTTTATTTTGGCTAGAATGCTTGTTTTATTATTCGTCTAATAACATTAGCGCCATTGCCGCATAATTATGTAAATCTAATAATGTATCTTTGATACCCTCATCATTTACCAAAGTTACTCCATTTTTGGTTATAGATAGAGAACGTTGTATTTTATCTTCTATACGCATCAAAACACCAATTACCCCATATTTCGCAAACGCATCTCCATAATCAATGTTCTTTTTTGTGAATAATTCCAATGCCTTTTGTTGGACCTCTTTCATTTGCTCTACCCGATTCATCTTTTTATTCTTTGTTTGCGTGTTTGTTTTTATAGAAAATTGAAATACTTTTTTACCTTTTTTTATATGGCATTAAACTAAACCAATCAATCAATCTAAAATGTCAAAACAAACACAGCGCTCAAATAAACCATCGTGCCCTCATTGCCGTAATCTCGGTCTTAAAAATGATCACTGGCTACGTGAATCGGCCGATCCAAACAGTCAATTAATGTGTCCAGTTTTATTAAAAACTGAATGCAAATATTGTCATCAAATGGGACATAATGTATCGAAATGTGCACGATTGGCTGCTTCTAAAAAAAGGGCATCTACTACTGATTCTTCTTTTGTGAAGACGATTCATGTCGACGTAAAAGTAGAAGGTCCTAAAAAAATGTCTTATGCGCAAATGGCAGAGCAACTTATTAAAGTATTGCGCGATAATCCAAACGAGATTGTTGCAAATCTTGGTATTCGGGTCATTGAAGATCCTTCTTCATCTTCTTCTTCGGTTACAGTGAAACCGGTTCCTAAACCAACCAAAAAATATGCATCATGGGCCGATGCTGAATCATCCGATGACGAAGAATAATTATAGTTTATACTCTTTTATCCTCTCTGTAATTTTAAATAAAAATAAAAATAGGAAGAAAACCTTCCTATTTTTAACTGCCGTCTTATAAAATATATATGTATTATATATATTATATATTTTTATTAATTCATCATGGATGATGAGGATTCGGATCAGGATATAAAAAATGTGATGGCCAATATACTTGATCGAATAGAATATGCGGTAGTTTCAAAAAAGAAACGAATATCTTTCGACGAAAAAATATACATTCATTACATAATTAATCGAGATTATTTTATAGAAAATAATTTGAAAAAGAAGATATGGTATACCGGTGAAGATATGTATCGTTTTTCTTGTCAAGCAAGTATAATTAAGAATATCATTAGAAAGGGTCATATAATTGATGAAGACATTTTTTGTAATCTTATGTTTCCAAATACAATCGAGTTAGAAGTAGATGAGTTAGATTGCGATTTTATTTTAGAGTAGGTAGGGGTTGGTCGGTGGTTGGTGGTTTTCGGACAATATATATCTTCTCCCAAATAAACGATTTAAAGTTTTGATTTTAGATCTTGTATACCATGTCCACTAAATTTTTTATTTTATCAAAACCCGATGATTTACCTATCGGGAACAATGAAAAAAATCAAGTCGTTATGTTGAATTCGAATAAAACATATATTTTACCACAGGTTATTATTGATTATTATTCGGTAAAAGGACTCTTTGAATCGAATATGATAGATTGGTGCAAACAATTTTGTAAAAAAGATCAGGTGTTTTTAGATATTGGTGCACATACCGGAACATATTCTATATCTTTTGCCGATATTGTAAAAGAAGTGCATGCATTTGAACCGCAAAAAAATACCTATTATGCATTGTGTGGTGGGGTCGCTTTATCCAATTTACATAATATCACGTGCCATAATTTTGGTCTGGGTTCGGAAGATCAAGTGGGAGAAAAAGTATTGAAAATTGTCAGTAATGATGGGGGAGGCTCTTCGCTCCATGCCACTGAAAATATTTTGAGAGAAGAACGAATTCAAGTCAGAACTCTCGATAGTTTACATTTAGACAATATTGGTTTTATCAAGATGGACGTGGAAGAAAATGAATATTACGTTTTGTTGGGAGCGGTTGAAACCTTGAAGCGGTCCAATTATCCGCCTATTGTTTTTGAATATAATTATGATTATAACAATGAGAAGTATGCAGACAATCCATTGTTTCATTATTTAAAAAAGGATCTGGGATATGAGGTTCTTCATTTGAGTGGGACGTCAAATATGTTTTTGGCTTCTAAACAGTAGACTGTTTATGGTTTATGGTCTTTTTATAAAATTGAACATATATTTCACTTTTATAATTTAATTTATTCATTTATTCAACATGTTATACACTTGTCGATATTTTATTTTGTTTGTGGTGGCCGTATGGTGGTTTTATTATATGGTAAAGGATGAATATAATCGACTATTGGTTGATCCGGTATATATTTATAAAAATGAAGAGGTGCAAGAATCAGTTGAAAATATGCGCAATGAATCCATCGGGTTTATATTATTCTTGGGCGGTTTATACATGTGCGTCATTTTACTCCCCATACTATTTATTGCTTACCATTCTATTCCCGGATTTCCTGAACCCAAAAAACCATTCATACCGGGTCCATTGTTTTACGAACAGATTAGGTAATTCAGTGGGTTATATTGCACTTTCTATGTTTTTCGTAAATATTAACATAAATATAAAGAAGTATTTTGATGTCGTGTCTTTTATATTTGAGAAATATTCGATATTTTCCAATTTTTCTTTTTTTTCTTTTGATGGACTATATAATACATTTATGGCACCTACTATAAATATACTTGCCGCAATTATATCAAAATTATGATTGTAAGTTATTTGGTTTAATTCTTGCATCAATACGTTTTCATTAAATATTTCATAGGTTATTCTTTCGCTAATGGTCGTGAATATGGCGCGGGAAGATAATATATTACGTAGAGTGAATGGTGAATATGCTTCTAACATTTTATTTTGGATATTGGTTAATATCTTTGCTGGTTTCTTTTATATCAATTTTTTATATTTGATAATCAACTTTTATGGAGTAGATCTTTTTACAATAGTCAAAAACGATATAGAGTTTTTTTTTGTATTTGTATATATTGTATTTTGAGAGTAATGGTAACTATCACGAAAGTAGCGTTTATTACTGGAATTACGGGGCA
>Ga0214923_10006161_pt1 | contig 13594 bp, 7 predicted proteins | sample LL1510_MetaG_FD_177993 | JGI IMG/M metagenome (GOLD analysis project Ga0214923, IMG submission 177993) | Freshwater microbial communities from Lake Lanier, Atlanta, Georgia, United States - LL-1510 | ecosystem: Environmental > Aquatic > Freshwater > Lake | place: USA: Georgia | collected 2015-10-15 | reverse complement strand
CAATTTTCGAAAATACATCTTTTACTTTTAACATCAACATAATTTAATAATTTATGTTCTGCGCAATATTCTGCATTTTTTGTTCCTTTTAGTCCGTATGTTGATTGTTTATTACAATTTTCGAAAATACAATATTTAGTCATTTAAATTATTAATATATAAAAATTATCTTAAATATTCTATAACTAATTATATATCTTATATTAAATTAAAATTCATTTTTGAAAAAAACTAGTTTAAAATGAATTTAAACTAATTCATTATTTTATAAACAAAATAATTTCGCAAATTATAACTAATTGTAGTTGAACCAATAAACAAAAGCATTATTTTTAAAAATAAATTTTCAATATTAAATCCAGCATAAATTAAAATAGGTCCATAAATAAATACATCTATTAATCTTAATTTTTGTATATCAATATTAGTTATCCAACCTAAAATTAAAAATATTATAATTAATATATAATTTATTTCATTCATTATTATTTTTTTTAAAACTAATTTAGTATAAAATATATTAAATTATATAATTGACCATTAAAAAAAAATTGAAATTTAAAATATAGTAAGTATAAATAATTAACAAAATTTAACAAAACAAAAACATTCAAAAAAATGTCTAGTGTTGCTAAGTTGTGTTCATTTAACGGTGTGTGTAAAAAGGGCGCTGAGTGTAAGTTTTTGCATATTCAGGGTGTTTGCACATTTTGCTTACAAGGTAAGTGTAATAAGAAGGATTGTCCAGGTAAAGCTGTTCAAACTGTTAGTAAGTCTGAGGGAATTTATTGCCTTGGTTACCAACATTTTTCATTTCATCCAATTTCTGCAAAGAAAGAAGATGAAAAGAAATCCATTGTTTCTCCTTTGACTGCAGGTAAAACTGCAAAAACTTCCTTAAAAAAGAAGTTTGTCAAGAAGACACGATATAGCGATATACTCAAAGCTAAACTTGGTGAAGCAATGGTTGAATGTTCAATGGGTAAGCCTCAAAAACTTATCTATCTGAACAAGAAAATCATGAAAGCTAAACTGGGTTTAACTAAAGAGTTAAATGCTATTTCTTCATTACACGAACTGGTAAAGTCAAATTTACCTAAGCAAGATGTTGCAACTAAACTTTCTGAGATTGATTTGGCGGCTGAGGATGATTTATCATCTTCAGACGACGAAGAAGCTCAGTCTGAGTAGGCTGAAACATTTGTGGTGCGGGGAGTGTGTATGTGTGTTTGCGTGTTAATTTTCCCATTTTTATTATTTTAATTTCTTTTAATCTTTACTTTCTATTTCATTATATTTATATATTATATATATTATCTATCTATATTTATCGTCAAAAAATAAATAAAAAATAAATAAATGAAAAAAGAAAATAAAAATTTGAAAAAATTAAAAAAAATAAAAAATTTTTTTGTTTTTTTATAAATTTTTATAAATTATTTTAAATTAATAAAATTATTATATTCTATTATAATTAATATAAATTATTATAATTATTATAAACTATCACAAACTATTATAAACTATTATAATTAATATAATTAATATAATTAATATAATTAATATAAACTATTATAATTAATATAAACTATCACAAACTATTATAATTAATATAAATTATCACAAACTATTATAAATATCACATTACCCCAACCCATCAAATTACATATTTAAAATTTTATCAAACAAAACAGGATATAATGGATTTGTTTGTTTCATTCTAGTATATTTACCAAATTTTTCATTAAATTCAAAAATATCTATATTTTTATTTTCATTATTATAGTAATATTTTTTGTTATCAAATTCAATATGTTTAACTTTTGTTTTTGTATTTTTTATATCTTCACATGTATTAGGCAATTTCATATCTTTATTTAATAAAGGATAATATAATTGTTTATTATTAGGAGCACATAATTTACAATGAATTTTTTCTTTTATTTTTTCATCTAATTTTTTATAATGCATTGAACAATCGATTGATGCATTAACTAATGAATACATAAAACTATTTATTATTTTTTTATTCTTTTTTGATTTTTCATATAATTCTATATCAGTTGTATTTTCTTTTATTTTTTCTTTAGGATAATTTTCAGGATAATCACTTAAATATATATAAAATTGAACATTTTGTTGGTCCTTAGGTAAATCTTCATGACTTTTATATCTAATTAATCTACCTTTAATTTGATCTATACGAGCTTCATTCCAGAATGGTTCCATTATATGACCATGTCTGCCTCTTTTTAAATCTAAACCTTCAGCAACAGCGCCACTAATTAATAAAACATGAATTATAGATCCATCAGAATTTTCTTTCGAATTAAAAGCTTTAACTATTTCTTGTCTTTTTTCTGGTGGTATGTCGCCTGACAAAATAGCATAAACTAATTTTTTGTTTTTTTTATTTAAATTGTTTATTTTACTTGTTTTATTTAATTTACTCTTTTCATTCATTTCACTCAAATCACTCAAATCATTTATTTCACTCATTTCACTCAAATCACTCAAATCACTCAAATCACTCAAATCACTCAAATCACTCAAATCACTCAACTTATCATCATTATTGTCATCATTATTGTCATTATTTTTATTTTTACTATTCAAATTATTCTTTTTACTCAAATCACTCATTTCACTCAAATCACTCAAATCACTCATTTCACTTAACTTATCATCATTTTTATTATCATCACCAGCATAAATATTATAAATATCATAACCGCCTAAATTATATATTTCTTTATTATTTACTTCGTCTAAATAATTAGTATATCCATTTACTTCTAATACACGAGAAAAAATAGATAGACCTTCACCAGACACGAATTGACTATATATGATACCAGGTTGATTTTTATGTTTTTGAATATTTTTAAATATTCTATCCATTTTAGGAGAATAAATATCTAATTTTAATAAATCTTCATCTTTAATTTTATCAATAAATTTTAATCGTGATTTATTTTTAACTGGCGGCCCTAATGCATAATCAGGAATATAAAAATTACTCATTTGACGTGTTTTAACTCTATATGTTGTAGTTCCTCCTTGCATTGCTGAAAATCTTCCTGCTGATCTTTTAGTTTTTCTTTTACCTTCTTCAATTTCTGAATTTCGTAATTCTTTATAATGATCAAATTGCATTTTACTCATATGAACTTTTTCAACTATTATAGGTAATTCTTCAGGAAAATTTTCTCTAACTTTATTGTTTTCAAAATATATGTCTCCATAATATGAAACATTTCCATAAATTCTATTTTCAAATTTTTCTCTATTAATAATTGAATTATTTTTATAATCTATAAAAAAATTTTCAAATTCTTCTGTTGATTCAGAAAATAAAGTTGTATAATCATATTTTTTATTATTACGTTTAATATGATGTTTAATATTTTGTTTTTTATTACTTTTAAATTTCTTGTTTTCATTTTCTAAGTTATTTTCTAATTTATTTTCTAAATCACTATCTAATTTATTATCATTTTCCAAATTATTATCTAAATCACTATCTAATTTATTATCATTTTCCAAATTATTATCTAAATCACTATCTAATTTATTATCATTTTCCAAATCATCCAAATCACTGTCATCACCCAAATCACTATTTTCAAATTCACTATCTATTTTATTACTTTCATCTAAATCACTGCTTTCATTTTCATCCAAATCATCATCATCTCCACCTAATATATTTTGATTTTCATAATATTCTTCATTATCATATGAATTAATTTTATTTTTATAAAAATCATTTTCGTTTGTGGTTGTCCAATTTCCACCAGTAATTTTTGTATCACTAGTAGTAATACTTTTACTACCACCAGTAATTTTTGTATCACTAGTAGTAAAAGTATTACTACCACCAGTAATACTTTTATTAATATTACCAATTTTTGTATCACTAGTAGTAATACTTTTACTACCACCAGTAATACTTTTATTAATATTATCAATTTTTGTATCACTAGTAGTAATACTTTTACTACCACCAGTAATACTTTTATCAGGATAATATATATATCCTTTCAACATATTAAAACAAGGCACTAATTCAAAAGGATCATTTACCATAGGAGTAGCTGTTAAAAATATTAATTTTATATTATTAGTATTCATTATTAAATCATATAATTGAATTGCATTTTTAGAATTATTAGTTATAGAATTAAATAAATTATGGGCTTCGTCAATAATTAATAATGAATTTTCTAATCCACCTTTATTAGTTATATCATCCATAAATGTTCCAATTTTTTTTTCATAATCTATTTCATCTTTAGACTTATTTATATTTGCAATTTGTTGAAACATATTACTTGCATTTAAACTTATAAATTTATATTTATCTTCAATAATAGTTTTAATTTCATTTTCTTCATAATATGAATGCATATATTTATGAATATTTTGTTTAAAGTTTGCCTCTAAACTTTTTGATAATAATACATATATTTTTCTATTTTTTTCTGTTTCTCTAAAATAATTTGCTATAGAAATAGCTAATGGCGTTTTTCCTTGTCCGGTTCCATGACAAAAAAGCATACCTCTTAATTGTTCATTACGAGTAAAATATTCTTTAACAATAAATTGATGATATTTTAAAAATTCTTTTTCTTCATTATATTCTATGTCTTCTAAATTCTTTTTAATTTCTAAAGGCACATTTGTATTATTATATTCTTCTATATTAAAATATTTTTTTTGTATTTCCATTTTTATATAATTTGTTTAATTTGTATATATTTATATATTTATGTTTAATTTGTTTAATTTGTATATATTTATATAATTTGTTTAATTTGTTTAATTTGTATATATTTATGTTTAATTTGTTTAATTTGTATATATTTATATATATATTTGTATAATTTGTATAACTTATATATATTTGTATAACTTATATAATTTTATCTTATAATTTTATTTCAATTTTATATAGATTAAATTACAAAAAAAATAAAAAAATTTTTATTTCTTTTTTTTAAATTTTATATTTTTTATTTCTTTTAGAATTTTATATTAAATAAATAAATAGATTAATTAGAGTAATTAGATTAATTAGATTAATTAGATTAAAATGAATAAAGAGAGTAAGAACAAACAAATAATTAAAACAAATAACTAAACTTTGATAATAGAATAAAGCATTGCTTTTAAATCTTCTAATTCTAAAATATCAATAGTATTATATTTAATATGTGTTTTTTCATTTAATTCACATTGAAAATGAACCCATGTTTTTTCAACAATATGAAAAGCATGAAATGTTTTAGTTGTTGTTGATGATTTAAAATATTGAAAATCTTCAAATTCATAATTTAAATCAATAGATTTAAGTAAAGGATCAATTTCATTTTTATAATAATATACGATGTCTGTTATATCTTTCCAATTTATAGGTGTTCCATCGTCATTTTTTTTATTAAGAAATTGTGTATTTATGTATTCATTTAAAAATACAAATCCAGAATCTGATTTATTAGCTTTAGGATTAGTTAATTGCTTTTCAATTTTCTCTTCTTGTTTTTTGTCTTTTACTGGACTTTTAACAAATTTAGGAAGATCTTTTGCACAACTAATATACAATTTTTTATTATATTCTTCTTCTTTTTCAATTTGTTTTTCTTGAATAACCTTTTCTAAAATTGGCGAATTGTATTTTGGAATTCTTGTCTTTTTAGAATGAATTACTTTTTGAAGAATTCTTTGGTCAATTTTAGTTTCTTCAAGCTTTTCTTCTTCTTTAACATTTTCTTGATCAATTTGTTCAACTTTAGTTTCAATTTGAGTTGATTGATCAACCTTTTCAATTTGATTAACTTGATTGATTTGAGTTGATTGATCAACCTTTTCAATTTGATTAACTTGATTGATTTGAGTTGATTGATCAACTTTTTCAATTTGATTAACTTTAGTTTCAACTTGTTCAACTTGAATTGATTGATTAACTTGTTCAACCTGTTCAACTTTATTAGCAATATTATTAAATATAGTTGTATGATTATATTTATTTAAAATATTTACATATTGATTTTTAATATGATTTTCGTCAATATTATCTTTAATTTTAGTATTATTACTGTTTAAGATAATGAAATCAATTATATTATATGCTAAAGCAAGTTTTTGATATTTATTTAATTTTACTTCATTTAATAAGTTTAAAATATCTAAATTATTTTCAAAGATAAAATCATGAGCTTTATTTAAAATATAAAATTGACTAAGTTCTTTATTATTTTCAGAATATTCTGCAATAAATTGTTCAACTTTTTCAACGTTATTTAAATTGTTTAAATTGTTTATTGAACTCATTTTATAGTTTATTTTGATTAATTTTAATTACTTTGATTAATTTTAATTACTTTGATTATTTTTAATCGTAAATTTATACTTATTTAAAAAAAAATTCAATTTTTTATTTTACTTATTTTACTTATTTTGGTAATTTAAATTAGTTAAATTAGTTAAATTAGTTAAATTAGTTAAATTAGTTAAATTAGTTAAATTAGTTAAATTATTATAAATTATTATAAATTAGTTAAATTATAACGAACCCTGCATCAAATCAAATAAATTTGTATTAACAGAAATAAGTTTTTTAAATTCTTTAACTTTCTTATTTAATATTTTAATTATAAATAAATATTGTTCATAAAAGTCATTTCCATCTTCTAATACATCTAAAATTTTATGTATATTATTTTTAAAATCATAAACTTCGATAAAATTTTTAAATTTTGTAATATGTTTTATAAAATCTTTTAAAACACAAAGTGAAATATCTACATAGAAATATTTATATTTTTCGGTTATTTCATTATTTTTTTCTATAATTTTATAATAATCTTCAATTAATGTATTATTAAATTCTTTTACAAAAAGTTCATAATTTATTTTAATTTCAGGAATTAAATCAATTATTTTAGATTTTTCTAATTTATTATGTATTAAATTTAAAAATTTATTCATTTGTTTAATACTATCATTATTATGTTTATATATTCTATGAAAAAATGGGTCTTCAGCTATTTCTTCTTCACTAAATTCATCATATTCACTATTTTCTTCTTCTTTACTTTCAATATTTTCAGCATTAACTTTATTAATATTAGTATTAACTTTATTAATATTAGTATTAACTTTATTAATATTAGTATTAACTTTATTAATATTAGTATTAACTTTATTAATATTAGTATTAACTTTATTAATATTAGTATTATTTTCAATACTTTTATTAACTATATTATTACTTTTACTTTCATTATTTTCAATACTTTTATTAACTATAATTTCATTACTTTTACTTTCAATATTTTCATTACTTTCATCATAATTACTACAAATATTTTCATTTATAAATGTTTCTTTTTTATCAAATAAAAAGTCATTATATTTATTTTTAATTGTATTAATTATATGTTTATAATCAATTCTATCAATATTATTTAATAATGTAAAATCAGTAAATACAGTTATAAATATATATTTTTGTAATTCATTTAATTTTATTTTTTGAAATAATTCATATAAATAAGATTTACTATCATTATCATATTTACTTCCAATATCTCCATAATTAATTTCATTTACTATAAATTCATATAATTTACATAATTCAAAATCGCTTATAATTTTATTCGATGAATTTAGTTCTGATATAATAGATAAAGTTATTGTTTCTTTTTCAATATTTTTATTTTCTTCAAATTTTTCAATTTCATTATTAAAATAATTTTGGTTTATATCAAATAAAAATTTACTATATTTATCTATAATTGTCTTAATTATAAATTTATTATTTATATGTTTTTTATTATATAATATTATAAAGTCAGTAAATATAGTTATAATTATATATTTTTGTAATTGATTTATTTTGTTAATTATATTTTTAAATATTTCATTTAATTCATTATTTTCTTTATAATTATTTTCTATACAATCATATGCATTATGTAAAGAATATAAACAACAATTTTCAATATTGTCATTAATTACACCTAAAACAGTATTTTCAAATGTTTGAAAACTCATTATATTTATAAGTTAAATTAATAGATTATAAACTAGTTTTATAATGGATATTTTATAAGTTAATAATTTATAGTTTTATAAGTTAAATTAATAGATTATAAACTAGTTTTATAATGGATATTTTATAAGTTAATAATTTATAGTTTTATAAGTTAAATTATAATGGATATTTTATAAGTTAAATTATAAAAAATCAATTTTTATAAATAAATGAACTAAAATTATAACTAAAATATACATTAATTTAATCAATTTTGAAATATAAAAATAATAAATATATATAAAATATAAAATATAATAAAATATAATAAGTATATTAAGTATATTAAAGTATATTAAAATATATTAAAGTATATCAAAGTATATTAAAGTATATCAAAGTATATTAAAATATATCAAAGTATATAAAATGGACAAAAATGCACCAAAAAATATAACTTATTATTCAAGATTATCACATTTATCATTTTATGTTATTGGTAATGATGAAAATGTTATAGATAGCACAATTAATGTTACTAATAAAGAAGTAATGAAAAATGATAAACCTATGCCTGATGGTGTTTATGATGCACATATGGGAACTACAGATTATTCATGGGGTTGTCATACTTGCGGATGCAGTAAATCTATTTGCCCTGGACATTTTGGTTCAATTGATTTAAAATATCCAGTTAAAAATCCATTATTTAGAGATGAACTATTAAAATGGTTAAAAATAGTATGTTTTAATTGTGGTAGAATTATTGTAACACAAAATATAAAAAATGCAAGAATTGACGAATATGTTAAATTATCTAAAGTTATAAATATATGCCCTCATTGTAATCAAAAACATTTTAAAGTTATGAAAGATAAACAAAATTCTTCTATATTTCTTAAAATATTAGACGACGGTAAATCAAATGATAAAAAAACAGGCGACAAAGGCATTAAAACTGAAGAATTATTAAATCATGAAATAGAAGAAATTATTAATAAAATTTCACCTATAGATTTAGAAAAAATAGATACACCTTTTAGATGTAATCCAACTAATTTTATTATTAGAACAATTCGCGTTCCACCAAATACAATTAGACCAGATTTAAGAAGAATTGGCGGAATGAAAAGTGCAAGTAGTGATATAACAACATTATTAAAGTCAATTATTGAATATAATGAAAGACTTCCAGATGAAATAAATAAAAAAGAACAAATAAGTAAAGAAATTAAAGAATTATATTTATTATTAGATATGCATTATTTCGCCATGATTAAAAATGGAGGCAGTGAAATTAAAATTTCTAATAGCACTAAACCACCTACTTCATTATCTGAAAGATGGACAGGAAAAATTGGCCGCATTAGAAAAAGTTTAATGGGTAAAAGAACTTCATGTATGATTAGAAGTGTAATTACTGGTTCGCCTCAATTAGCAATTGATGAATTAGGTATTTCAAAAATGCATGCAAGTAATATACAAATTCCAGAAGTAGTTCAACCATATAATATTGATCGTTTATCAGTTTATTTTATGAATAGAAATAATAAATATCCTGGTTGCAAACATATAATTAAAAAATCAGATGGTTCATTATATAGAATTGATCCTATCGACCCTAATTATAAATTACAATTTGGAGATGTTATATATAGAGATTTAATTGATGGCGATTTAGTTTGTTTTAATCGACAACCTAGTTTAAGTTTCAATTCAATTTCTGGATTTAGAATTAAAATTATTGACTCTGAAACAATTCAATTAAATGGTATGGCATGTAAAGGATTTAATGCTGACTTTGATGGTGATCAATGTAATGTTATTATTGCACAAAATATTGAATCAAGAACAGAAATACAAAAATTATCTAAATATGATAAGTGGTTTATTTCACCACAAACTAGAAGTCCAATTACTGGTTCATTTCTTGACTCATTAATTGGCATTGTTGAATTATCAACTACTGGAATAGAATTAGACAAATGGCATGCTATGAATATATTATCTGATGTTCATGATGAAAGTTTTATTCCTAATTTTACAGAAAAAAATTATACAGGAAGAGAATTAATTAGTATGCTTTTACCAGACATATATTTAAATAAAACTCCAGACATATATAAACCACAATATACAGAATTTATAAAATATAATCCTTCTGACACTAAAGTTAATATTGTAGGAGGAAAATTAATTTCAGGTATAATTGATAAATCTGTTGTTGGTCAAGGTAAGGCAAATAGTATTTATCATATTATTACTAATGAATATAGTAGTGAAAAAGCTCTTTCAGTTTGTTTTAATTTATCTCAATTAACAGATAAATTTTTATTATATAATGGATTTTCAACAGGTATTAAAGATATTAATATTTCAGAAGATGCAATGAAAAAGATTAATCATAAAATTTCAACTATGATTTTACAATCTAGACAAAATACAGAAAAATTAAATACTCAAAAATTAATTGCACCTATTGGAACTTCATTACAAGATTTTTATGAACAAGAACAGTTAAATATATTATCTGCAGGTGACGAATTTATTATTCCAATTTTAGCAGATATTGACTTATGGAGTAACTCAATGGCTAAAATGATTTTATCTGGTTCGAAAGGTAATATGAGTAATTTTACTAGTATAAATGCTGCTATTGGTAATCAAACTATTGGTGGAAAAAGATTTATCGAACAAGCTGGATGGGGTAGAACATCTCCATATTTTGTTAGATATGATACTGATCCAAATAGTAAAGGATATGTTTCTATGAGTTATAGAGAAGGCGTTTCTTCTGAAGTATTTCCATTTATGGCAGGTGAAGCTAGAGACGGCGCGATTAGTAATGCATTAACTACATCAGTTACAGGTGCTCAAAGTAGAATTTCTACAAAAAATTTAGAAACTATATTAATAGATAATCAGAGAAAAGCCGTAAAAGATATGAATATTATTCAACCTATATACGCAGAGTGTGGAATAAATCCATCTAAAATGGAAAAGGTTGATTTTCCAAATTTATTATGTAGTGATGAAGAATTTGAAAAAAATTATAAAGGTGTAAATGAAAAAGAATATAAACAATTATTAGAAGATAGAGAAATATTAAGAAGTATTGATTTGCGTTTAGAAGAATTTAATCCAGGTGAATATATTATTAATAAATCAAAATATTTATCTGTTAATGTTTCGAGAATTATAGATACTACTAATTTTACATATTCAAAATTATTACCAGAAACAAAATTAGACGAAAAATATGTTTATGATAAGGTCAAAGAGTTATGTGATAATTTGCCTTATGCTTATATGAACGAAATTCAACAAAAATTAAAACGTAGAATTCCACAATATTATAGTGATGCACTTTTATTATTGTTAATTTCTATTAGATCTAATTTATGTTATAAACAATTATTAAAAAAAAATATTACAAATCAAATGTTAGATATTATTATCGAAAAAATTAATATTATATTTAAAAAATCATTAATTGACCCTGGAACACCTGTAGGAGTTATAGCTGCTCATTGTGTTTCTGAACCAATGACGCAATTTATATTAAATTCTAAACATCGTGTAGGTGGTCAAGGTGGAACAAATACAAATACGATAGAACGTATTAAAGAAATATTAGGCGCGAAAGACACTGATAAAATGGGTTCTCCAACTATGCAAATATTTGTCGATGAAAAATATGAAAAGGACAAAATTAAAGTTCAAAATATTGCGTCAGAAATCGAAATGATGTTATTTCATCGTTTTATTAATTCTGCTGAAATCTTCTTTGAAGAATATGGTAATCCTGTTCATCCTAGATTTAAACATGAAGCTGAAATAATAAAAAAAATCGAAAAAATGAATTTTGGACAAAAAATACCAAATGATTTAGCTAAATGGTGTATTAGATTTTCAATTGATAAAGAAGAATTAATTGTAAAAAGTATAACTATCGAAAATATTATATTAGCAATAAGAAAAAAAATTCCATATTTATATATAATTTATACTCCAGAAAATTATGATGATATATTTATTCGTTGTTATATAAGAAATAGTTTAATAAAATTATCTTATAAAAATTATTATGAAGATGTAATTTTATATACCTTGGACGAAATTAAAAAAGTATTATTAAGAGGTATTGAAGGTATTATATCTGCTGAAATTATGGAAATAATTAAACATAGTAAAAAAGATGATGGATCTTTAACAACAGAAGAAAAAATTTATGCTATATCTACTATGGGAACAAACTTAAAAGATGTATTAGAATTACCATATATAAATTTATATAAAACTCAAAGTGATAGTTTAATTGAAATTGCTCAAGTTTATGGAATTACATCTGCTAGAAATAAAATAGTTGTTGAATTAGCTAACATATTAGGCAATAATTATGATAATTATTTTCAAACAAATATATTTGCTGATGAAATGGTTTATACTGGTGATGTAACTTCTATTCAAAATACAGGATTACAAAAAAGAGAAAATTCAAATGTAACATTACGATTATCATTTCAAAAACATATTCAAGTTGCTCAAACGGCTGCTATTAAAGGTTTAACAGATAAGTTACATGGAATTAGTGGTCAATTAATAGTAGGATCAACTCCAAAAATAGGAACTACATATAATGATATTATAGTAAATCAAGAATTTATCGAAAAAAATAAAAATGATTTAAATAAACAGTTAGAAGATATTTAGTAAATTGATATTAATTTATTAAACTTATTTATTAAACTTATATTTTTTTTAATTTAACGATAAAAAAAATTGAATTAAATTAATATAATTATAAAAACTATAAAATTATAATAAAATATAATTTATTATAATAAACTATAAAATATAAAATGAATTTTAATAATCAATATTTTAAATCTTATAATAATCAATATGGACAGTATGGACAAAATTTTAATAATCAATATGGACAAAATAAATACAATAAATACAATAAATACAATGTATATAATCCATATGTTAATAATTTTAATCAACAAAATCAAATTAATCAAAATATAGAAACTGAAGAAGGACAAATAATTGAAGAAAACAGTATTAAATTACTTCAAGAAGTGCAAAAAGTTGATTGTGAAAAAATATATCAAGAGTATGGAAATGACCTTATGAATTCTAAATTTATTATTCATTATAGAGAAAATATGATTGATAAAACTATTTCTATTCATGCTATTAATGTTTGTAAAAAAAATGGTTCATGTAATAATTTTGCAAAAGAATTATATTCACCATGTAAATATTGTATTCAAAACAACATTAAGGATTTTGATAATCATATTCTAATATTTTGTCCAAATGTTAAAGAGATAAGTTACGGTGGTGCTATTATGTCTCGTTATCAATTACTTAATTAATTTGAAATAATTTAATTTAAGTTTATTTAAGTTTAATTTAATTTAAACAAATTAAACAAATCAAACAAATTATATAAAGTATATAAAGTATATAAAGTATATAAAGTATATAAAGTATATAAAGTATATAAAGTATATAAAGTATATAAAGTATATAAAGTATATAAAG